>Ga0265292_1000636_pt1 | contig 43839 bp, 36 predicted proteins | sample Munlanlewell296A_FD_189080 | JGI IMG/M metagenome (GOLD analysis project Ga0265292, IMG submission 189080) | Leachate microbial communities from a municipal landfill in Southern Ontario, Canada - Leachate well 296A | ecosystem: Engineered > Solid waste > Landfill > Unclassified | place: Canada... | reverse complement strand
GCCCGTAGCCGTGAGGCCTTGATCCAAGCCATTGCCGTTGCCTTGGATGCGGTCACCGCTCAGGATGCCCAAGGATGGTTCAAATCGTGTGGATATATGTACGATAAATGTTGAAATGCTCTAAATTCGTGAGACACCGATATCTCATCAAAAATAATGGATTTTAATAGATATTCCGTTTTGACTTTAATGGGATATTCCGTAGAATAACGAATGGAATATCGGTGTCGCGTTGGCTATATGGTATTGAAAGGTGCTTCCAATGGTGGTTATGCAATGAGTAAAATAATGACCCTCTGGATCGTCGAAGACAAGCGAACCGATCGTGCGGAATACCTTGTAGAAATACTGGCCTTGTGGGGAGGTGCATTCGGGAAGATCGTCGAATCGGTTGCCTTGAAGAGTGTTCCCTCGCCATCGGTGGTCCTCGTGCCGCCTGGAGTCGAAGTGGAGTCGGATCTGCTGAAAACCTATGTGGAACGAGGCGGACACCTGATTTTGATCGCGCCCACTCGTGAAACTCTGATGGCTCTGAATATGGACTCCGGTGTGCAGTATGCGGATGACGGCAGGGTCGGATGTCTTCGCATGGCTCAACCGTTGCTGGAAGGTTTCAGCCATTACTCTCTGCCCGTAGTCGGTCGCCGCGCTCAGCCGACCGAGGAAAGTTTGGAGATTCCGCTACCCGAAAAGGCCCGTATCCTGGCCCATCTGTATGAAATGGACCGTCATTTGAACGACCGTCCGGCGATTTGGACGATTCCCGTGGAATCGGGACGCGTTACCGTTTTCGCCTACGACCTGGTGGAATGTTACCGCAACCTGAGGCAGGGCATGGCCCGATATGCGGGGTGGCGGTCGAACATGGACCTTCACTGCCGGCCTTGCGATTTATTCGGTCCCGAGTGGGAGTCGAACTATCAAGCTGGACATTTGCCTCTGGCGGACTTTCATGCCATGCTTCTCCTTCGCCTGGTCGAGCAATCCTTTGACGTCCCCTTACCCCGCTTTTGGCAACTGCCGGGGAAAAGCCAATCGGCCATCATCCTTTCGGGGGATGAGGACAACGCCGACCCGGCGTACAACGAGCAAATTTGCTCGTTTCTCGACAGCCTCGGCGGGAATATGGTCATTTATGTTATGATGCAGGGAACACAATCCCGAACGGATCACCTGCGGGCACTGATGGACCGGGGACATCATTTTTCCGTCCATCCGTATCCGGCATCGCCAGGAGAAAGCTTCACCGCGCCGCATATAAATATCCTGAACAAGCTGGAAGATTGTTTTAAAGAATTCGGCAAACGATATCAGCTTACGATGCGGACGGTCCGCAATCATCGGCTTTTCTGGACCGGGTACACGGACATTCCGAAGTTGTGGGAGCGGCTGGGGGTCGAGATGGATTGCAACTACGGATACAATTCCAGGGTCCGGGGGTTTACCGGTTTTTTTGCCACCCCCCCCGCCGCCCTGCCGGTCAGCTTTCTGGATTTGGATTTTCGAAAGATCAACGTTTTACAGCAGCCCTGCCACCTCGGAGACGATACCTGTTTTCATCCCACAGCGCGGACGAGCCGGAAAATCAGTCCGGAACTCTTTGAGACCTACGGTGAGAGCCTGCTGACGCAGACACTCGAACCTCTGGGCATCCCTTTTGCAGTCTGCTTTCATCCCGTTAATTACGGACAATACGCCGGTGAGGCCGAACGGAGGTTTTTACTCAAGGCCAAATCCCGAAACGCCCGCTTGATGTCGGATTACGATTGGCTGGACTTTTGGAAAATGAGGCAAAGCTGGAAGTTGTCGGAAATCTCGTCCGGTGATAAGGAGGTCAATTTTACCTTCGAAGGACAAAAACCCAGCCGGCAACTTAGCGTAACACTGCCCGCTGAAATCAAAAACAGGAAAATTCACACCGTAACGATGGAAGGCAGGGAGACCGCGACTCTTTCTATTTCCCATTTTGGTCAGCCGCGAATCCTGGTTCCCCTTCCTGACGAAATGACCCGTGTTACCATGAAAATCATCTTGACCGAAGAACCGAAATTCAAACCCGAAACATAAAAAAGGAGATTTTATGGGTATCATCGCCAGTCTGGTTGAAACATCATCCTTCTCAAACGCTTTGAATCATGCTCCAATCAAACAGCCGATCAAAACAGGGGTGGTAGGTCTGGGCCATCGCTCGCCTCCCCACCTGAACAAACTGATTACCTACGAGGATTTTCAACTGACAGCCATCTGCGACCGTCGGCCCGCCCTGGTCAAGAGTATCGGCGAATGGATCGAGCGCGAGCATGGCCGAAAGGTCCGAGGCTATTGCGACTACGAGGACATGATCAAAAAAGAAGACCTCGATGCCCTGGTGGTTCTGATCGACCCCGATAAGCAAGTGCCCTTGATTTGCCGGGCGATGGATGCCGGTTGCCATGTGATGGCGGAGGTCCCCCTAGCCTACACCCTCGAAGACTGCTGGAGATTGGTGGCGACGGTCGAGCGGACGGGGAAAATTTTTCTGCTCATGGAGCAAACGCGGTTCTGGGGTTTCGTCCGAGCCTGGCGCGAAATCGTACAAAGCGGGGTCATCGGTCGGCCGCTTTTTGTGGAAGGCGAATACGTAGGTTATTATGGAACTGGGTTCTATTTTCAGGACGAGGAGGGACACTTTTACAATGCCGATCGGGCAAAAAATACTGCGAAAGCGAAACCCACCTGGCGTTATAATTATCATCCCATTACCTATTTACCACACGAACTGTCCCCGCTGCTGTACGTTCTGGACGACCATGTCGATCGGGTGGTGGGCATGTCCACGCAAAACCAAAGCTACCGTGTCAAGGAGGTCAGGCAGGCCGATTTTCAATGCGCCTTGATGCACACGGCCAAGGACGCGGTAATGCGGCTGGCGGTTGGGTTTACCACCCCGGTCATCCACCGCGGGGGCGGAACGTTCCACCACTGGTATCACATCAAGGGCACCGACGGCGCCCTGGAGTGGTCGAGGGCAGAGTGGGACAAACCAAAGCTATGGGTGGATAAATGGCAGATGCCGGAACCGGTGGCCATGCCCTGGACGACGGCGCGAACCGATGGCCCGGCGGCGGCAAAAGGCAGTGGGCACGGTGACGCCGACTTTTACGTCTTTGCCCAATTCGCCGACGCGGTGTTGCGAGGCATTGCGCCGGAACTCGATGTGTACAAAGCGGCACAGACGGCGGCTCCCGCTATTCTTGCCGCTCGGTCCATTGAAAACCACAATAACCCCGTGGATGTCCCGGACTTTCGGCCCGGACCACATCGCAAGAGTGGAAAACTGCCGAAAGGTATAAAAACATAAAACTCTTTTAGCAGGAGATCAGATATGCTGGCTTATGTGTTCGATGACAAATTAAGACAAACCCTGAACCGCAACGGAATCAATTACTGGGACGTTTATATACAGGAAATCAATGAACTCCTGGGTGCGCGTTGCAAACCGTTGTCGATTCAGGACCTGGATACCTTGGACCAGCGCGATGACATCAAAACTCTGATCCTGGGGCGACAGTCGGGAGAAAACCTGACCGATCCTACGATCTCCGCCCTGGAAAAATGGGTCAAAAAGGGTGGCATTCTGATCGGGTTTGCAGTTGAAGGCCTGGACGAGGTTTTTGGAATTAAATTTATATCCAAATTGAAACAGACGCCGGACGACTACACGATCTCCGGCTACTTCGATCTTCGACCCCATCAGATCACCCACGAAATCCATCCGACCTTGTTCAACGAACAGCGGCTGTTGATCCTGTCGGATATACAACTGGTTGAGAGAAAAGAGGCGATCGAGCTGGGTCGGATGTGCGACATCACCGGACATGAATTGAACCATCCGGCGATTACGTGGAACCGGTATGGAAACGGCTACGCCGGGTATTTTAATTTCGACGTAGCCAAAACTGTCTGGCTGCTCCACCAGGGAAAACCGACATCGCATATTCCCGAAAATCGAGGGCATCCCCGAATGCCTGAAATGACCGTTCTGGGCGAAAATTCCCGGAAAATCCCTTACGCAGACGAAATCTGTTTTATTCTGCAGAACATGCTCGCCCAAAACCCACAACCGTTCATTTATCAGATTCCACCGAAGGAAGGCAAGGTTCCCGACGCCCTGCTTTACTGGGGCGGCGATGAATACGTTGGGCCGACGGAATTGAGCCTCACCGCTTCCGACTGGATGAGGCAACAGGGACTGCCGTATCATATTAACATCCAGCAAAATCACCCCATGACCGCGGAGGAGCTTCGGCACATCCTGGACAATGGTCATGAGATATCTCTCTTTTACTACACGCTGGCGGAAAACAACTTTGCCATGACAGAGGACCTTTATCTGTCGGAAAGCGATGCCTTCTACAAAGTCCGGGGGTTTCGTCCCTGCGTTACGGTCAATTCGGTAACCCGATGGAACCACTGGGCAGAACCGGCAAAATGGATGCGCAAGGCCGGGGGCCAAGCAGACAATTCTTTTGGCGGATCGATTTTGCCCTATGAGCACCCCGCAGCCAATGGTTCGTTCTTTGGATTCGGCTTCGGAACATCCTACCCCTTCTACTTTTATGACGATTACCGAAGTGAAAACAAGCGGATCGACTATATGGAACAACCGATCATCTGTTATGAGATCGGACACCGAGGATCATTGCTGGACCTGGAGACCGATATGGTTACCGAGGTGCATTTTCCCCTCCAGATGGCGGTCAAGTACCACCTGGTGATGAACATGTTTTACCACCCGATCTATATTTCCAGGTATCCATTGTGCCGTAAGGCCATCGAGGAAATCGTTGACTACATCCGGCACATTGGCGCTAATGTCGTTCACATGGGCAATGACGCCGTTGCCCACTGGTGGAAGGCTCGGTCCAACTCTACCCTTGAACATATTACGGTTGAACCGAACTCGGTCTCATTTGAAAGTGATTGCCCCTATCCCGAGGGGATGATCGTAAAATTCCTGTTGAAGCGGAGTGTTTATGATGTGCAGACCGATGACCGTTTCCCTACGTCGTACCAAATTCGAAAAGAATTCGCCGGAAGCTGGATTTATCTCATCGTGGCATCGGGTAAACACCGAATAAAAATTCGCTACGAATGAAACCGGCCTAACCCGCATTTTTCATACGTTCTCGGAATAGCCTCGGCGGGTGGCACTGACGGAGATTTTTACGAAGATCGGGTCTTATACTGATACGGGTTAATTAAACCGTAATCGTATAAATTGGTCCGCCCGGGCGCACCACCTCCTTACCCCCAAACGAAAACCGGATTGTGACGGAGTTATCCCGAGGAAAAAACAGGCGTTGGATGGAAAGTCAGGCGGGAGACGGAAGCTTTCTGACCCCCACCATCTTCAGAACATCAGACTAAATGACCGTGCGCAATTATGAGAATCTTAAAAGATGTTATTCTGAGCGAAGCGAAGAATCTGGCGGGCAGTAGCAATGGAAGTCAGATGTTTCGCTACGATCAACATAACCAGCGGAAATAGGTAACTTTAAAGGATCAGCATCGCGTCGCCATAGCTGTAAAATCGATATCGATTTTCAATCGCATGCTGATAGGCTCGTTTCACCAAATCTTTGCCCGCAAAGGCAAAAATCATCGCCAGTAAAGTTGTTCTCGGTAAATGAAAATTTGTGACCAGTTGATCGACGATGTTAAAACGATAGCGAGGATAGATAAATATTTCCGTCCATCCCTCACCCGGTAAAACCTGGTGTTCCGTTGCCGCCGTCTCCAAAACTCGCACGCTGGTCGTTCCCACTGGTATCACTTTTTTACCTTCCGCCTTGGCCGTGTTGATAATCTCCGCCGTTTCCTTACTGAGGCGATACCATTCAAGATGCATTTTGTGATCTTTAAGATCGTTGGCGGTCACCGGTTCGAAAGTCCCCAGCCCGACATGCAGCGTTACGGTTACGACGTTCACACCTTTTTTTTTGATCTTATCCAGTAAATCGTTGGTAAAGTGCAGTCCTGCCGTGGGTGCGGCGACGGCTCCGGAGGAGTTTGCGAATACCGTTTGATATCGCCGGCGATCTTGGGGGTTGGCTTTTCCTTTTTGAATGTACGGCGGCAATGGCACTTGCCCGAATTGCTCCAAAAATTCCACCGCCGGTACTTTCGGTTCGGTAATTAACTCAAAACTCTTTGATGAAAGCCGCTGACCGATGAAAAATTTCACATCGCTGCCTTCCACCCTCAATTCGATTCCGGTTCGCAGCTTCGCCATTCCCCGGAACATCATCTCCCACTGGCCGGTTTCGATTTCCCTCAAGAACAGCCCCTCGACTTTCCCTTTTGTGGTTTTGTAAAAAATGACCCGCGCGGGTATGACTTTCGTATCGTTCAAAACCAGCACATCACCGCTGGCAAGATATTCGGGAAGATCATAAAAATGCCGGTCAAAAAATTCCCCGGTTGTCCGATTGACAATAAGCAATCGTGAATGGTCCCGCGGTTCAATCGCCGTCTGGGCGATTAATTCTTCCGATAATTCGTAATCAAGTTCTTCAATTCGCATCGTGGATTACCGGCCTGTGAATTTAATCATTCCCAACAACACGAGGACGGCGAAAAGAGCGGCTATACCGAGTCTGTAAACTGCGAAAGGGATGAGTGTCCAGCGTTGGAGCAGTTTAATAAAGGTTTTGATGGCGATTGAAGCGACGACGAATGAGACGATGAATCCCACTGTAAAGAGCGGCACGTCTTCGTGTGATAGAAGTGAACGCGTTTTGTACAGGTCGTAGGCGGAGGCGGCGAACATTACGGGTACCGCCGCTAGAAAAGAATATTCCGCGGCGATTTTACGGTCCATCTTGCCGAGCATTCCTCCGACGATGGTGCAGGCGGCCCGTGACATTCCGGGCCACATGCTCAGGCACTGGAAGATACCGACCAACAGGGCTTGCCTGGGAGTAATCCCGTCGAGCGAGTCGGTGGTTGGCTTGGGTTTGAATTTTTCCGCCAGAATAATTCCGATAGCACCGACTGCCAGGGCAAGAATGACCGGCTTTGGCCAAAAGAGATACTCCTTCATGGCGTGGTGGATCAGTTTTCCGACGACCAGGGCGGGCAGGGTGGTCAGGAACAAAAGCAAAAGGCCTTTCAGTCCGGAAAAGTCGGCGGGCTTGCCCTGCTCACGGTTTTGGACGTTGCGCTTGAAATTGAACAGGCCGGCGAAACTATCTGTATAAAGGACGACAACCGCGAGGATGGCGCCTAACTGAATGAAGACCGCAAAGCACTCCGCCTTTTGGCCTGTAAAGCCAAGCAGGTTGCCCGCGATAATCAAATGCCCCGTCGAGGAAATCGGGATAAATTCCGTAATCCCTTCCACGATGCCCAGCACCACGGCAAGAACCATCAGCCACATGCAATAATCTCCTGTAATTAGTATAGTTCTGTCCAAACATAATATGCGCCGGACGGGTATTTGTTCAATGGAATTATTTGCGGATTGTTGTCGGATGCGGAATGTGTTCCTGTTCCCATGCACCGGCAGACGGCTGACTGCGGATGTTGGATTGTGGTTAAAGCCAAAAACGCAGAACCTTAATCCTATTCTTTAGCCGCGAATTATACAACCGGCTGATCAGAACGAGTTTGTCGTTATCGTGATCGGTCCGTATCCAGACCCAAAAGCTGGATTCCCGCTTTCGCGGGAACGACAAAAGTCTTTTTCCGCAACAGAAACTAACTAAACATGTTACGTATAAGAGGACTATATTAAATGTCAAATCGGCGTTTTCGGTCCAAAAACCCAAAGCCGATGGTGGGAGTTGAACCCACAACCTCGGCTTTACGAAAGCCGCGCTCTGCCATTGAGCTACATCGGCGGCGGATATGTGATAAGTTCCGTAAAAATTCTTGGCCGCACGGACAACTTATTTTACTCGGCAAACGCCAAAGAGACAAGCAGGTTCTTGCCATTTAATTCAAAAATTCTCGCGTCTCGCTGGATCGGTTTCTTGAGTTCATGAATAAACCGATGGGAAACTTGCAGGCTATTTGCACCGGAGGCTATTTTCGCCGGCCACAGGGTTTATCTTTTGTTCCCAATAATCATCTATCCGGCGATGTAGTTCCATAATGGCAGGCCAGTCTTTGCTCGTCCAGTGCATCCCGCAATAACCAAAAAGAAGTCGCGGATTATCTCTCGCCCGATCGAGATCACGGCAGATGAATTCAAATTCGCTTCCGACCGGGAGTTCCTGACCGATGGATAAAATAATCGCGCGATCTCCGATTTCCGCCAGGGCGTATTCGACACTGATCGCCCCCGCCGCTACGCTCTGCTTCGCAATGTAGCCCGCCTCGGTATAAATCACCGGAAGGTTGCGCAGAGTGGCGTAAAACACGTGCGGTCCGCTGCAAGGATGAATCGCCACCTGCCCGAAATGCTCCGCGATCCTCAAATCTTGCGGCAAAATATGCTCCTCATATATACGGGGCGAAACGAGGTTCACCGAGCATTCGGCGATGCGGCGGTTGTGAGAGGGAAACTTCGGTAAACGTTTCACACCGATCCGTTTTTCCAGCCGATCGGAGACCGCGAGGAAGAAATCGGTGATGATGGTCATCGCCGCATGAAATTTTTCCGGCTCATCGTAAGGGCTGGTCAGGGCGTCGTTGCCCAGGATCATGTGCGCAAGGTTGAATGGTCCCTGCATGTCAGGAAAGGCGATTTTAAACCATTCCGGCGTCAGGGCAAGGGTTGTTTCCAGGTCTTCAAAGATCTCCGGGAGAATTCCGCTTTTCTCCGGATCAGGAATCCCGTTGGATACGACTTCGTCCATTGTTTTTTTTCTACCGTGCGGACTGTACTGTGTTGCCGGGTCGAGGGTAAAGCCAAACGAAGCCGCCAGATTTGCCGGTGAGATCCCAAGTCGTCGGACCGGGTAGATTGGATTGAGTTTCTCCAACGGGCTTAGCGCACTATACAGGCAGTTGAGTAATCGTTCCAGGGGTGAAAGATTGGGAGGAACCGAAATCGGTTTGTCCGGGTCCGGACGCTCTGCCCCAGGTGCGAGCCCGATTACCGGATATGGACGAGGCTGACCGCGCAGGATATATTCCTCCGCCAAGTCCATCCGTCGTTCGGGATGAGAGGCCAGGGCATTTTTCAGGTTCTCGAGTGCGCGATTGATATCATCAAGGATAGTCATTATCGCATCTCGCCACCATCTTAAATCCTTCCACCATCCGGCATTCCAGGACATGGCACATTCCGATCCGACCCAGACCCACTATCACAAATTTAGTCATGATAGTTTCTCCTATATGAAATGGGTTATTTATTTAAGGTAAGATAAGGTTCCACGGAACGATCGGGCGCATGTTTTTCACATTCCTTCAGGAATGCGATTCCGTCACGAAGTTGCTCGAATTGATCATTCCCGTCCTTGAAATACTCTTCGGAGGAAATCCATCCCCGAAATCCGCTGATCTTCAGGGCGAAGAACACCTCCAGCCAATCGAGTATTCCACACGGCAGATTGACCACCTTAAATTCCCATCGCGCGCGGCAAACGGGTTGCTCATGGAATTTACCGGTAAAGTTGAACATGACGTTCTTGGCGTGCACGTACGCCATGTAGGGACCCAGCACTTCCACCTCACTCCGTGGACGCATGCTGCCTTCCAGAATCGTATTGGCTGGATCATAAATGACCCCCACATGCCGTGGATCAACACCCTCAAACAATTTTACCGCCGCCAGGGCGGACGCGGTCAAGGCTCCCGAGTGCATTTCCACCACAAAACGAATGCCGGACTGCTTCGACAGTTCCACCACCTCAGGCATCGCGTCTCTAGCTAGTTTGAATATCTCTTGCCATGATTCCTTAAGGTGCAGCGACTCGCTGTAATCCCAGGCGATCCACGGATGCGCCACGCGTAAGGATATTCCACCCATGTTAGCGAGCAAATCAGCATAGCGCCGCATGTCATCCCTCTTCCATAATTTCGGACCGTTGATGAACCCTGCGATTTCCAGACCGGCATCCGCCGTCATTTTAACCATCTCTTTGACGCTTTGGGCTGCCTCCTCGTACGCGGGAAGCCCCCACTCTATCCCCTCAATTTTCAGCTTACGTGCCATCTCGATGATTTCATTATTCTTATACTTACTTAGACTGTTGGTGTTTACGGAATACTTAAAACGGCTCATTTTCTTTGTTTTCCTTGTATAGCGTTTCTATCCTGACAGCACATTATTCGGCTATCGGGCGCAGGAGATTTCCCGATGCCGAAACAACAGCGCGGATTCTAGCTACAGGGTTAATTTTTTGCAAACGAAATTGAATGGGGCAATGTGCGCGGTAAGATGAGCGTACAAAAAAAACTCATTGTATTGCGTTGGTTGGAATCTGAGCGGCCTAACAAAACAAATACAAACCGAAATACATGATCGCATATATAAAGGCTACAACCACGAGCGTCATTTTAAGTAAATCATAAAACATTGTATATCTCCTCCCACTGTTAAACCAATAATGCCCGCCACCCCAGCGGCAATAATCATATCCACCCCCATTATCCTTGTATAGACCCTGCCCTGTTAAGCATAAGATATAAAACCATTAAAAGCAAAACGAAGAGATAAACAAAATGTCGAATGACGAACTTGGGCATTGAACATTCGACATTTTTATTGTCCCAAAAAACCAGGCCTGGTGGCGGGGAAAACCATCACCAGGCCCGAAAAAATGCCACGATCGTATTCGTGCTCGCCGGCATCCCTGCCAGTCCTGGTTCTTGAAAGGTCCTCCCTGACCTTTGCGGTCGTGGCATACAGAAATTAGAGAGTTGGCTCGATTATATTTTACATTTCGGAAATAGCAACATTAATTTATGCTGATGGGACCAACCACCAGCCGGCGTCGACGTTTCGGAGCCATAGGATCCTGCGCTACATGCATTCGTTGATTCGATTCCCCAGCCATAGCGATAACATGGACCGGGTCAGTGGCGTAAAGATCGGCGTGAAGCTCTTCCCAAAGTCCTTCCACACGGTTAAATATTCCACCGGTGAGCATAACATTCATTAAGGGGCAAAGCCCGATCTCGTGAATGCGATGAACTAATTCCTTGATCGCGGGAACTCCGGAAGGTGTACTTCCGTAAATAATCAGAAGCTGGGGCTGGATCGTCCCGATAAATTCGGTAATTTCATCCTCCGGAACACCACCGCCGAGGAAAAAACACTGCCAACCCTCGGACTCCAGCAAATCAGCGCACATCTGCCCTCCAAGTTCCTCGATCTCCGTTTCCGCACAGACAATCACTGCCGATTTACCATTGGAAGGTTTACCTGCCAGTTGGGATTGGATCTGGTCTGTAAGAAAACGGTTGATACGCGTCGCCATGTTCCTAATAATGATGGAAATCGTATCTTCTCGATACAATTGATCGATCCGTTCCATGGCCGGAAAGAGAATCTGGCGATAAAGATCATGTGCCTTTATTCCGGTGGATAGGGTTTTTCGGATAATGTCACGGGCCGTGGAACGATTTCCCGCTAACAACGCCTCAACATACTTCGGTAAAACGGTTTGTAATTGCATGAAGTACCTCATTTTAAAATTGTCTTAATCTTTACATTTCAATATCATGTTGTCAAACTAGATAATCTAGGCAACATAGATAACATATTTATTATCGAAAAAGACCTCCCGAAACCTTTAATGAATTTATCTATACCTCCTAAATACCCCATATTGACAGAAATGTCAAGAAAATTATTAAATTAAAACAAATTGATTAAAAAAATAAGATAAACCGTATAACTTACTGTAAATATTGGACTAATGTAAGCATGTTCCGTTATTGTGCCCCGGTTGGCTGGCCCAACCGTGTCTTTTTGTAACCGTTCAGGCCCTCCTCCGTCATTGCGAGCGCAGCGAAGCAATCACGTAATGACGCTGGTTGGCAAATGAGCGAGATTGCTTCGTCACTGCGTTCCTCGCAATGACCGCGAGGGGTTCTGAACGGATACGTCATTTTTAATTATTCAAACCACCCTAATTTTTTGGAATTGGCGTAATAAAGCAAGCCAATGAACCGCAAAGCCACCAGAATTAAATAAAAATTAGCGGATGTCAAGGAATAACCCGACAAAAGCAATCGCATCCCGAAATCGGCAGAAGAAGGTATTCTACCTAGAAGTGCTAGGTAGAATAAATAACGTCTCACAATAAATTACGAATCGAAATTGCTCTTTGGCCTGAATGAACCGGACCAGGAGCCTCAGACTTCGGACCCTGCGGGAACAATTTATTTTACAGCCAGCCGCGGTCATACATGGTGGCGACTACTTCACGGACGGCTTTGATTTCCGCAGCGGTCCGATAGGTGGTTTTAAGCTCCTCGGCAATCTGGACTACCTCGTCAAACGAGCCGCCGATAGCGGTGTCGATGACGCTGTAGGTTTCTTCGCGGGGGGTGAGCGATCCGCTTCGGGCTTTTCGCCATTCGACGTAGGAAGCAATCACGCCGCCTGCGTTGGCGAGAATATCCGGCATGATCGTGATCTTTCGACCCTGCAGGATATTTTCAGCCTCGTCCGTGATGGGGGCATTGGCGGCTTCGACGATGAATTTGGCTTTGATTTTCGGTGCGTTCTTCGCAGTGATCACACCTCCGGCAGCGGCGGGTATTAGAATATCAACCGGTAATTCGAGTACTTCGTCGCGGGGGATGTTATTGCAATTCGGTGCCGAGGCCAACGAGTTACCGTTGGTGGTGAAAGATTTTTTGAGTTCGGGAATATTCAGGCCGTTCGGATTGTAACAGGCCCCGGTAATATCATTGATCGCAACGACTTTATATCCCATGCTGTGCAGGAAATGCGCCGTCCACGACCCGACGTTTCCGAACCCTTGAATGGCGACCGTGGTCTTGCCTGGTACGAGATTACACCGCCCGGAGAGTAATTTCGTAACCGTAGCCACGCCGCGCCCCGTGGCCTCTTCACGTCCGGGCAGACCTCCGACGCGAGGGGGTTTGCCGGTGACGCATTCCTGGATGTGAGTCTCTCCAAAAATCGTAGCCATATCGTGAGCATCGGTTCCCATGTCCGGGGCGGGGATATAATCGCCGCTCATCAACTCATGGCGAATCAGGTGGACCAGTTCTTTCATGACAATCGTTTTTTCCGTCCGTGTGAAATCATGAGGGTCGATCGCTACTCCCGTTTTTCCGCCACCGAAGGGAATTCCGACCAGGGCGGTCTTCCAAACCATAAGTTCAGCCAGCTTGCGTGTTTCCAGTAGATCAACGTGCGGATGAAATCGAATTCCGCCCTTGGCGGGGCCCCGGACGGTGTTATACAGACAAACGTAGGCCGTAGTTTGAACCAGTTTGTTTTCATTAACCCGAATATTAATGGCCAGCGTGATTTCCTTTTCCGGCCGCTCCAGAAGGGCGATGGCCGTTGGCGGTAAATTAATAAGTTTCGTAATTTGAGCAAGGTTCATTCTCATCAACTCCTTTTCTTGTTTGAATCCATTTCTATAACTATAACATCATCTAATAAATAGCAGATTGCTACCTAATATTATCGTGTAATCGCAAGTTTATGTCTTTGAAAATATATTGAATATTTTACCACAGTCATTGTCATATCCGCTAGCGGGTGGATACAATATTTGCGCATAAATGTTTGAATTTGGTTTAGAAGGCAAAAAGTTGATCGCCCGGATTTTGGACCTTCTAACGAGTGCAGGGCCAATTACTATCGAAGGTCTATGGGGAAGCTCTGCGCCGTTACTGGCCACCCACGTGGCCAACCAATCGAAAAAAACGATTCTGTATCTTACCGCCCATATCGACCAGGCCGACCATGTCCAGGAAGACCTGGAATTATTTTCCGGGTCGGTTGTGGAGGTATTGCCCGGCTGGGAAGGTTCCAGGCCGGAAATTCTAGCTGGCGATGAGATCGCTGTAGAACGGGTGGGACTGCTTTCAAAGTTGATCGAAGGCAATGATAATGGGAACACGAAGATTTTGGCGGCTCCCATTCAGTCACTTCTTTTTCCGGTACCAACCCCGGAAGTTTTGCGTGCGAATAGTCTGACTGTAAAACCCCGGCAGAAGATGCCGATTGAACAACTGGCCGGTTGGCTGGCGGAACGCGGATACAATCGGCTGGATCAGGTCGAACAGCCGGGGGATTTTTCCATTCGCGGCGATATTGTCGATATCTATCCCAGCGGAGTGGGGTTTCCTGTTCGCTGTGATTTTTTTGACGACCAAATCGAAACCATCCGTCGATTTGACCCTGCCAGTCAGCGTTCGCACGATCAATTGGAGCATTTTCAAATTACCGCCGTGCCGGAGTTTCTGGAGCGGCAACCGTCCCGGTGCTTTCTGGAATATTTGCCCGACGATACGCTTATCTTCTGGCACGAGCCTTTGGAGATCGCGGAATTAGGCCGAACGTTTCTTAACCGTTTGCCAGACCCTGTTGGTTTATATCCTTACGAAGCTATTTTTGAACAGGCCAAAAAATTCAAACAAATTTCCCTGGTTCGTTTTACCACCGAATTAAAAGGCGAACGGGTTCGTGTCGAATTTAACCCGCTGCCCAAATTCGACATTCAGCCGGATGTCGCATTGGACCAATTACTCGCCCTTCGGCGGGAACTCAAAAAAGTCTACGTCTTCTGTGAAAATATCGCTCAGCGCGATCGCCTGTCGCAGTTGCTTGCCGGCAAGGACAAAGTCTGGAACGAACAAATCCAACTGGTGGACGGTTTGCTGACGCGGGGATTTATCTGGCGGGCGGAAAGCGTTGCGTGCGTCGGGGATCATGAGATTTTTCATCGCTATGAATTTCGCCATCGACTTCGCCGCGGGCCGACGGTGCGAACGGTTGATCATTTCCTGGAACTCGAACCGGGGGATTATGTCGTTCACGTCAATCACGGCATTGGCCGATTCGACGGCTTAAAAACCCTTAAAACGGATGGTCGGGCGGAAGAGTTCATGGCCATTAAATATGCCGATAGCGCCGTTGTCCACGTTCCTGTCAGCCAACTCGACCTGGTGCAAAAATACGTCGGGGGTTTTAAAGGCCACCCCCCGTTAAGCACACTCGGTTCCAAAACCTGGCAAAAAACGAAGGAAAGGGTAACGCAGGCGGTGTCGTCGCTGGCCGCGGAGTTGCTGGATATTCAAGCCCGGCGGGAATCGCTAGGCGGGATCAGTTTTCCCGCCGACAGCGATTGGCAGCGTCAGGTAGAAGAATCGTTTATCTACCAGGAAACCGAAGACCAACTTTTAGCTCTTCGCGACATCAAGCTGGATATGCAGCGAAACAAAGCGATGGACCGTCTTCTTTGCGGGGACGTCGGATACGGAAAAACAGAACTAGCCCTTCGCGCCGCGTTTAAAGCGATGGAGGCTGGCTATCAGGTAGCGGTGCTCGTGCCGACCACAATCCTCGCCGAGCAGCACTACCGGACATTTCGCGAACGACTAGCCGAGTTTCCCTTTACCGTCGAATTTATCAATCGGTTTAAAACCAAATCCGAACAGGCAATCATTGTCGCCCAGGCCGCCAACGGTAAAATCGATCTTCTAGTCGGTACGCATCGGATCTTGAGCAAGGATGTGAGTTTTGCCAATCTAGGGCTGGTCATAGTGGATGAGGAACAGCGGTTCGGCGTTATCCACAAGGAACGGCTGAAAAAGCTTCGAGCCACCGTGGACATTTTAACCCTCACCGCCACCCCAATTCCAAGAACCCTGCACATGTCGCTGATCGGACTGCGGGACATCAGCACGCTAGCCACCCCGCCGCTGGATCGCCGATCTATCCATACGGAAATTCGGAAATTCGACATCCCCTTCATCCGCCAAGCCATCCTGCGGGAACTTAATCGCGACGGCCAGGTGTTTTTTGTCCATAATTACGTCCACGGTATCGAGGAACTAGCCGACAAACTCAGCAACGCCGTGCCGGAGGCGAAATTCATCGTCGGCCACGGCCAGATGCACGAACGCCAGTTGGAACGGGTAATGCTAAAATTCCTTCGCCGCGAAGCCGATGTCCTGGTCTGCACCACGATCATCGAAAGCGGCCTGGATATTCCCACCGTCAACACGATCATCATTAACAACGCCGACCGCTTCGGCCTCGCCAATCTCCACCAGCTTCGAGGCCGGGTAGGGCGGTACAAATACCGAGCCTACGCGTATTTATTGGTACCCAACAATCGCCCCATTACCCCCATCGCCGAACGCCGACTCCGGGCGATTGAAGAATATTCCGAACTCGGAGCCGGATTCCGAATCGCCATGCGCGATCTGGAGATTCGCGGAGCGGGAAATATCCTCGGCCCCGAGCAGTCAGGCCACATCGGCGCGGTCGGCTATGAACTTTACTGCGAACTCCTCTCCGCCGCCGTCCGCCGTCTCAAAAACGAGGAAGAACCACCAATCACCAAAGCCAATATCGACCTCGGCCTCTCCGGCTTTATCCCAACCCGCTACATCGGTTCCGAACGTCAGCGGCTGGAGGTCTATCGCCGCCTGGCCCAAGCCCAGACTATTCCACAAATCGATCAACTAGAAAAGGACATCAAGGACATTTTCGGAAAATCCCCCGGCGAGGTGAATTTAATGTTGTCCCTGGCCCGGCTGCGATTGCTGGCGGGAAAATACACTATAAGAACCATCGCCAAACGCGAGCAAGCTATCATATTCAATCTGCAAGACCCGCAAAAGTGCCAGGAAGTTTTTGAGCGTTCGCCCATTCCCCCGCGCTTTGCCGATCCGACCGAAGTACACCTGCGATTTCCACCACGCTATCTGGAACCCAAAACGCTTTTGCGAACAATGTTTAAAATGCTTGAGGAGAAAGAAGCAGCCAGTAGAAAACAGTAGGTCGGTCCTGCGTGGCCGCCCTATTGCAAAAGGCAAATTGCAAAGTTAATATGAAGATGAAAATGGTGGGCAGTGCCCACACTACGTAACCAAAAACAATATTTCCCGGCAACGTACAAAAAATAGAGGTTCAACGATGGTCATTAGTTATTATGATGTTGCGCAGATTTGTTTAAGTGGTCATATAATAAACGAGCACTTTGGAAAACATGCAGAAAGAAATAGAACTTTTTGCCATAAGTGCGGTGAAAAGACGATTACACAATGCCCATCATGTAAAACAAACATCAACGGTTATTATCATCTGGACCAATACGAAGGACACGGATTATTTAGTACGCCGTCTTATTGTCACAACTGTGGCAAGCCCTATCCATGGACTGACAATAAAATTCAAACAGCTATTCAAATATTTGCTGAGTTTGGCAAGCTTGATGAAAATGAAAAGGAAACCATCGAGGAAGACATAAAGAATATATCCAGAAATATTCCGCAGTCTGAACTTTCGGCTTTAAGAATAAAGAAAATATGGAAAAAGTACGGCCAAATTGCATATGGCGTGGTCATGGATTTTGCGAGCAAAACAACAGCGGAGATATTAAAGAATCCATAGGCTTATTAACTGGTAAACCGGTATTGACAGATTTTGGCAGGTGATTATCTTTGTTTTAGAGGAATCCGAGATGACTGGAAACGAAATAGTAAAAACTAAAGTTACTCCGTTGGCTGGACCTTCCGGAATGAAATTGTTGTTGTCGCAAATTCGTCCTGCATGGAAGAGCAAACGACTGATAGAGCGTGTTGAGGCGCTGATGTCTGTTGATCCAAGCAGCGCATGCCAACGTATTTTTAACGCCGCAATTCATGATCTGAAGGAGAAGATCGTTGTAGCTGGACTAGATATCGCAGCACAAGCAGCGGTGGAAAATAAAATGCCAGCGATCACAAAAGCTGAGGATATTGAAAATCTTGATGTCACCAGAACCATTGGGCTTGCCTACCATATGGGACTTTTGACGCATCCAGAATGGCGGAGGTTCATGCGAGTCTATGACATACGAAGGGACTTGGAGCATGAGGACGATCAGTACGAAGCTACGCCGGAAGATTGCTTTTATATTTTCAAAACCTCAATTGACGTAGTTTTATCAAAGGATCCAGTTGAAATTATCAAGCTGCAGGACGTGAAGGCTATTATAGAGCAACCTTCACCCGTTACGCTTAGTCTTACTGTTTTGGACGATTATAAATGCGCTCCGATTCCGAGACAAAAAGAAATCTTTTATTTTCTGATCAGCGTGTCACTCAATACAAACACCCCAGATCTGGTCCGACAGAATAGTTACAAATCGCTAGGTGAGCTTCGCGAAACTACAAGTTCTCAGGTTATCATCGAAGCATCTAACAAATTCTTTGGCAATCGTAATCCCCTATCTGAAACTGAGGCGCGTGTTGCTTTCAAGGCAGGTATATTTCCATACCTGAAACAAACGAAAGTTATGGATTTCTTCAAAAGTTATCTGAGCAATATGCAGAAAATAGGATACTCTTTCCAAAGTCACAAGGAACATGGGGAGCTTTTGTCTGGGCTTCAAGAAATAGGAGGACTAGAATTTTGTCCTGAGGAACTATTGCCAGAGTATTTGCGATGGCTGGTTCTTTGTTATATCGGGGAGAGAAGCTATGGACAATTCGCACGCTCCAGCAAAGCCTTCTATAGTTATGCTGGAGCGCCTTTAGCACTAGAAATCATGAAGACTTGTCGGCATGATAAAATCCCAGAATTGATGGAAAAGCTACGGAAAAACAAGGAAATTAAAGCAGCCTGTGCAGAGGCCAATGCCGTGGCGCGAAGATTTGAGGATATTGTCGACGCGATTGGCGAGAGCTAATGTTTGTGAATACCTCCTATACAGAAAAGCTGGTAGGGTGGATATTCTGATATCCACCATTTTTCTTAATTTCCCCCGTAAAATCCGCTAATTGAAGTTGCGTAGGGCGGGTCGTTATGACGCTTCGGCAGGTTGACCCGCTGATTGGAAACGTTGGTCGAAAGAAATGGCGGGTGAACCCGGAGTACCGGAACCACCCGCCCTACCCAATTCCCCCGAAAATTCGGAGAAGAACCCCCGCTCCCTCACGGTCGCGGCTCTTTTAATTTTGCATTTTGATATTTGCAATAAAAGTTTTTGTTTTCCCTTCGCGTGCTTGGCGGTGAAAAAAAGTAGACAAGTAGTCGAGTAGTCAAGTAGACGAGTAGAAAAACCGCGAAGCGCGAGAAAGTGGCTGTCAGCCACCGAAGCGCGGAAAAGGGGATATCATCCCCCTTGAGAAAGACGTCGGTTGTTAATACAATCTACCTCTTATGAAACGAAGGTTGGACAAATCCAATGGTCAGGGAGTTTCTCTATCTCGTCGCCGACGTAAAGTTCTACGTATTGTGCTTTCCGTTTTGGCGGTCGTGATTATTTTGGTGATTCTTGGCCCTACGCTCATTCCGGAAAATAAGGTCAGGCAAATTCTGATCGATAGGCTGGCTGGGCAGACCCAAAGCGCAGTGAAGGTGGAGCATGTTCATTTTGGCTGGTGGGCGGGCTGGATTTAAAGACGAAACATGACAATTCCAGTATCCATATAAACCTGATTCGAATTCCGTTTGAACCGGTCCGGTTTTTATTTGGGCGGTAGCTTACTGGTGTCAAACTGGATGGGGTAACGGTGGAACTGGTCCAGGGATCGGATTTTCCATTGTTTTCCATTTTTAATGGAAACACGAATCAGACTAATTTTCCGATACGCCGGGTAGAGATTTCCAATTTGGCGATTCGATTAAATTGGCCCGACGGGTATAAAAATGGGATCGTCTTTGCTGAGCCGCTGGTCGTGGAGGCTCAAAAGCAGACCCTGACTTTCTCCGGTAATGCCCGGCTGGTTTCCCGACAGGCATTTTCGGGCCTGTGCGGATGGGTTTTACGCCAGCTTGGCAGGGCGCAAAATTCCGCTAACACACCTGGCGAGTCGGATACGGTCCGATGCGGCCTTCTACGATCTGGTGTCTGGGGAAACGAAACGACGGCGGGGACAGGTCCATCGTATCCTGCGACCTTGTGCACACCCTTTAATAAATTCTAATATTTTGGTTTTCATACGCCCTATTTTATCCCAAGTTCCAAATGTAAGCGAGGACAGAATTTCAACTTGTTGAGTAATGCCCATTGTGCGATTTTCGGTGCCAATGGAATATATCGTTTTAATGTTTTGGCGTTCGGCATCAGCATGACATTGGCTCGATTGATGAACGGGTATTCGTCGATAATATCCGTCACCTGGCAGACCTCTTTTAAATTTGCCACGACAAATTTGATTTGGTAATCGGGGACGCTTGTGATAAGTCTTTTAAGGATGGCTGGGCGAAACGTAATCCGATGGGGAACCGAGTTGGGAAGTTTCGGGCTGAGGCTTAGAAGATGACATTCCACTTTGCGGTAAATAAACCCGGATGTCTCAATCGTAACGTGAAATTGCTGCTGCATCAATTTATGCGCAAGAAGGGCAATTCCCGGATGGATAAACGGCTCACCGCCGGTGAGCACCACATGGTCGGCGGGATACTGGCGAATAATATCAATAATTTCTTCAATCTTTATCTTTTTTGCGTTTTTAAGAGTCCAGGCATAGCGGGTATCGCACCAGGGACATTGAATCGGGCAACCGGCCAGACGCACAAAGGTGGAAGGCACACCCGCAAGTTTTCCTTCCCCCTGGATCGAATAAAATATCTCACTGACCGGTAACGTCATTTTTCCCATGTTTCGAGGAATTCCTCCTGATCGTTATAGATTTTAAGATAACTGTCATATCGCCAGGATGCGATTTTTTCTTCTTCCACTGCTGTTTTAATCGCGCAGCCTGGCTCCTGAATGTGGGTGCAATCGGGAAAGCGGCACTGGTTCAGATACGGCGAAAATTCCTCAAAGTAGACCGGCAGATTCCGGCGGTCGATTTTAAAAAGCGCGAATTGCCGGATGCCCGGGGTATCGACGATATACCCGCCGAAATCCAGTCTCAGAAGCTGTGCCATGGTCGTCGTGTGAACACCCCTGCTGGTGGATTTATTGACCGGGTGGGCCACGAGCGATAATCCGGGTTGCAGGGCGTTAATCAGAGAGCTTTTACCCACCCCGCTCACCCCGGCCATGGTCGATTTTCGATCTTTCATTAGGACTCGCAATTGCTCGATGCCTTCGCCAGTCACAGCACTGGTGCGAAGGACTTTATAACCCAGGCCGGTATAGATTTTTTCGTAATCGTCTAATGGTTCCTTTTGATTTAAATCGATTTTATTAAAAATGATTACCGGAATAAGTTCGCCACCCAATGCGGCGACGATATAACGATCGACCAGATGAATCCGCAGTTCGGGATTTTTTACCGAGGCGATAATCAGGACCTGATCGACATTGGTAACGATCAGATGTTCTTTATGCTGATACCGCCGAAAGAGCATTCCATGCCGAGGCCCAATTCGCTCGATAACGCCCTCCTGGTCGCTGAGCGGTGTAAAATCAATCTGGTCGCCGACCGCTACGGGGTTATGCTGATCGAGCACGAGGGATTTTAAAACCTGTCGGATCACACAATTTCGTATCACCTGGCCGTCATCGACCTTGACGAACCGGCCATGAACGGCCATCACCGTTCCAGGTCGCCAATCGACAGGCTGAGGAGCGGGATTTTGGGCAGCCCGCTCGATATCGACCAATTCCCCGGCCCGATGAATATCCACGGTTTTATTTTTGGTTAAAGCGCCTTTGGTCTTCAGAGACTCCTGACCGGCGGTGTCCTCAATTCCTTCCGCACCTTCCCTGACCTGCTTCGTCCAGACCCCCGACCCCTTTCGAGCAGGATTTTGAATATTTTGCCGAAATTCCAGCCGGACTTTATTCTTTTTATGATGCTTTTTTGACATATTTAGCAGGCGGGCTTGACCGCCATGTAAAAGACAGGTTACGGGCTACTCGCTGATTTTATCTATCCCCTCAAACAGCGCAGAACCAATCCGAACAATCGTCGCACCACACTCGACGGCCACCTGATAGTCCTGACTCATGCCCATGGATAAATGCTCAAACTCCTTGCCCAGCCGATAATCCACTTTGACTTCCAGAAACAATTCATAGAGTCTCTCAAAAACCGGACGGGTCTTTTCCGCATCACTCACCTGGGGCGCCATGGTCATTAATCCACATATCCGCATATTGGGCATGGTGGAAATCTGCTCAATCAAATGCCCGACCGCGGCGACCGGCAGACCGTATTTCTGTTCCTCACCCGAACAATTCACCTCCACCAGCACGTCCTGCACCTTGTTAATTTTACTTCCGAAACTATTGATTTCTTCCGCCAGCCTGAGAGTGTCCATCGAATGAATGTATTGGACAATCGGCAAAAGAGGTTTGACTTTATTTCGCTGAAGGTGCCCGATCATATGCCAGAGAGGTTTGGCAAGCCCCTGGCTCGTATCATGAATCGACCGCCGGGACAACTGCTCCTGAACCATCCCCGCCCGCTGAACCAATTGCTGCGCCTGGCTTTCACCAAGATCGATTTGCCCGAGTTCCAGCAGAACGCGAATCGCCTCAAGGGGCATCGACTTGGTCACCGCCAGGACTCGAATACGCTCAGGCTCGCGACCGGCGGTCACCGCGGCTTGGGCAATCTCGTTTTTGATCCTGGTTAAATTGTCCGTTATAACTTTTTTTATCACCGTATTACGAGCTGCTGCCGGTTGAATCATAGATACACTCCCAATGTTTACTAATCACCAAAGCATATCGCCAAACGAATAAACAAGCAAGCAGGCAAAAATCTTACTTGAAGATATAAGAAAAAAAGGAATAATTTGAAGGATGGTTATTTACATTACCGAACAAGCGGCAAAAGAAATTCGTCAGATTCTCTCGGAACAGCCGTCGGAGACAAGTAAATATCTCCGCATCGGCATTAAAGCCGGTGGATGTAAAGGCTTCACCTATATTCTGGATTTAAGCGTCAAGCCCGAGGCAACGGACGACGTGAGCGAAATAAAAGGTATTAAAATTCTATGCGACCCAATCAGTTCCCTGTACGTGGAGGGAATGGCTATCGACTTCAGCGACGACCGCCTGAACCGAGGTTTTATTTTTAACAACCCCAACGCCAAAGAGATTTGCCCCTGCGGCGTCAGTTTTGGAATCTGATTTTTTGTAACAGTTCAGGCATTGTCATTGCGAGGAGCGCAGCGACGAAGCAAGCTCATTCCTTTTTTTGATGCAGGTACGGGATTGCCGCGCCCGCTTCGCGGTCTCGCAATGACAAATTCAATGGGGCGCGTATTGAATTCCACCGTCAAAATCAATGAGCAATTGTACGATTTTTTGAGCGGTAAATTTCGCCAGGTCATCTATCGTTACCGGATGATGGTAAAACGGCGGGCTGATCGGGGTAACAACGGCCCCGGCCTGGGAAAGTCTCAGCATATTCTCAAGGTCAATCGTGCCAACGGGCATTTCGCGGACGGCAATGATTAGTTTCCGCCGCTGTTTCAGATGGACCTGTGCGGCTCGTTTGATGAGATTATCCGAAATGCCGGACGCGACGGCGGCCAGGGTGTTCAGGGAGCACGGACAGAGGATCATCCCCGCAGTCGGCACCGACCCGCTGGCGAGTTCGCTTTCCATGTTCGTTTCCTCTTCGACGACAATCCGCTCTGCGGGCAATCCCTCAAAGAGGTTTTCCGAACCCAGTTCATCGGGAATGATTTTTTTTGCGGCGTTGGAAATAATAACGCGAGTCGAAATCCCAAGCTCCTCGACCAGAATTTTTAAGACCCATCGCGCATATATCTGCCCGCTGGCCCCGCAGACACCCAGAACGACCGGTCGATTAGATTTTGGAGGGATAAATTGAGTCATTTTTATTCGTTTAACTGTACGGAAATATTCTCCATCTGTTTGAGGCTGGCCCGGGCCCGCGCGGCAAAGATGGAATTGGGATATTGCTTAATAAGTTTCCGAAAATAGTCGCCCGCCAGGGCATGGGCCTTGGGGTCCATATTCACCAGGCCCCAGGCCTTGAGCAAACTGGCAAGTTCAAACAAGGCCTTGGCTCCGGCGCCCTGCCCGTTGCGATGTTCGGCATATCGTTCCAGAAGCGATTTTCGCTTCAGAGGATCAGGATCGGTCAGGGCGTAGCGAACCATCAGATCATCGTGAAGAGTGCTGGTGGAATACTCACCGGCCATTTCGAGCAGATGATCACGGTATTGCGGATGGCTGGGATCAAGTCGCATCAATTCCATCAAAGGAACAGAACCGAATCGAGGATCATTTTCATTATGAATAATAAGTTCCCGCAGTTCCTGGGCCTGCTCTGCGAGGGAGGGTAAATCGACCGGAGGAATATCAATCAACCTGGGTTCCCTGAAAAATTCACGAACCGACATCGGCGGGTCCGCGGGTTGGGTGGAAACATTTTTTTTACTTGAAGAATCGCGGGATAACAACTGATTGAGCAAGTTTTTCGCTTCTCCTGTGCGCCCGTCGCGAAGGGCAAGAACGGCCAATCGCAGCAAAGCCTCTTCGGCATAGATCGAGTTAGGATAGTCCCGCGCCAACCGTTGCCAGGTCTCGCGGCTTGTCGGGCTGACCAGGTCGGTAGTATATTCAACCGTCCAATATTTCAGCAAAACGCCGTAATCAAACCGCAGATCCAATGCCATGGCCATAAGGTACAAGGCGTTGGGAACAAACCGGCTGTGAGGGTATTTTTTTAAAAATCGCTCACAGGCGATGAGAATTTTAGTTCGATCTTCCTGGGTCAACTGCTGGGCAATGTATGGAAAGTCGATCTGGACAAAATCCACAATCGCCTGAAGATCGCGAACCTTGTATCGCCGCCAGTTTTTTAACGTCTCCTGGAAAACCTGGGCCGAGATATCTACGGGAGAAAAAATCGAGCTGTCGGGACCAACCCGCTGCGCGATTAAACGAAATTCCAACTGGTCCGACCCAATGTAATGATAAAACAAGACCACGGGAATGGCACAAAACGGAATCATTCCGATCAGAATTCCACCGGGACGGTATTTGACCAGCCGGGCAAAACTCAGAACGGTGGCGGCGATTACTGCGGCGGCAAGAAAGGCCAGTATCCACGGGGCGTAAAGAAGGATTGAATCGACAGGCTTAAACTGCAACATGGTTTCCCCACGCGTGGCGACGATAAAATAAAGACCGAGGGGAAATAAACTGAGCAAGGCCACCCCAAATTTAAACGGAAGCCTCTGTTTGCTCACTCCAGCGATAAAACTCGAAATAATCAAAAAAAGGCATAAGACCGGCAAATGGGCCAAAAACAAAACACATAGAGAAAAAACGATGGAAAAACGAAACCCGTAAAACTGCGAAATCAGGATGGGAACGACTATAATGGTCGCCATCAACATGCCCCAAATCGGTATCAGCACCGGCGCGTCATGGATGCTGATGGGATAAAAAAGATAATCGATCAAAGTTTTGTGGTATGTAATGGCGTAACTGTGCCAGGAAAAATCGAACAGTTTCGCCTGACGCATCCAGAAAATAAAAATGGTCATCAGGGCGTAAAGGATGATAGTGGCAGTCAGAAAGATATACGCCCTCTGCCGAGACCATCGGCCCGGACGGGACCAGATGTCCGCCAACTCGAATTCATACACCTTGCCGTCAATGATCTTTTTGTCGGTTTTTATTTTTCTGACGTTACCGCCCATACCGCACCAAAACAAATGTTACAAACCCGGATATTCTTAAATCCGGTAGCTTCCATCAATTTTATAAAATCATTTCCATCATACCAACTTCTGACCGATTGAGGTAAATATTTATACGCGCCGGACCGCGCCGCCCCTGTAACCAACGAGCCAATCAGTGGAAGAATGTGATTGAAATAAAAATTAAACAAAATACCCATGACCCTGACGCGCGGAGGTTGAAATTCCAGGACAGCCAGTATCCCTCCCGGACGCAGTATCCGGTATATTTCCAGCAAGCCCGTTTCAAGTGATTGAAAATTCCGCAACCCGAAGGTACAGGTAAGCAGGCCAAAGGAATTATCCGCAAAAGGCATCGCAAGAGCGTCAGCCGCCAGACAAATTACAGGTTTAACCTCACTATCCTTCACAAAAGATTTTCGCAGGTAGTGAAGCATCCGGACGGAAAAATCAGCACCAAGAATCTTGGCCTGGGGAAATTGCCGTTTCAGCGGCTTCATCATGGAACCTGTCCCGCAGCAAAGATCGAGGATGCGCTCGGGCAAGGTATCGCGCTCCGCGATCATGCGGACAAGCTTTTTCCGCCACCGCTGGTCCTGCCCGAAGCTGATCAACGTATTGGCCAAATCGTATCGCCGCGAAATAGCGTCGAACATCGCTTGCACTCTTTTGGCCTTATCGACCTGCCGGTGCGGATCACGAAGTGACTCCACCGTCCAAAGCTCGTCCCTGCCATTTTCCTTATCTATTGTATTCAAGTTCATTTTCACTAATTTCTCCACCCGTCTTGATTGTTTTTATGTTCAACTATACTATGTTCTTCAGATCATTTTAACAAGGAAAGCGTACGAAGGAATTCAAAGGGATCGGTTGTATCCGAAAAATATTGTGTAGTTTGATTAATTGGTATTCTCGCCACTTCCGTCATGGCTTTTGTTGTGTATTATCCGCCAAAAGATGAGATTACAAAAATAACAAATATGCTAAGACAGTAAGCGTTCGGCATACGCTTACTGCGAACAGTTAAGAAAGAGAAAAGTCTTAGTGCTACTATCCGTCAACTTCTTGTTTTCTGTGCTTGTTTTTATTTTGCCGTTGTTGCAACATCCGTTATATAAACCCGTTAAGGACGATCCGTAGGCATTGTTTCTCGTGTGCAGTGGCAAAAGGTTGCTCTTCTTGGCGTCATGGCGCCTTAGCGGTTAAAAAAATTCTCTTTCCAAAATTTGCTTTTACCTAAAAATGTGTTATCCTTAACTGTAGGGGCACAGCAAATCTCCTGCCGCTCTTTAAAAATTAAGAACTCTTATCCGTGTCTAAAAAACTCTTCTCGTCTTGGCGACACCTTGGCGGTTTTGAAATCGCCTTCGCCGCTTGTGCAAATTGTACCGCTCTCTCGCAAAAAAAATGAAATTTGGTCAAAAAACAGTACACTTTCGGTCAAGTTTGTAAGGATGGTTTTCTTAAATCCACCATTGTTGATTAAACGATACCGGGAAAACTTATCCGTCCTACTATCCGTCAACTTCTTGCGGTCTTTGCGGTTAAAAAAATCTTGTGGTTGCGGCCAAAGTCACGCTAGATAATTTGTGGCTAAAGGGGTATTGAACTTTGGGTTTTGGAAAGTTTATCCTTGAGTGCGAAATTTATTTGCAATAGACTTTGCCGTAATGTTGCTTTGTAAAAATATATGCGGAGTTACGGTAACATGATTATTACCATCGACGGACCTGCCGGTAGCGGTAAATCGACCATTGCCAGGACGTTAGCCGAAAAGCTCGGCTGGATGTTTCTCGATACCGGTGCGATGTACCGCGCGGTGGCCCTCTTGGCGCGAAAAACCGGTTTGACGGTGGACAAGGCCGACGAAATTGCTCAATTGGCTCGCAATGCCCAAATCCGTTTTGAACGGGAGGGTGCAGCGGTAAAAGTGTTTGTCGGCCGTGAAGATGTTACCGCGAATGTACGCACCGAATCGGTCTCGGAATTGGCAAGTTCGATATCCGCTATTCCACAGGTCAGGTCGGCGCTCGTTAAAAAGCAGCGGGAGATTGCAAAACAATATGGAAATATCGTTACGGAAGGGCGGGACCAGGGGTCGGTGGTTTTTCCAGACGCCGAGTTGAAATTGTACCTTGACGCGGATATGGACGAGCGGGCGCGAAGACGTTATGAACAGCTTATCGCTCAAGGACAGCCTGCGGAGATGGAAAAAATTCTCGACGCCCTGAAAAAACGAGACCTTCGTGATACAACCAGATCGGTCTCGCCACTGGTCGTGCCGGAAAGTGCCACGATCATCGATACGACACACCTGACACCCCTGGAAGTGCTTGATCGCATTCTTCAACTCGTACAAGAACGGAGACGAAACGTCTAATGCGAATATGGTATACTTTTTGTCGTGATTGGTGCCGATTTTACGTTAACGTGTTTCACTGGGGGCGGGCGTACAACCGGCATTTTGTGCCACCAAGCGGATCGGTTTTGCTCGTGAGTAATCATCAGAGTTTTTTAGATCCCGTCGTGGTTGGTTACTGCTTGAATCGCGAGGTGGATTACATGGCCCGCGATACGCTTTTTAAAAATCCTGTATTCGGAAAGATAATCCGTTCGGTGAACGCGTTTCCCGTCAAACGAGGTGAAGCCGATCTGACCGCCATCAAGGAAACGCTTCGGCGGCTGCGGGACCAAAGAGTGATGCTTCTTTTTCCGGAAGGCACCCGCACTCCCGATGGGCTTATCCGGGAATTTAAACCGGGATTTGCCTTACTGGCGCGAAAGGCCAATGCCCCGATTATTCCGGTTGTTGTCGACGGAGCCTTTGAAGCCTGGCCGAGAAGCTCTCCGGTTCCCCACCCGTTCATTCCCATTAACGTCATCTATGGAAAACCGATTTTACCCGAGGAAGTCAAAAGCCGCACACCGGAAGAGTTTGTAAAAATGATCCACCAAATAATGATCAAAATGCAAAATGGATTACGATTAAAAGCCGGCAAGACACCCTATAATTATGAAAAGCTTACAGCGAACAGCTTACAGCAGACAGCTTCGGAATCGGGAGGAGACTCGACTAATGAAAATCTTACTGGCTAAAAAACGCGGGTTTTGTCCAGGTGTTCAGCATGCGATTGAAAAGGCCAAGTCCGCGCTCGGCGCCAATCGAATCGTCTATAGCCTGGGACCCATCATTCACAATCAACAGGTCGTCAGCGAATTGACTCATCAGGGTTTGAAGATCGTCGATTCGGTCGACCAGGTGCCGCCGGGTTCCACGGTTCTCATCCGTTCACACGGAGTCGGACCCGCCGTCTTTCAGCAGGCCAACGAGCGAAATCTTAACGTAATTGATGCGACGTGCGTACTCGTCAAACGAGCACAGAAACTCGTGCAGCAGCTTGATGAAGCCGGATATCAGGTCGTCGTCATCGGCGATCCGGACCACCCGGAAGTTCAAGGGATTATCGGCTATGCCAAACACGTTGTGGTGCTCAATAATGAGGAGGATATCGCCAAATTACCCTCATCGGCGAAAATCGGTGTAGCTGCCCAGACCACGCTCAGCAAAAGTCATCTGGCCGAGATGGTCGCAAAAATTATCGAGCATGGTTTCAATGAAATTCGTCTGGTAAATACCCTGTGCGGAGAAGCGGTTGGCCGGCAGTTGTCCGCCGTCGAACTCGCCCGTCAGGTCGATGTCATGTTCGTCCTCGGCGGTAGGCATTCCGCCAATACTCGGGAACTGGCGCAGCTCGCTTACGCCTGCGGGACCAGAACATACCACCTTGAGGATTTTTCCCAATTCGAACCCCAAATGATGGAAAAAGCTGAGATCATCGGAATCACCGCCGGAGCCTCGACCCCGGAAAATATCGTGCAGGAATTTGTAAAGGGACTGGAAGAATTGGATCAGAAAAGATCATGACCCCCATACCGCCGAACATCCTGACAACCCTGAAAAAGAATTTGGCCGTCCTGAATAAAATCGAACCGGCTCTCGCAAAACAACTAGCCGATATCAACTGGCCCGAAGATTTAAAATTCATTCCCGCCCTCGACCAAACCCCGACCGCCTTTAGTAGCCAGTTTGGCCGTTCCGGGTGGTTCGCTTTTTCCGGCGCGCCCAAAGTCCGCGAACAAGTTATCTGCGATCAATTTTCCCCCGGCTCGTCAAATGTCATCTTGCCTGCGACGGGCCAGGGCGGAGGCCTGCGGCTGCTCCTGGATCGGTTCGATCCCGCCCGGTCGATTTTTGTATGGGAACCGAAAGTCCTACATCTAGCCGTCCTCCTGGCCTTGTATGATTTCTCGAACGATCTTTCCGGCCAACGCCTGATCTTTCTAACCGATCCCGATTTGAAAAAAGGATTGCTCGATTACCTGTCCGCTCATCTCGAATTGGCCCTGCCGGACAAAATGATCTCCTGGCCCTGGATCAGTGAAAACGACATGCAGGCGATTTCGGTAACCGTAGATCAGGCGATCACGGAATTAACATCACTCGTGTCTGAAAAGACCGCCATTCTACAGGAACAATTCAACCAAAGTACAGCCACTCCAATCGCGAAGAATATTAAAAATGTAAAGATATTCTCCCTGACGCATCAAAACCTCTGCCATCAGTTAGCCAACGATTTTTACAGGGCGGCGGAAAAACTCAAATTTAAGGCTGATATATTTCTGCTGGACCAGCCCGCCCACACCTCCGGCATCAGCATCCTAAATCATTTACTGGCATCTCCCCCGGAAGCGATTATTTCCATCGGCATCGAAAAAAACCGCTGGATGGTCAAAATCCCGCCAACGATTCCATTTATCACTATTCTCGCTCCCCCGGGTATTGCTCTGGGCGAAAAGGCCCTTGAAAACTTAACTCCCGAAGACAACGAAATCTTTGTCCTGGGCTCCCAGAGCGATATGGACCATCTTAAAGCAAAAATACCCGCCAAAAAACTATTCGCATTCGAACTGGCCGTCAATCCCGATGCCTTTTGCCCATTGCAAAAAACCGCCGACGTCCAGGTCCTCGTTTTCGCCGACAGGCCCGACCCCGATCCGGAAAAAATCGGTATTCGCCAGCAATCGCACAAACACCTCTGGCACGAGATTGAAAAAATGATCGGCCAAAATCCCCTCGCCTTCCACGCCGACCAGACGGGCAATCTGATTCGTAAAGCCTCTAATTATACCGGCATACAATTTTCCGATCAGGATTTAATCAATTCATTTACAAGCCTGGTCAAAAATATTTTAGCCCCCGCCGTGGTAGCCTCCAAAATGGTTGCCGATCTCATTAACGCAGGATTAAAAATCAAAATCTGCGGCTCCGGCTGGGAGGCAATTTCAACTTATGCCCATCTCGCCCGATCACTGCCGACAAGCCCGCAAGAACTGAACGAACTCATCAATTCCGCCGAGTTGGTCCTGTACATTGACAATCAAACCAACTGCCGCCAAATAGTTTTTAACACTCTATGCGCTGGCCAGCCAGTCGCGGTAAAAACATTACCCGACGGAAAAATGAAAAAATACCACGAACTGACCCACGCAGTACATTATCTGAACCATGCCGCCGACCTTGCGGCACAACTCCACTCAATCCTCCAAAATCGCCCCGCGAATCAGCATCGATCCCTTCTCGCCCGCAAGTATCTGGCCGAAAATCACAATTATGCCAAGTTGCTTCAAAGGATTTTTACCCGCTGACAGCGGGTTTTTACACGCTTCGCGATCTTTTTGACTCACTTTCTTTCACTTTGCATTTTGATATTGGCAATTTGCTCTTTACCTTTAACCCAAGTTATACGGAAATGTATTAGTTCCTGTTGCGGAAACAGACTTTTGTCATTTCCGCGAAAGCGGGAATCCAGTTTTTGGGTCTGGATTCCCGCTTTCGCGGGTATGACATTTTCGGTTTTTACCGTCCTAATAATCCGTACCCGGTAATAAGATTAGTGGAACAGTCATAAAGGATACTCCACCACCGAGAGGCAGGCGTAATCGCCAATGGCTTCACCCAGTTGAGCCGGCATTACCCGGCATGCCGATGAACATTGCGCCAAAGCCTCTTCTCGAATTACTTGTTCAGCGATTGGCCAGAGCAATTCGTGTTGCCGGATAAAAATACTGCCGATGACTATTACTTCGGGATTCAGGATGTCCATCAGAATCGCCAAACCGTATCCCAGTTTACTTCCAACCACGGTCATGATCTCCAAGGCCGTCGGATCACCGGCTTGGGCGGCTTGCCCAATCAGACGAGCATCGCATTGATTTACGTCATTCACACTCGAACAAAAGCCGACGGATTTCCCCTCCGACAAATGCCTCAAAACGACCTGCCTGGCCAGTTGAGCAATTCCTCCACCACTACAAAACCCTTCAAACGATCCGGGTTTCCCGTAGCCCACCGGCCCATCCTTTTCCAGACGAACATGGCCAACTTCGCCAGCCATTTCACTGGTGCCAAGGTACAAATTACCATCGAGGATCAATCCCGCCCCCAAGCCCGTACCGAATGTGAGAAAAATCATATTTTGGGTTCCCCGCCCCGCTCCCCACTTCCACTCTGCCAGCGCACAAGCGTTGGCGTCGTTTTGCAGGCGAACCGAAATCCCCAGCCGGGCCCGAAACCGTTCGACGATTGGAATTCGGTCCCAACCTGGCAGATTGGGCGGACTCATGACCAAGCCTCTTCGACTGTCCAGCGGTCCACCACAACTGATTCCCAAGCCCTGAATCTGATCCAAAGACACTCCTTGCGCTTTCACCATGTCTCGGGTGTAGTCTTCTAACTTCAACAATGTCGGCTCGGGGCCCAAGCCTGATTCCGTGGCAAAGACGTGGCGATCAATAAGTTCCGGACGATCAGGACCCGATCTACCCAAAACCACGGCACATTTGGTTCCCCCGATATCGAAACCCAATAAGTATTTATCTGTGGTTACCATGTCAGGTTTATTATATCGGCGACGTGCAGCAATATCCATAATCCGGTAATGGCTTAACATCCACCGCCTGAGTCTTCTAAATTGAATCCTTGTGAATACGTTATCCACTCGAATTCATTTTCATTCTTTCGAAAAGCTATTTTGGTGGCACGATGGGTCGCTCAATCCACCGCAGGACGTGTAGAACGAGCGTATAAGACGCCAGCTCGATCAGCTTGGCGATACCGAAATAGATCAATTCCCGCTGCATTTCCAGGCGAATTGTCCAGACGATCTGCAAGCAAAAAATGAAAAAGGTAACGAGTCCCTGAATGGCCATAACCAGGATCACCCCGTGGTGTGGCAGGCCGAGCCGTGGCGTTCGACCTTGTGATGCGGCATACATATCGTGTCGAAGGCTTCGAACCTGCCATAGCCACAGCAGAGTAACTACTATGGATAAGGGGAGAAAAGCCAGGCCGTACCAGCGATATATCCGATCCAAATGGGATTGGTGCATCCAGAACATGAACAGCGGGGTCAGCACAATAACGGCGAAGTAATTTGCCGTAAATAAATGCAGCCCCAGGCTCAAATACCGAGGGGTCATCGGAACTGAGACAACCTTTTCGGAAAGTTCCTCAAACCCATTGGGATTCCAGGGAGCGGGGGGCCGATAATGGTCGTCGCCGCCCAACCTTCTCCATTCGCGGTACGCAAGCACCAAAAAAATCCCGATCAGGACATAGAATAACCATGACCAGAGGAAGAGGAACCGATAGGCGAAATCCGAGCCGTGGCAGAGCCACATGACGGTGTCCATGAAAACCCCAGCGAGGATGCCCGCGACGATCATGCCCACGGAACGGATGAGGGCGGCGGCGGAGGAGAGCTGTCCGAACCGTGAATGGGGCAGCAGTCGCATGAACATGGGAAAACCACACAACCCCTTAAGAGTTCCACTGAACGTGCTGACGAGGACCATCCCGATAGTCAACCAGAAAAACATCTTAGCCGGCAGCGTGACCGGTATCCATATCCAGCCGCTGAAACTCATCGACAGGGCGGCAAAGACGGTCATGTAAGTCATGATCCGAAGTGGGTGCCAGCGGTCCACGTAGACGGAGATGAAGTAGGTGGCGACCAGGGAGGCGGCACCGCCAAGGGCACCGAGTTGGCCGATCTGGCCTAGGCTCAGGCCCATTTCCTTGAAAAAAAACACCCCGAAAATCCCAGTGGCATCGGACATGCCAATGCACGCGTACATCAGGTAGAAGTACCAGTACAGGGGATGTGAATACGATTCGCGGAGAAAGCTCCTAATCCCCGCGCCAGCGCTCTTGTTCTCGGGCGGAGGGGGAGGATATTCCCCTTCCTTGACGAAAAGGCACATCAGCCCAAAGCCTACAAAGTAAAGCAGAGCAATCCCAGTGAAGATTTCTCGCATGTAGCTTTCAGCGTATTTGAAGATGAACATGCTGTACACCGAACTGGCCCCAACGGTGACGAATCGAAACAGACCCATGAATCTCCCTACGAATTGGGGAGGAACCACATCGTTGAAAAGATAGTAGTACACTGATCCGACGAACATGTTGAAGAATTGAAAAGCCACCATGAAAATGCCGATCAAGATTACCGTCAATGTGGTCGGCGCAAAGGCATTTAGGGGACCAAATGTATTTCGGAGTAGAGCGGAAATCTCCACGCTCCACCCGAGCAAGCCGAGACTCAGCACGAGGAATGGCATGGTCCACAGAATAAATGGTATCCGCCGTCCCCATCGGCCGCGGTAACGGTCGCTTTTGTAGCTTACCCACGGACAGACCGTCATGTTCAGGATTCCCGGCAGTGTGGTCATGATCAGGGCCATGACCCAGTTGGACACACCCAGTGCCTTGAGTTTCAGGGGAAGAATAGTGGGCGCGACGGTTTCCATGAGCATGAAGCAGAAATCGCCCCACAGTAACCAGGCGAATAGAATGGTCAGCGAAGTCACGGTATATGTCAGGGATCCGGCATGGTATCGCCGGTCCTTGAGGGCAATTTTAGGGATTGCTTCCTGATCGGAATAGGCCGAAGGAGATTGCAACATTAATAAAATCCATCCCTTGTCATAAGTTCGAACTGCTCATCCTTAACGCGTGTGCATCCATTGAAATGCATACAACTTTGCCTTATCAAGCACAATTTTCAATCGAACGGCTGAAGTGATCTTGAAAGGCATATCCCGTCCATTTTTCCAAGTGACTTCTGCATCGACTTGGTTCGTGAGTAAGGGCGTGCATTCGTCTAGTGAATATCCCGGAATTGCGCGGCCGTCAGGATATTGAAGCTCCACTCGGCAGATTCCGCGGGTTGCGTCGACGTTGAGATGAAGTTTTTCTCCGGTCCGGAGCGGGTGCGTAAGCAAATAGCCATCGCCATCAGCATCGAGGGAGACGAACCCGTCTTTACGAAGAACCGCGAAACCGACTTTGGCGGTATAACCCTTTCTCAGACCCATTTCCCCCTGACCGCCCAAACCATCCCCACCCCGATGATCGGTTGGTTGACCGCAGTAATAGATTCGCATAGTGTCACCCAGAACGGCGGGCGGTCCGTTTCCGATCGCGATCCGTCCGAAATCCCACTGCCGCGGCTCGGCGGATTGAATGAAGTTTTCGCCCGGACAGACCCGCTGCCAGGTCTCACCATCCCGGCTGGTGGCGAGCTGAATATCGATTCGCTGTCGGGGAGCGTTTCCGCAGTCGGGGGTGTTATGATAGATTCGTAAGTAGCCGATATACGAGCCGCCCCACCGAAAACCGTGGAGATGGTAAAATTCATCGAATGGCTCGTCAAAAAACAGGTTCGGCATCAGCACGACCCGGTACGGAGACCAGATATGTCCGTCGTCGCTGGTTGCGACAGCAGTGCAACGGGCATGTCCAACCCGCATATCCTCGCGGTTGAACATCTCCACGGCATGACCGGTTTTATTCAGATCGACAAAATCGGTCCGCGTTTCGTCCCACAACAATCCCCCGCACTCGTTGCAATTGACATTGGGAGCGGCTTCGGGCGGGGTCCAATGTATCCCGTCCGGAGAATAGACGATGTAGTGCCCGCGCTCGGGGCCGCGATGGTTTGTTTTTTTATACATGAACAATACGGCTCGGTATCGTCGGTCGGAATTTTCCTCTTTCACCGATTTAGCCACACTCAAATTGGCCAGGGACCATCCTTCGCAAGCGGAAAAAAGGATGTTGTTGTTACGGCTCCCCCCCCATTCCACGAGTCCCAGCGAGGGTTTCCGCCAAACCGCCCCATCGTCCGATTCAGCGTAGCAGAAATGGTCTCCCCGGCCATGGGTCATGTACCAGCAACGATAACGTCCTTCGTCGAACACGAGAGTCCCGAACATCAGAACACCCATTTGCTCATGAGGCTCGGTGGCGACTAGAACTGGATTTCCGGAGTATATTTCGATTTTTCCCAGCCGTCGGATCAATCCTGATTGCCTTGCCAAAAGTGAATCGTCAAGCAACACTTGATGAGGATCGGAAAGTAGAACATGGCGCATGGAAGGGGGAAAATCGCTCATGGAGTTTTCTCCCGCATATATTTTCGGGCCAGGATGACGGCCTTATTCAAATCGCCGCTCGTTTCCGCCAAGGCCCGTTCACAGGTAAACTTGTCCCCACCGGTTGCCTTTAAAACATGTTCATACTGCGCGTGAGTAAACAATGGAACCTTTGCCACCCGCCACCAGTCGTACACCTCAACCCCTTCGAGAATCACTTTTGAGCTTTCGAAAAGGAATCGCACCGCGGCATCGACATTTCCGTCATGTTCCGACAAGGCCCGCTGACAGTCCCATTCTCCGCAGCCGGTTTTTTGCATCACTTCTTTCACTTGCACCGCATTGAATTTCATAGTCGTTTGCTCCACGCGAGCAAGGAAGGCAGAGGATTTATCGCCACTGACTTGCCGCGCACGAGGTTAGGTAACGAACGTTTTCCACCGGTCAAATCGAATCCGAACTCCGGCCGGTCGGAACGTACAGCATACATTTCAAAATGAAGATGATCCGGATACGCCATGGATCGAAATCCGCTTCGACCGATCACGCCGAGCCTCTGCCCCTTGGCGAGAGCCGACCCGAATTTAAGACCTTCGCCAAAATCGTCCATGTGACAATACGTGTAAATGAATCCTTTCGTATCCGCGACCGCCAACATGTTTCCCCAGAAATCATCGCTCTCCTTTGTTTCGTCAAAGCGGCGGACTGCCAGTACGATCCCGTCACCGGCGCAAACCACGGGAGTGCCGCTCTCGGCATAAACATCAATCCCCATATGATACCCGCAGGGATTGGGCCGGCCCTTTCCCAGCCAGCCGGTATTGATCCTCCACCGATTTCCTTCAACCGGAAAACAACCATCGGATAATTCCCGGTCCCACTCGGTATCGGTTCCGACAAACAGCCGGGCCTCGTGATTTAAATTCAAGGCCGATTGGTGGAAGCCTTCCTGATCCATAAACGAATGCGCCGCGACGGCCGAGATTGTCCATCCGCCATAGGAAACCACATTGCAACAGGCATTCACTTCGCCGGCGGTTGCCGCGTCGATCCAATCGACGCGTTCAAACAACGGCAGGCAAAACACCGTGTCGAACAATTGCACCTCGACACTGACCCGTCCGCAATGGACCAGGGCGGCAAATTCCTGAACCCCTTTCGGATTGGTCACCGGGCATTGCTCGTTTACATTCCAATCGAAATAGGCCATTCGTGTCTCCCAATGGTATTGACGGTCATCATTCTCCCGTAAGCCATTGTAACTGATCAAGAACTTCGTTTCTAGCCCGGTCGGCTTCCTCGATTTTATCTTCTTGCCGGGAAACCTGCTTGACGACCCGGTCCAGGATATTCTTTGCCTTGTTCGCCTTGTCGCCGGAAGATTTGGCAATGGCTTGTTTCAGCATCGTCAGGGTCTCATAATCCTCGGCGGCCTCGCGCATCGCCTCCATCTGTTTGCTCGGTGTGACGCCGTTTTCATCCCAGAACATGATAGAAAATGTTGTACTCGAGGCAAAATCGTTCCATGATCCAATGGTACCGAAGGGAACATGTCGGGCGTCAGTCAATGCCCAATAGCTGTTACCGACCATATCATGTTGGAATACAAACCATCCCTGACTTAAGAAGTAACCATAGGTACTCACTTCCCTTGGTGAAGCGGCACAGACATGCACCATCAAATCCTTTCCGGACCGACGGATCTTTTCATAGAAGGCTGTAAAATCCGGTTTGTCTTTACTCCCGTCGTTCGAACGATAATCGTTACGGTTCGGACATAGAATATCACTCACTTCAAACAACTCGGGCACAGCCTTTGTCGGATCCGCCCAGATCGGGTCGATAAACACCCGTATCTTGGGATTTGCTACATGTAAAGCTTTTGCCCATGCAATGCTCGATCGATCCTTACCGGTGCTGTTAGTCTCGTCGCGGGGCAATATCGCGATGCGTTCCGCCGGAATTCTCTGGAGTTCAAACCGTTTGACCAGTTGGCCGATAAAGTTCTTCAGTGCATTCCGGCCGGCGGGACTGTCCAATGTGAAGTTGGAGTTCGGTATAGTCTCTTGTTCGCCGAAGTACAGCAAAAACAACCGGGCATCTTGTCCCCACCGGCGGATCCAGTCATCGAAGCCGCTCCAGTCGATTACACCGGTGAGGTTGCCGTCCTTATCGATTTGTTTTCCTAATTGCGGCCAAGGGATTGAAGCCGGGGAATAAACTGGAACATTTATCAAATATTCTTTCATCAGGCCGATAGCCTGTTTCCTGGTATTGTCATACCGAATATACCCTCCTTCGTGACAATAATCCCACGTCAACGTCATCAACGTCGGTTTTTCGGGGAACCGCAACGGCTCTACCTTCAATCGTATCGGAACCTCCTGCCTAGCCTTTGGACCGTCACACGATACCTGAATGGTTCCAGCAAACAAACCTGCCTTGACTCCCTGGGGATGAAGGGTAATCCACATCTGGCGCGTCGTTCCGGCAGGAATGCTTGTCTGCCAGCCCTTTTCAGTTCGTTTCGCTTCCGGCAGGGCATGACCGACGATCTTGCGGCCCTGGGTTTCCGTAAAGACGACCTCGCGCATCAAAACGGCATCGGCTGGAAATCCCTGGCCGAGATTGCAGGTCAGCGTGACATTTTGCGGCTGCTCGGACAGGTTCGTCAGATTCAATACCGCCGACCGGTATTCTCCATCCATCATTCGAATGTCAATAGCGGCATTCTCCAATCGCTTTTGCGTTGGCAGGTCGAAAGGATGAACATCGCACCATCGGTTCTGGGTCCAGATCAGCAGACGCTGGTCCCGATTCTTAAATTGCTTTTGGGCCCAAGCCGCATGGGTGGACCATATTTTTCGATGCAGTTTGTTGTAGGGCAGGCCCTGTCGCCACTGGATCGCCTTGACCTCCGGCATTGTCAAAACTTCCCGCCATAGAGATTCCTGACGTTCGAATCCCGGCAATCGTTCCAGCGCCGACAAATCACCGGCCAATCGACCCTGGACGATGGTCGTCAGCTTCCTTTGCCGAATGAGTTCGGAAATATCCGCGACCGGTTTTCCTCGGGGAAGGTCTTTTTGATCGTCTTTTCCCCCATACACCATTACCTCGTCGCACACAACATACGTACCGCTCGGAATCACCACAAACCGAACGTACCGTCCCCGTCCGGGCAGATTCATCGCCCCAAATACATGCGTCATGTATCCGGTCGGTGATGGGGACCCGTTCTTGACGCCTGCCACCATCAAATCGCCGAGAAAATAAAATTCCTTACCGTCATCGCTGACCAGGAGGTAAATTGAAAACGGGCTGTTTACCCCCGCCCGTCCGAAGGCCGTCGAAAACCCTGCCCCCGTGATCGGCTGGACTTTTCCCAGATCCACCGTGATCGTTACCGTGTTCACCCAGGACCAGCCGACGGAAAGCGGGTCCGTCCACAGGCATTGCGTCTTCGTGGTTTTCCCATCCGTCAATTGGACCTTGTCCCCGTCATCTTGGGTGTAGGTGTAGTTGGCTTCCGGAATAAACGTGTATGGACAATTTAAAGCCATATTAGCTCCAGACGCCTCAATCCCAGCGACCATCGTCAGCACAAGGCAGCTCAATACACAGTTCAGCATGATTTTGCTCCGTTTTAAAAGAAATGAAAGTCAGACACAGGAAACAATGGAGGCACGGACAACGCTTTTGAGTTGGAAAGAGAAGGACTTATTCTTTTCGCGGCCAGAACCACTTGCCGGCGGGTGTTTTTCGCCCGTGGGCCGCGACATGGCCATCCAAAAATAAAAAATTCGCCTGCTCCCCATGAAGCCACGCGATCGCATTTCCCCAAAAGTAACCGGAGTACATCGAATCTCCACGGACGCGCCAGAACGATCCTAAAACATACCAATTCACATCAACCATGGACACCTTTTCCCAGGGATTAATGACTTGCCCGAGCTTCAACAAAGGCGCGTCCCATTCGTCTCCACAGCCGTACGACCGCCCGTATTCGATCTGGTACCGCGCATAGCCCGCCTGTGGCCAATTTGCGGAAGGACAGTTGACCAGGTTGGCTCGCGGACATCCCGCAGTGTCTTCCACAACCAACCAGGGATTACTTCCCGTGATTATCTGACAGAAGTTTGAAAGACTTGGCACCCACCAGTGGGCTGGACCCAAAAGCGCCGGTGGAACAACCTCATTGTTCTCCTGGATATAAAGCGATTCAAAAATTCCGATCTGCTTCAAGTTCGCCTGGCAAACCGCTTTTCGGGCGGACTCCCGGGCGTTGGCCAAAGCAGGAAGCAGGATGGAAATCAGGACAGCGATAATCGCCACCACCACCAGCAGTTCAATCAAGGTAAAACCGTTTTTTCTTTTCATTGCCTTTATAGCTCCTTAGCACAGGTAAAGCGACGGTCCGCGGTGAGGCAAACCGCCGCGTTTTCTTGTCTGAATCCTCGGCTTACTGCATATTGCTCAACACGTACGACAGGTCCGTCGAGGTAATCTCGCCGTCACCGTCGTAATCCACATCGCCGTTCCAGTTCAGTTCGTTGGTCTTTGTATCCATCGCCGCCAGCACTGCGGCAAGATCGACCGTGGTGTAGACCACCAGCTTGTGCAGACCGAACATGGTGTAGTTTTTATACTTGTCCACCATATCGTTTTCCGCCAGCGATCCGGTATAGGTCGAGGCATCATGACCAACAACAACCACATCAAGCCCGATGAGTTGATTGGCCGACAACTCTGACGGAGTCATTCCCACGCCCGATAGCGAAAAGACCTTGAACGAAGTAAGCGCCGCCTCGTAATACAGCCAATCGCCGTCTTCCCGTCCAGCCGCATCGAAGCCCGCCTGGGTGGGAATCGACACATTGTCCCTCAAGACCGACCAGACCTGCGAGCGATTGCCGTTCTTGATTCTGACGGAATACTGCTGGGCGTCGGCTTGAGTGAGGCTGTAATCGACCGGGCCTGGTCCGGTGGTATGAATATACAGCTCCACCCCGTCTTGATCATTCCAACCGGGGTAGGGGGTGTCAGTAAATTTGTGGTCCGTATCAAAGACTTTGACGGCGATATACACCTTGCTGCCGTCGGCGGACCATTTGGCCGAATACCATGCTTCGTCAATATCGAAGGGGTAGGTGCTATTATAGACCGTATCCAGAGGGGCCCAGAGGGCGCCCGCCCAGTCGGCAAGATCACCGTCAACCGTAACCGTTCCCTGCGGGATGGAAGCGGGTCGCCTGTACGGCCCGGCGGTAATTATATAGATGTTGCTGTTCACCACGCTGGGGTCATAGCCCGGTGCCCAGGCGCGGGCCTTTATCGTAAGGTTATCGTTGACCGTGATCGGGGTCGTATACTGCGTACCATTGTCCAGGGGATAACTGCCATCCGTCGTATACCGAATGATTGCATTCGGAGTTATACTACTGAGCTCCACATTTTGGGAAACCGCATAAGCTCCGCCCTCCGGAGAAAACGTCGGCATGGCCGCCGGCGGCGGGGGGTTGTCCGGAATATTTAGGACCAGGAAATTGTCCACCATTGGTCGGTTATTATTGCCATCGGTAAAATAGATTCCGATATCCGTTTTAACCGGAGTGAACATGGTGCCGGTTCCGGTAAACGTTGCCACATTCGTCCAGGCCGTCCAACCGCCCGAGCCGTCCTGGCCCCGGTAATCCCACGACATGGCCTTGGTCACTGTGTTCAACGTCATCTTCATCTGATACCACGAGGTGTTGTCCAAGGAAGCCAAATAGGTTGGGAGTCCCGTTTCAGACGTTCCGCTGGCATTCTTGTAGCCAATCGTAAAGTGCATGCCCGTTTTTTCCGGATTGCGCCCCGGCGACATGTACTGCATGCTGCCGTTCGTCGCTCCCTTAAGCCACAGTTCCACAGCCACAGTATTCCCGTTGAATTGGTTGAAAGTAAAGTAGGCGCTCGTCTCGATGGTCGGTTCGGTGGGGGTTCCGGAAAGATTCTTGGTGGCACTCGCCCAATATCCGGAATTCAGCGCCCGTCCGACGAAGCTGCTATCCGGCAACTGCGGGACAAAGGTTTCCATCCCCGTTGCTGTCGAGGTAACTACGGCCTGGGGGGAGACAGAAGTGTCCGTCCAGCCGTTGATCCCATTGACCGAGGTATTTTCGGTAAACCCGCTCTCAAAATCCTCATACAATAAAGTCAAGGTAGTTCCGCGTTTGGACTGAACCACCGTTACGTCTTTCGGACTGCCTTCCACGCCCAAAGCGGTTACGCGGACGGTCCCGGTTCGGCCATTCTCGGTATTTGTATTTTCCGTTAAATTCAACGTGATCGTTCCGTTGTCGGTGCCGCTGCCGCCGGAGAAGATGGACAGCCAACTTCCACCGCCGGTCACCTCGGCCGTCCAACCCATGCCGCTTCCCGTGCCGACGTTTTGCACCTCAAACGTCGTCGTTCCCGACGCGGAGGATACGCTCCGGCTGTCGGGAGTAACCACGAGCATCTTTTCGGGAATATCCTGCACCTGCAAATTATCCATCAACGGTAGCCCGTCGGAGCTGGCAGAACCAATCAGTCCGATCGAAAGTTTGCCAGGAGTGAACATCGCGACCGATCCGCCGGTGAACGTCGTCACATTCGTCCAAGCCGTCCAACCGCCCAAACCATCCTGCCCTCGGTAGTCCCAGGACATGGCCTTGGTCGCTGTGTTCAAAGTCATTTTCATCTGGTACCACTTGGCCTTATCAAAGGGAACCGAAAAGCTCGGGAGTTCCCCCGGCATTTCCCATTGCCCACTGGCATTCTCGTATCCGACCGTAAAGCTTTTACTGCCGTTTTTGGCGTATGCAGCGCTCATGTATTGCGTGCCGGAGCCAGTCCCCTTCTTCAGCCACAGTTCCGCCGTGCCGCCGCCGCTATTGGCGTCCTGATTGTTGAAAGTGAAGTACGAACTCGTTTCGATGACCGCCTCGGTTGGAGTTGCGGAAAGATTCTTGGTGGCACGCCCCCAGAGTCCCCAATCCAAAGGCCGTGCAACGACAAGGCTTCCCGAAAGCAGCGGGACAGAAATTGGATAGTTTGGCTTAACCGAGACGCCCAAATTAGTGGGAGCGCCACTTGTCCATCCGTTGATCCCATTAACGGAAATCCCATCCGTAAACCCGGTTTCAAAATCCTCCGACAAAAGGATCGTCGCCGATGCCGTTCCCGCCAGAAGCGTTAAAATTAGCCCTGACACCATCATTCCCAATAGTACTCTTTTCATGACAATCTCCTTTTTAAAAGGTTTCCCGTCAGCAGAACCTTCCTGCTTGAAATACAAGGTTCACATAGTTACCGACAACAATCTTCCCAAGGCGGCGAAGCGAGGTGAAACACTCCGCCGCGATACATTGTCTTTAAGCCCGAAATTCAAAACCCAAAACTATTTGCGCCTTCTCAGCAAAAGTCCACCCAAGCTTAGAAGGATCATCGTTGCCGGTTCGGGAACGTTCTGCACCTGCAAATTATCCATCAACGGTAGCCCGTCGGAGCTGGCAGAACCAATCAGTCCGATCGAAAGTTTGCCAGGAGTGAACATCGCGACCGATCCGCCGGTGAACGTCGTCACATTCGTCCAA
>Ga0265292_1000635_pt1 | contig 43861 bp, 42 predicted proteins | sample Munlanlewell296A_FD_189080 | JGI IMG/M metagenome (GOLD analysis project Ga0265292, IMG submission 189080) | Leachate microbial communities from a municipal landfill in Southern Ontario, Canada - Leachate well 296A | ecosystem: Engineered > Solid waste > Landfill > Unclassified | place: Canada... | reverse complement strand
TTCCTTAGATCCTTTGATACTTTGTTATATGGTGTAGACATATTCTTTGGCAATGTTACTAATATATACGACTATTATATTACTAATCTTCCCGGAAAATGTGTCTTAATTTTGGGGTACCTGTCAAGCCACCCCTCAAGAGGGGAATTTTAAACCTGCGCTTTTCGGCATCGTGCAAGGCGGACGGGAAAAATCTTTACGAAAACAATCTGCAAAAATTATTGCAGAAATAAATGTGGATGGAAAATATTTTGATGGTTTTGGTATTGGTGGGTCATTTGCCAAAGAAGATATGTCTTCTGCTGTGAAATGGGTAAATGAAATACTGCCTGAAGAAAAACCTCGTCATCTTTTAGGAATAGGGGAGCCAGAAGATTTTTTTATGGGAATAGAAAATGGAGTAGATCTTTTTGATTGTGTTTTACCGACACGACTTGGAAGAAATGGAACAATTTATACAAAATTTGGAAAAATAATAATTACTAATACAAAATTTAGAAATGATTTTTTACCAATTGAAAAAGATTGTGAGTGCTATACCTGTAAGAACTATACAAAAAGTTATATTGCACATCTTTTTCATGGAAAAGAAATGCTGGCTGGTACTTTAGCATCTATCCATAATTTATATTTTATTACACATCTTGTAGACAACATTCGAGAGTCTATTATTAACGACACCTTCTATGAATATAAAAAAGAGTTTTTGCAAAACTATAAATCCCGTTAGAAGTAGAAAATACTTTTTCGTGATTTCTAATCGGGATGAGTTTAAAAAAGAATTTTTGAATAATTATCAGAAAAACTAAAAGTGCTTTGCATTTTTTTCACAAGTTGTTATACTATCAATTAATTAAATGTCAAAAATTAAAACAAAGAAAACAAAAAAACAAGGGAAGAATTGGAAGAAATTTTGGAAGCTTGGCATGGAGGAATTTAATACGCAGTATTTTGATGTGAGCTCGAATGGTGATTTGGTAGTTAAAGAAGGACATTATCAATATAACATCATGGACATAGTCAAGAAATACGGCACTGTAACTCGGGTATTTTTCCCGTTTATACTGGAGAATAGGGTTCGTGATTTGATAGAGCTTTTTAATGCTTACATTAAGATTTTGAACTATAGGGGGAAATTTTATTTTCATTATGTCATGAAGTCCAACCAGAATCGCGACTTTGTTTTAACAGCGATTGCGGAAGGAGCTCATATTGAGGTTTCTTCGGCTAATGAACTTTTTTTAGTAAAAAGAATGTTAGAGCAAGATAAATTTAATCATAAAATTAGGGTTACTTGTAATGGGCCTAAAACAGAACAATATATTGGCTTAATTGAAGAACTTCGGGAAAAAGGCTTGATAATTATACCCATCATAGAGAATGGGGAAGAATTGAATAGGTTTAAAAAATTTAAAGGAGAGGTTGGTGTGAGGGTGAATCTTGATCTTAAGGTTGATGCTCATTGGGATAAAAAATATAACCATTTCGGTTTTGCTGAAGAAGAATTGGTTAAAATCAGTAAAATTAGGAATCTCTCTATGTTGCATTATCATATTTCCACACAAAATGAAAAAATTGAAGGATTTATAAAACCCTTAAAACGTGCCATTGCGCTTTATGCTAGATTAAAAGAGCATAACCCAAGTTTGGATACCATAAACTTCGGTGGTGGAATGGCTGTACCTTACGAAAAAAGAAAAAAATTATTTTCCACCAAAAATCTGGTTCATCAAATGATTAAAACTGCAAAGAGAGAAAGTGATAAATTAGGGATTCGGCATCCGAATTTAGTTTGCGAGTGGGGTAGTTATTTTACTGCTCCTTCTCAAATTACAATCTTTAAGATTTTGGCTGAGAAAAATATTTTTAAAAAACCTGATACTAAGTGGTATTTTATTGATGGATCTTTTATTTCTCATTTAACTGATACTTGGTCTCCAGTTCATCATAAATGGCACTTTACGACAGCTAATCATTTAAATACTCGTCGGTTACAAAAAGTTTGGTTTGCCGGATCTACTTGTGATTCTGACGATCGTTATACTGCTTCCGGAAATTATGTTTTATTGCCAAAGTTTACGGAAGACGTTCCTGATTTATATTTAGTAGTTTTTGATACTGGTTCTTACCAAGATACCTTCGAGAATAATCACTGTTTGCTTTCAAAGCCAGCGATGGTGATTTGTCAAAATGGAGAAGTGAAACTTTCTAGAAAGAGACAAACACCTGAAGAAATTGGAAAACTTTTTGGATGGAATGGAGAATATAAATAATTTTTTTAAAAATAATTATAAAAAAATCATTATTATTATGTTGGTGGTTGTTTTTGTGTTTCTTTTTAATAATTCACTTGGACATCCGATGTCCAAGTGGACATCCGATGTCCAAGTGGATACTTTTGATACTCAAAAAAATAGTATAAATATAAACAATATTAAATATATAAAAATTGCAGGAAAAATTTTAAAAGTTGAATTGGCTTTGACTCCAGAAGAGCGAGAACAAGGGCTTTCAGGAAGAGATAAATTAAATGAAGACGAGGGAATGCTTTTTGTTTTTGACCATGTAGATAAATACTCTTTTTGGATGAAGGATATGAATTTTCCTATAGATATTATTTGGATCTCTAGTGATTTAAAAGTAGTTTATATTAAAAAAAATGCTACACCTGAGTCATACCTGCCTGCCGGCAAGGCAGGTCCCGAGACCTTTATCCCCACCAAAGAAGCAAAGTATGTTTTAGAGGTTTTTAGTCTATTTTCTGAAAAAAATAATTTGAAGGAAGGAGATAAGATAGAATTTTTATCCTCTTAGGGCTTGCTATTTCAGCTTTTTAAAGAGTAGCTATTTACAGTTATTTTAAACTGTTTTCTTTATCGTTTTTTCTTGTTTTTCCACTAGTTTTTTCTAGCATAAATTATTTTTAAGAAGTATAATCACTCCATGGAAAAAGATTTTATTTTAGGCAAGAAAGAATTGAATAAGATTAAGAATGTCAGAAACCGTGAAGGAGAAATAATTCTTTTTAATATAAATAAAATTGCTGATGCTGTATATAAGGCATTCATGATAACTAAAGAAGGAGAAAAAAAGGAAGCAAGGGATGTATCAGAAAAAGTTTTCCATAAATTGATTTTTTTAAAAGAAAAAAGTATCGACCCCGAAGGAAAGAGTACTTCCTACGGGGCAGGAAAAAAGTTTATTCCAACAGTAGAAATGGTGCAGGATTTAGTAGAAGCTCAACTTATGGATTTGGGGTATCATTCTACCGCAAAATCTTATATTTTATATAGGTCAAAGAGAGCTGAATTGCGACGTGAAGTTGGTACCGTACCACCTGAAAGTAAAAAAGTTTTTGATGAGTCTAGTTCTTACTTTGTAAGTTCTTATGAAGAATTTATTTTTTATAGAACATATTCTAAATGGCAAGATGGTTTGGGCAGACGTGAGACATGGATAGAAACCACTGATCGTTTTATGGCTTACATGAAAAAAAATCTTGGAGATAAATTATCTTCAAAAGATTTTTCTGATGTGAGAGAAGGAATTTTAAAACAAGAAATTTGTCCGTCGATGAGATTACTTTGGTCTTCTGGACAAGCTTGTGAAAAGACAAATGTTTGGGCCTACAATTGTTCTTATGTAGCACCTTCTGCTTGGCAAGACTTAGGAGAGATAATGTACATATTAATGTGTGGTGCTGGATTAGGATTTTCTGTAGAATCAGAAACTGTACAAAAATTTCCACAGATTAGAAGACAAACAGGAAAAAAACTTGCCACTCATTTTGTAGAAGATGATAAAGAAGGTTGGGCTGATGCATATGTATTAGGTTGCAGAACTTGGGCTGATGGTTATGATATAGATTTTGATTTTTCTAAAGTTCGTCCATCGGGTTCTCGTTTAAAGGTAGCTGGTGGTCGTGCTTCAGGGCCTCAACCACTTATTGATCTTATTAATTTTACAAAAAAGAAAATATTAGCAAGACAAGCAAAACGTCTTACCAATTTAGATCTTCATGACATAATTTGCCAAATTGGTTTGATTGTAGTCGCTGGTGGAGTTCGTCGTAGTGCTTTGATTTCACTTTCAGATATTGATGATGAATCAATGCGTAAATCAAAACAAGGACAATTTTGGGTTGATAATGGACAGCGCTCGATGGCAAATAATTCAGCTGTATATAGTCAAAAGCCATCAGCTTCAGAATTTTTAAATGAATGGATAGAATTAATAAAATCAGGCACAGGAGAGAGAGGAATATTCAATAGAGGTGGTCTTATGACACAGCTTCCAAAACGTCGAATCGACAATTGGAAAAAAGCTGGAATTATTGATGATCAAAATGTTATTGTTGGTTTACCAGGATCAAACCCTTGTGGAGAAATTACGCTTCGTTCTAAACAATTTTGTAATCTCACTTCAATTGTAGTTCGTCCTCGTGACAGCGTGGAAGACCTAAAAAGAAAAGTTAGACTTTCTACAATATTAGGTACATATCAAGCTACATTAACCAAGTTTGGTTATTTATCAAGAGAATGGAAAGAAAATTGTGAAGAAGAAGCTTTACTTGGTGTTTCTATTACCGGATATTATGATAATAAAATAATTAGAAATGATGAAGTTTTATCAAATCTTCGCGAGGAAGCTATAAAAGTAAATAAAGAATATGCAAAAAAATTTGGTATTAATCATTCTACGTGCATTACAACCATAAAACCTCACGGAAATTCTGGGCAGCTTCTTTACGTTGGTTCCGGTATGCATCCGTGGTTTGCCAAGTATTACATTAGACGTGTTCGTATTTCTACCAATGATCCTCTTTATGAATTAATAAAAGATCAAGGCGTTCCGTTTAAAGCAGAAGTTGGATATTCTACTGCGAATTCTACTGTGGCTGTAGTTGAATTTCCAATGAAAGCGCCAGAAGGAGCTATTACAAAAGATCAAGTTTCCGCTATTGATTTATTAAATGAATGGAAAAGGTTAAAAATAAATTATATTGAACACAATCCTTCGGTAACTATTTATGTAGGTAATGATGAATGGATTAAAGTGGCAAACTTTATTTATGAAAATTGGGATATTGTTGGTGGACTTTCTTTCTTGCCTCGCTCCGAACATGTTTATCAACTTGCACCGTACGAAGAAATTTCTAAAGAAGAATATGAAAAGAGAATGAAGGAAATAAAACATATTGATTTTTCTAAACTTATTTATTACGAACAAGAAGATAATACTGTCGGGGCCAAAGAATTTGCTTGTGTTTCTGGAGTTTGTTCTATTGATGATATTTTAGCGGAAGAAGCTCAAAAAGAAAAAATTGATGGCCATCCGGAAAATTAGTTTACTTTTTCTATTTTTTGTTTTATAATCTTGGATAGTCCTGTATTGGATAGTTGCTTTGGCTTAGGTCGAAGAGGAAAGTCCGAACACATAGCTCTAGCTTCGGCTAGGACAAGCGTAGCGGGTAATACCCGTCAGGAGTTCATCCGCCTTTGGCGGACAAGCTCCTAGAGTTGCGAACAGTGACGATGTCGATTTCGTTTGGTGCTTGCACTGAGCGAAGTCGAAGTGAAACGGCAAAATACTTACGTGTGTGCAAGATCGTGTCCAGCTCCTCACGAGGGGCTGGAAGAATCGCTTGAGCTCTAGAGTAATTTAGGGCCTAGATAAATAACTATCACTTAATTGAACAGAATTCGGCTTATAGATACAGAACAAAACATGAAAAATCCTCTCGCAAGAGAGGATTTTTCCGTTGTCCTTGCTTTTTTATTTCAAGTATGATATACTTACTTTGTGAGTGTAAGGCAAGAGACTTTTTGACTTACATTAATCGTAGTCGTAGACAAACAACATAAGTGCCGCAAAAAGCTCGCCGTAAGGTGGGTTTTTTGTTTGACTTTTAAATTAATATATGATACTATTTGGATAGAAAAAAATATGGAGAAAAAATGGGATCGAAAAAAACAACGGAACCAGAAGAACCAACTTATTTTTTTGATATAAAATTACCAGGTTTTCCTGGTAATAAAGAATATCAAAAAAAGGAAAAAGAAAAACAGAGAGAATTTTTAGCAAAAATAATTTTTGTCAAAAAAACACATCCTTATTCTAAGCGAACTTGTTATAAATGTTTTTATGCTCTTTATGAAGAGGATGCTAAATGTCCTAATTGTGATGATTATGGACAAAGAGAGGAGAAAGAAAATTGAAAAGCCGGCGGTTTATACCAAAGGCTTTTTTATTTGTTATAATAAATAATACATGATGAAATTGAGATATTACATTATAACGCTTGCATCACTGATTGGAGTTTTGTTTGGAATAGTTTATTACTATGGACTAGATCCATCTCTTTTAACAAAACTATCTTTTTATGAAAATTTAGCAAACCCATCTATACGTATTGTTAGAGTGCAAGAGGGAATGAGAAAAGAACAAGTTGCTGAAATTATGGCTAATAAACTTGGCTGGAACGAAAATGAAAAGAATAATTTTGTTAATATTCATATTGCATTAAATAGCACAAATTTAGAAGGACGTTATTTTCCTAAAACTTATTTGATTGATAAAGATGAAAGTCCGACGACTGTTAGTATGACTATGTTTGATGAATTTGTGAAACAAATAGAAGGAATTAAAAAACCAGCATCAAAAGAAATAATAAATCAAGATACAGCTATAAAAATTGCATCAATTATTCAGCGTGAAGCAGCAGGGAAGAATGATATGAGATTAATATCAGGGATTATTTGGAATCGTATTTGGAGTGGTATGAAGTTACAAATGGATGCTACATTGCAATATGTGAAAGGTAACGAAGAGGAAGGTTGGTGGAATAGAGTTAATCCAGAAGATAAAAAAATAGAGTCTTCTTATAATACATATTTATATGAAGGTCTTCCTCCTGGAGCTATTGCAAATCCAGGAATTGATGCTATATCTGCAGCATATAATCCACAAAAGACTGATTGTATTTTTTATTTACACGACAAACATAGAAAAATTCATTGTGCTGTTACATACGAAGAGCATAGAAAGAATATTGAGAGGTACTATTAATAAGAAAATAACTACGAGCTTAACGCCACATAAATCTATGGATATAATTTCTCATGGTATCTGGGGAGCAACTATTGTAAGACGACCAAAATTGTTAATACCAATTCTTTTGAGTGGATTTTTACCAGATTTAATTTCCACTGCGACCGGTTTTCTTTATTTACAAATTACACAAGGTATAAATTTAACTTTTTCTTGGAGTTCTTTGCCAGTCTGGAGTACAGCTTTGTATGGTTATAGCCATGGTTTAATTGGTTTAGTTATTTTTTCTATTTTAATAATTATTTTTGCTCGTAATTATTTAATATTGATTATTCCTTATGCTTTTCATATTTTTTTAGATTTATTCACTCATGTGAGTGACCCATTAGCTCGAATATTTTATCCATTTGTAAAATATAGTGGGGATAGGTTATGGGGCATAAATTGGTGGGAGCATCCATGGACTAGTATAGTTAGTTGGACATTGCTTATATTGATTAACGTTGGATTATTTATTTATCATAAATATAAAAAATAGAAAAAAATCTCCTTTATGGGAGATTTTTTTTGTGGACCCAAGCGGACTCGAACCGCTTGCCTCCTCATTGCAAATGAGGCGCTCTACCAGATGAGCTATGGGCCCAATGTTTATATAGAGTTATTTTATATTATTTTATTAAAAATGCAAACATTTCTTTCCTATGTATCAATATTTGTTTTTTATCAATTTTCTGTTAAGATAATTAGAGTTCTTTAATTTAATTGAATAAATTCCGGGGTAGCTGCCAAAGGCAGGCAGGCCTGCCTGTAGATAGGCAGGGCTTGCGGTAGATTTACCCGCCTATGGTGGGGCGGTCGCCTGTTATATAATTATTATATGTTTTGGGTTTATATAATAAAAAGTCAAAAAGATAATAAATTTTACACAGGTATAACTAATAATATTGAAAGAAGATTGATTGAACATAATATTGGCAAAGAATCTACTCCTTCGACGTTAAGTAGAGGGCCATTTGTTTTAGTTTATAAAGAAAGTTTTAATACAAGAAAAGAAGCCAGAGAAAAAGAAAAATTTTTAAAGAGTGGAGCAGGAAGAAACTGGAGAGATAAAAATTTTGAAAACATTCCGGGGTAGCTCAGCGGTAGAGCGGTCGCCTGTTAAGCGATTGGTCGTAGGTTCGATCCCTACCCCCGGAGCCAATTAGTAGAGTATCTAAAAAATGCATCGCGCGCTTCGCGCGTAAATGTGGCGGGAGAATTAAAATCCCCAGCATTGAAAAGCATTTCCCAAGATTTTTTTGGAGAAAATGAAAGCGTGCGAGCGTCGAGAAGATGGTTCGAGCCAATCTTTTTAAGAAAATTTTTCTTGTCTTCCAAATTTTCTTCGGAAGCGATAATTACGGCTTGTTTGCTATCTAAAATGAAAAGTCGCATCGGTTCGAGCCGATGATTGCCTTTTTGCTCAAAATCCTTTAATTTTTCTGAAACATCAATTTTGCGATTGAGGATTTTTTGCTTTTTCTCGGCATACTCCACTTTCGGAATAAGTCCGTCCAAATGTGTATCGAGCAACTTATCCAATCGCGCATCTAAATCCTCAATCTCTTGTTTCAGATTTTGAGCAAAGGCAACGCCGTTTTGGGCATCTTGCTCGCGCTCCGATTCTATCTTTGCGAGCATGTTATCTGCCCAAAGCTTTGAGAGAAACTAACTGTTTTCCATATCATATGTATACATTATAACATAGTCCCAATTTCATTTTGCAAATATTTTGAAATATAACTTTATATACTGAAATAAATATCCTATGTAATGGTATCCCGAATAATAAAAGGCGAGAAAGAAACTCCACTCTCTATCTAAAGGGTAAGTCGAGCTGTACCTAATTTTGTAATTAATTGGTATAATAAGGATGCAAACAAGGTATAGTAGTAATATTATTTAAGTGTTATAATATATACTAGCTAACAATGATGGATGTATGCTAGTATGTATTTATATAGGTTATTATTTTTATGAAAGATAAATTTTTTAAATTTTACGCCAATTTACCGCTAAACATTCGGAAAGAGGTTGTTTTAGATTTAGGTGTAGACAAAGGAGGTCCGATTACTTGGGAAGTTGCTTATAGAGAAATAAGTGCGGATACAGAATTTGGTAAAGAGATTTTGGGAAAATTAATAGAACTTAAATTTATTCCAGAATAAAAAAATGGAAAATCAACCAGAAATAAATAATGAAGAAATAATAAATCTTGTAATTGCTCGTCTTAGAACCATACCTCAAGATGCAACACTTTCAGTGGGTAATAACGAAAAAGATACTTTTGATACAGAAGACTTAATTGAGGAAGTAAGAAACCAAACAGAGGTTGGTAAGCAAATAATTGAAAAACAACTATTTTATTTACGCAATTTAAAAGATTTACCTATGGCAGAAATTTATGCTTAGCGTTTTGATTACTAGACCTAGATATGAAAAGACAACGCATTATCTTTTTTATTGGTCTTCGGTTTTAGTTGATGAAGCAAATAACAAAGGTAAGTTGTATCAACTAGATAAAGAGAAAGCAAATAAGAAACTCCTTGAAAGTTATCTCAAGAAACAAAACCCTGATATTGTCATTTTGAATGGACACGGAAACGAATATTGTGTTTTGGGTCAAGATAATGAAGAATTAATATCTGCTGGCAAAAACTCAAATTTACTTAAAAATTCGCATGTTTATATACGAGCCTGTAGTGCAGGAAAAATATTAGGAAAAGAGATAATAAAAAATGGAGCAAAATCGTTTATTGGATACAACGAACCTTTTGTTTTTTATCACAAGGAAGAATTTACAGCTACACCTCTAAAAGATGACTATGCTAAACCATTTTTTGAAACATCAAACCAAGTCGGTATATCCCTTATTAAAGGGAAAACAGCAAAAGAAGCTAATGAAGACAGTATAAAACTTTATAATAAGGTTATATCCAGCCTTCTTACCAGTAAGTCATCAAACTCATTTTTGATTCCAGATTTACTTGGGAATATGTCTAACCAAATTTGTTTAGAAGCTTAACTACCAAAATCATATTTAATATTGGGGAATAGGTCCAATATTCCACTGAATTCAAGCTCGCTTTTAATTTTAGCCCAGTTTGCAGTTCTAAACTTGTTTATTATATGGAGCAAATTAAAAAACGCCGAAAAGGTGGTTTTTTAATTTGCGTAGGGGAGAAAGCCAACTGCTTGGCTTTCATGTAGGGAGCGAAAAGCTTTTCATTAATAATGAGGAATTTATTCCAAATTATTTGAAAAGGTATACTGTTCCTGTAAGGAAAGATCACCCTACCCTCGGAGCATTTTTCAGCCATATTTTACAATGGTTATTTTTTCTACCTTAGTAGAAATTTGAACATAGTGCTATACTATTTAATATGATAAATATAAATAATTTAGTTCCTGATTTTGAGGTTGAAGCGTATCAGGATAATAATATTAAGAAAATTAAATTTTCAGATTATAAAGGTAAATGGATAATATTGATTTTTTATCCTGCTGATTTTACTTTTGTTTGTCCGACAGAACTTGAAGATGCTCAAAAGTATTATGAAGATGTGAAGAAACTTGGAGGAGAAATTATGAGTATTAGCACGGATACAGCTTTTACTCATAAAGCTTGGCATGATAATTCTCCCGCTATTAGTAAGATAAATTATCCAATGTTGGCTGACCCAACTGGAAACATCTCAAGGATGTTTGGAACTTATATTGAAAATGAAGGATTATCACTTCGTGGTACTTTTATTATTGACCCAGACGGTGTGTTAAAAACAGTAGAAATTCATGATAATAGTATTGGGCGAAGCACAAAAGAAATGCTTCGAAAGCTTCAGGCGGCAAAATTTGTTAGAGAACACGACGGAAATGTTTGCCCCGCAAGTTGGGAGCCAGGAAAAGATACTTTAAAGCCAGGGATTGATTTAATTGGTAAAATATAGTCTTTTATTTACTTGATATATTCATTCAAATATTTTTCCAAGCTATTGACAATAAAAAATAAGAATTTATTTTTTTTATTTAAAATATAATAAATAACAAAAACATATAAATATTTCAATGAAAACCCCCTGATTTTTAGGGCATTTTCTTTTTATTCAATTTAGGGTATATTATAAGGAACATTATTAATAACAGATAACAATAATTTTATGGCAAAAAGAGGTACAACACTTAGTCCAAAAAAGAAGTCAAGACGCTCTCATAAAACAAAGAAGCGAATTGAAATCAAGAAAAGTATGCTTGCAGGAAAATCTACAGGAAAGAAACGTGGGTAATATTTATTTAAAAACTAGTTTGTTTATTTTTCTATCTAAAAAGAAGAAATAAAATATGAACTTTATAAAACTTGTGTATGATTTTTTTGATAAGTTAGAAGATAAGGTTAGAGCTAAATTAATTCATTATCCAATACTTTACGCTTTTATTGGTGGTGTAGGTATAGTGATTTTTTGGCGTGGTGTTTGGCATACAGCTGATTTTTTTACACAAGTTATTTTTTCTTATCAACTAAATGGGTCCATAAGTTTAGGTGATCTTCCTTGGTGGGATGGCCCATTATCTTTATTGGTGGGTAGTATTTTGCTTTTATCAACAGGGTTATTTGTTTTTGATTTTATTGGTAATCAAGCGATAATGTCTGGACTTAAGGGTGAGAAAAAATTAGAACAAAAAACAGAGGAAGAAGTAAAAGCAGAGACAGGAGTAATAAAAGAGATAGGGGAAGAGATAAAAGAAATATCACGTCATTTGGATGAAATGGAAGAAGAGTTTAAGAATAGTAAGAAATAACTTTTTAAATACAAAAAAACCTAATTATCAAAAATTTTCTGGCGGACAAAACGAAGCCAGTGCCCGCAGGCGAAAACTTTTATAATTAGGTTTTTTTGTGCTATAATATACTCATTATGGATCCCGTTAGAAATTTATAAAACGGGAGATTATTATTAAATAAATAAAATTAATTATCTTTATATATAGAGATATATGTACGGATGATATGATTTCTAAACGGGATGGAAAATACAAAAAATTATATTATTTTAATATTAGGGTTTGCATTATTAGTTTTTTCTACTGTTTTTTTCTTTTCTGCTAAAGATTTCTCAAGGCAGGGGTCTTATGTAGAAGTAAAAGGATTGTCGGAGAAAATAGTTAAAGCAGATACAGCAATTTGGTCAATTAATTTTGATGTTAAATCAAACAATGTTGATACTTTATATGCCGACATAGAAAGAAATGTTTCTACAATTAAAACTTTCTTAAAGGAAAAAGGTTTTGAGGAATCAGAAATAAATGTTGCTCCAGTTAATACATATCAGGATACATATAAAGATGCTTTGTTTAGATATAATTCAACTACACAATTGTCTGTTTATACAAAGAAAGTTGATTTAGTAAAAACTGCATCTAAAGATACTCTTGTTTTAGTAAAAAATGGAATTGTAATGAATCAAAATTCAGTATCTTTTGAATTTTCAAATATAAATAGTGTTAAACCAGAGATGTTGGCTGAAGCACTAAAGAATGCTAAAGATACAGCACAACAAATTGCAAAAGAATCTGGTTCTGTTTTAAGTAGTTTACATCGTGGAAATCAAGGAGCATTTGATATTACAGATAAAGATCCAGGTTCACCCGAATATAAAAAGATACGTTTAGTTTCTTCATTAAGTTTTTTAATTAAATAAAGTTAGTGCTATACAAAAACATCAAAGATATTCTTTGATGTTTTTGCTTTTTTTTCTTAAAAGACTTATCATAAAAAGAAGGAGGACTGCCCTTCTTCAATTTATGAAAACAAAAAAGAAACAATATCCTAGTACTAGAGTAAAGCTCAGTACGGGACACGGAAAAATAGTTGCAGTTAGTGGAGGTTTTGATCCCATTCATATTGGGCATATTCGTATGTTTCAAGAAGCGAAAAAATTAGGTGATAAATTAATTGTTATTATAAATAATGATAATTGGTTTAAGGTTAAAGGAAAACCTGTTTTTATGTCTCATAAAGAAAGAAAAGAAATAATAGAAGCATTAGAGTGTGTTGATGAAGTTTTTATTTCTGGACATAAAAAAGGCACAAAAGATATAAGTGTTGCCAAAGAACTATTTAAAATTAAACCCCATATATTTGCTAATGGCGGAGATAGAAAGCCAGAAGATGATGATCTTCCTTCTTCTGAATATAAGGTTTGCAAAGAGCTTGGTATTGAAATGGTTTTTAATATTGGTTATGGTGGTAAAATTAGAAGCTCTTCCGAGCTTTTAAAAGAATACGCAAAGAAAATTAAGAAATAATTTAAGTTTGTTGTTATTTTTTTAAGTAGTATAATATATAGATAGCATTTATATCTATATGTGAGATTTTGTTTTATGATAAAAGTATTAAAGAAACAAAAGAAAACGATTAAAAAACAATTAAAAAAAATTGTTATACTTAAAACTCTTAAAAAAGCTAAAAAAATTACTAAGCCTGTTAAAAAAATAAAAATAAAAAAATTAGTTAAAAAATCTATTAAAGTTTCAAAACTTGTTCGTTCTCCAAAGAATCCGATTATTGAGCCAAGTGGTTATGCTTGGGAATCTCAAGCTGTTTTGAATCCAGCTGCTATTTATTTAGATGGGAGAGTGCATCTTTTTTATCGAGCATTAGGAGATGATGGAATTTCTCGTATTGGTTATGCTTCTAGTACAGACGGTATAAATTTTGGAGAGAGATTAACTTATCCAGTCTATTTTGTAGAAAATGCCGAAGAAATGAAAAAACATTGGCCTTTCACTTCTCCAGCACGTTATGATACAGCTTTATATTCTTCTGGCGGAGGTTGGGGTGGTTGCGAAGATCCTCGGACTGTTTTAATCGAAGGTAATATTTATATGACCTTCAATATGTTTAATGGATGGAATTCTATGCGAGTAGCGGTGACTTCTATTAAAGAAGAAGATTTGTTAAATAAAAAATGGTTTTGGAAAAATTTTTCTTATTTATCTCGTGATGGAGATAGGCAAAAGAATTGGGTTTTATTTCCGGAAAAAATAAATGGTAAGTTTGCAATTTTTCATAATTTAGACAAAGGTAATCCATCGCAAGTTGACGTTGCTTATGTAAATAAACTTGATAATTCTGAAACACCTATGGGAAGTGCACTCGGGAGCGAAGCACCAGATCCTCAACTTTTACCTGATCATATTGTGGCTTGGCATAAACGTACACGTAGTGCCGCTGCACCACCAATAAAAACAAAAGATGGTTGGCTACTTTTATATCATGCTATGGATAAGGATGATGGAGGTAGATATAAATTAGGAGTTATGCTTCTTGATTTAAAAGATCCTAGTAAAGTTATTTATCGTGCACAGCACCCCATCCTTGAACCAGACGAGTGGTATGAAAATGATTGGAAACCTGGAATTATTTATGCAAGTGGTGCCTTAGTAAGAGAGGGTAAACTCTTTGTATATTATGGTGGTGGAGATAAACATATAGCTATCGCTTCCATTAAACTATCAGATTTGATAAATAGTATGAAAAAAAATGGCACAGTTAAATTAGAAAAAAATGAAGCATTGAATTTTCATTAAAATATTATGTTTGTTGTAAAGAAATCTGATCACAATCCAATAATGGTTCCTGATAAAGATCACTATTGGGAAGAGTTTGCTAGTTTTAATCTTTGTCCTATTAAACATGGTAAAAAAATTTATGGACTTTATCGCGCGATTTCTGCAGTAGATCCATTACAAAACCCACATCGGGTTTCTGTTGTAGGTATTGGAGAATCTAAAGATGGAATACATTTTAAAAATCGTATTCCTTTTATAATTCCAGAAGAAGAATGGGAAAAATTTGGTTGTGAAGATCCTAGGATAACTTATTTTGAAGGAGTTTATTATACTTTTTATACTGCTCTTTCAGAATATCCTTTCAATGCTAATGGTATTAAAGTAGCTGTAGCTTGTTCTCATAATTTAAAGAAAGTTGATGAACGTCATTTAGTAACTCCTTTTAATGCTAAGGCTATGACACTTTTTCCACAGCGTATAAATGGGAAGATTATAGTTATGTTTTCTTATCATACTGATTCTCCACCAGCAAAAATTGTTTTTGCTGAATTAGATAAGATAGAAGAATTGTGGTCAATATCATTTTGGAAAAAATGGGAAAAAGAAATTGATAAATATATAATTGATTTAAGACGTACTCCATATGATCATGTAGAGGTTGGAGCTCCACCAATAAAAACAAAGAATGGTTGGTTGTTTATTTATTCTCATATTCAAAATTATTTTCAATCACCCAATAATCTTGATAGAATTTTTGGAGTTGAAGCTGTTTTATTTGATTTTAAAAAACCACTAACAATAATTGGACGAACGACTGGACCAATGTTTGTGCCAGAAGAATCTTATGAGCTTTCAGGATTTGTTCCTAATGTAATTTTTCCAACTGGTGTATTAATAGAAAAGGAAGCACTTGTAATTTATTATGGAGCAGCAGACACCACTGTGTGTATCGCAAGAGTCAATTTATCTGATTTTCTTTCTAATATATTTTATAAAAATAGAAAGAATTTTTGTTTTAAGCGTTATTCTAAAAATCCAATTATTCTTCCCAAAAAAGAAAACGAGTGGGAAGCGCAAGCTACTTTTAACCCAGGGGCCATATTGTTAAATGGAAAAACCTCTATTATATATAGAGCAATGTCTATGGATAATACATCTACTTTTGGTTGTGCTGAAACAAAAAATGGTTTTGATATAAGTAAAAGATTATCTTTTCCTGTATATATTCCACGTGAGGATTTCGAAAATAAAAAGGTAAATAATGGAAATTCTGGTTGTGAAGATCCACGATTAACTAAAATTGGTAAAAATATTTATTTATGTTATACAGCTTTTGATGGTATTGGTCCTCCACGTGTAGCTATTACTTCTATTACAGAGAAAGATTTTATTACAAACAAATGGAATTGGGAAAAACCATTCTTAATTACTCCAGCTGGTCTTGATGATAAAGATACTTGCCTTTTGCCTTTTAAATTTCTATTGGGATATTTTATTATGCATCGTGCAGATAATGAAATTTGTGGTGATTATTTAAGTTCATTAGATTTTAAACACGAAATAATAAAAAGATGTATAAAAGTTATTGGTCCTAGAAAAAATACGTGGGATAGTTCTAAGGTTGGTATTTCGGCTCCTCCAATAAAAACAAAATATGGCTGGTTGTTGCTTTATCACGGAGTTTCAAAGAGTCATAGTACCTATCGTGTTGGTTGTGCCTTGCTTGATTTAAAGGATCCTTCAATCGTTCTTGCACGTAGTACGGACCCAATTTTTGAACCAGAAGAAGAATATGAAAAAAATGGTGTTGTAAATAACGTAGTTTTTCCTTGTGGAATGACTGTAAAAAAAGGCTTACTTTATATTTATTATGGTGGGGGAGATAAAGTGGTGGGGGTGGCTACTATAAAATTGGATATTATTTTAAAAGTTCTTATTCATAGTATTAAATATTAAGTTAATTTTATAATATTTTTTTGTGATATAATAAAAGTATGAATCCACCAAAATTTTTGGTAAAAGATACATTACAAGTTAATTTATTTATATCAATCTTATAATCTTTTAAAGATAAGTAAGTTTAGTATAAAATTTAGGCGGATGAAAATAAATTTACAGGGTAAAAATTTTGAATTAACAGGAGCTATAAAGGATTATGTTCTAAAGAGAATTACTAATTTAGAAAAATTACTTTCTACTATGGAAAAAGATGGTGGTGAGGCTGTTATTAATTTTGAAGTTGGTAAAAGTAGTATGCACCACAAAGGAGGGGATGTTTTCCACTCTGATTGTTTAATTAATATAGATGGAAAAAAATTTTATGCTAGTTCTGATAAGGAAGATATATATGAAGCGATTGATGAAATAAAGGAAAGTCTTTCTAATGAAATTAGAAAAAATAAAGATCGTAAACAAACGTTATTTAAAAGAGGAGCATTTAGTATAAAAAAGATGATAAAAGGTATTTCTAAACGTAATCCTTTTACTTCGAAATATTAAAAAAATATAAATTAGCTGCTTTCTTGCAACTCGCATATCAACCTGGAAACAATAAACTGGCTTTAAGTAGCGTATGTTGCAGAAAGCACAAATTTGTATTTTTTTATTTTTTATAGTCAATTTCTTTTCCGCCTTCAGGAATAATTTTTTTGATTATGAAGTTATTATTTTCTAATATCGCATCAGTAATTATTATTCTTTTTCCATTCTTAAAAAAGAAAGTTCTTGGCCATATGGCATAAGCTCTAAATTTATTATAGTTTTTTATAGGGTCATCATCTAGTTTTATTTCTCCATCTTCTTTTTTTATTTTTTTACAATAAGTAGCCTGCGATTCGTTTTGTTTTTCTCCCCCTGCGAAGGGGGAGTGGCTAGAGGCCGAGGGGGTCTTTAAAGTTTTTACTAAAAGTTCTCCACCAATTTTTATTAACCGTTTACGTAAATCTCCTGCTTTTTCATCATCTCCTATTTCTACTTTTTCTTGAACGATAATTGGTCCAGTATCCATTTTGTATTCCATTTTTTGTATTGTGATACCTGTTTCAGTATCTCCATTTAAAATTGCAGATTCGACAGGTGAAGCACCACGATATTTAGGAAGTAGGGAATAGTGTATATTTATTGAACCAAATTTTGGTAAGTTTATAACATTTTCTGGAATAATTTTTCCATAAGCAACAACGATGGATAGCTTATAGCTTATAGCTTTTAGCTTATTAGAAAATTTTTCGTCTAATTTCTCCGGTTTTAGACAAAGTATTTTATTTTTTTTTGCAAAGATAGCAACAGGGGAAGCTTCCATATGTAATCCTCGTCCCTTTTTTGCATCTGGCGCAGTGACAATAAGCGATGGCACATAGCCATTTTCTTTTAAAATCTCCAAAGTCTCACTTGCCACATCTGGCGTTCCCCAAAATATAAAATTTAGTTTATTTTTATTTGACATTTTTTATTTGAAATAGTGTTTTTAAAAAGCTAAAAGCTAATATCTATAAGCTATTTAACAGGTAATTCTTCTCTTATTTCTTTAGCGTGATCTATAAAAAGTATTCCTTTCAAATGGTCTGTTTCATGTTGAAAAATTTGTGCCAAAAGTCCAGATGCACCTCTTTGAAATCTTTTGCCATTTTCATCATATGCTACTACGAGAGCCTTTTTTGACCTAAAGGTTTTTCCATAAAGCCATCTGACAGAAAGGCAACCTTCTGGCAACCATTCTTTTTCGCTAGATAATTTTGAAATTTTTGGATTAATAAAAATTAAATCTTTTGGATATTCTTTGTTTGGTATTTTTTCAAATTCTTTATCTCCTCTTATAAAATCTTTATGAAAAATTTTTCCAGATACAATAAAAACAGATAATGGATATCCTATTTGTGGTGCTGCTATTGCTACACCATCACTTTGGCTTTTTAATACAATAGACATTTCCTTAAGTATTTTTTTTATTTTAGGAGTTTTAATTTCATTAATTGGTATATCTTTTGTTTTTTGATGTAGAACTCCTTCTTCTTTTTGAACTATTTTTTTCATCCGCCTAAATTTTATACCTAACTTACTTATCTATTAAAAAATAAGATTAGTACAAAAATAAATTAATTTATAATATTTCTTTTGTAAAAAATTTTGGTGGATTCATTTTATTTAATTTCTTTTAAATAATCTAAAAGTTTACTTAGTTTTACTGTTTCTTGAGATCTATTAGACATATCACGTACGATTACTGAATCCTCGAGAGCTTCTTTTACTCCAAAGATAAGTGCATAGGGGACACTTAATTTTTCAGCAATTGCTAATTGAGAGCCTAGACTGTCTTTTGAGAGTGATTGTGCGATAGGAACATGTGCTTTTCGTAGTATTTCTATTATATTTAGACTTTTTAATTTGGCTTCAGATCCAAGTTGAATGAAATAGATTTTAGGTTTTTTTAGTATACGAGGAGAAAGTTTTTTATACCAAGGAGAAGCAATGATTCTATCTACTCCAATTGAAAAACCTACTGCTGGCACATCTTTTTTGCTACCAATTTGACGTGCTAAATAATCATAACGTCCACCTCCAGCTAAAGTTAATGGAGCACCTTCTTCTCCGCCACCTTGTTCTATTATTTCAAAAACAGTACGAGTGTAATAAGAAAGCCCACGAACTAAATTTTTATTTATAGTGTATCCTATGTTCATTTCCTCTAAATATTCCAAAACTTCTTTAAAATGTTTTTTGCAAGAAACACAAAGGAAACTTATAGCGTCTGGTGCACCATCGTTTATTTCTTTTGTTTTTTCTTCTTTTGAATCTAGTATACGAAGTGGATTTGTTTTTAATCTCTCACGGTCAACATGAGCTAAATTGTTTATATGTTTTTTATAATAATTTGTAAGTTCTTTTATATATACATGTCTACATTCTTTGTCACCGATAGAATTGATATCTACAGATAAATTAGTAGCTCCTGCTTCCTCTAAAATGCTCATACCAACTTTTATTATAAGTGCATCAATGATACTTTTGTCGCTTCCTAATGAATCTAAATCAAATTGCCAAAATTGTCTATAACGTCCACGTTGAGGATTGTCATGTCTAAAGACTGGACCATATTGGTAAAACATGACGGGTTGAGGCATATTTTGCATTCCTTTTTCTATATATGCTCGTACTAATGATGCTGTGTGTTCTGGTTTTAATGCTAAATGGTCTCCACCTTTAGTTTTGAGCGTGTACATTTCTTTATCTACTATATCTGTTCCTTCACCAATACTAGAAGTAAAAACATCTATATGTTCCATCATTGGAGTATCGATTGGTTTAAAGCCGTAATATACTGCAACTTCTTGAGCTTTCTCAAAGAAACCTTGAAAATTGTAATATTCTTCGTTTACAATATCCCTCATTCCTTTTGGTGTTGATAAATTTTTGGCTTTATTTTTTACACTTTTATGTGTTGTCTGTATTTTTGTTTTTTTCATCTCGTTTAGAAATCATATTATCTGTACATATATACTATATATAAAGACATACAATAATTATTATTATTTAATAATATTATCCCGTTTTGTAAATTTCTAACGGGATTCATTATCCACTATTCTGCTTGTTTATAATTACCTGGTAATACACCTATTTTATTTACTGGCAGTAAACGTAAGAATACTTTTCCTATTAAAAGTTTTTTAGGTACTGCACCCCAATATCTTGAATCAGAACTTGCAGATCTATTATCACCCATTACAAAATATTCATTATCTTTTAATTCAAAATGTGTATTATTTTCTGACGTGTTTTTTATAAAAGGTTGATCAAGAACAAATCCTTGTGGATGGCTTGCATTTGTTATAGTAATTGTACTACCTTTTATATCTATGGTTTCATTGGGAAGTCCGATTATTCTTTTAATAAAAAATTTTGTTGTATCATTAGGATATCGAAAAACAATGACATCATCTCTTTGTGGGTCATTAAGTCTGTATGATATTTCATCTATAATTAGATATTGTCCATCTTCAAAAGTAGGAACCATTGAAGATCCTGAAACTATAAAAGGTTGAGCTATATATACTCGTATGGGGATAACTATTATCATTGCAATTAATGCAAAACGTACGAGTTCCCAAAATGATTGTTTGTCAAATTTTTTCTTAGTTGTTTTAAATGGCTTAGATTTTTCTTCTTCCATTGGTGTATTTTAGCACAAAAAAGTCTTGACACAATGGGGGATTATGATTTCTAATAAAAAAAACCTCACCCCTTTGCCCCTCTCCATAATTTAAGTTATGGAGAGGGGAAAGCCTGCTTAATAGCAGACAGGGGTGAGGTGTATATGTTATAATAAAAAAATGAAATTAATTGTTGGACTTGGAAATCCAGGAGAAGAATATAAAAATAGTAGACATAATACTGGTTTTATTATGCTGGCAATGGTTGAAAAAAAATTAAATCTAAAAGATAAAGTTAAATTTGTCTATCCAGATAAATTTATGAATAACTCAGGCAAAGTTGTCGGACCATTAATAAAATCTAAAAAAGATTTAAAAGATTTGGTAGTAATCTATGATGATATTGATTTACCGATAGGAAAAATGAAAATTTCTTTTAATAGATCTTCTGGTGGACACAATGGTTTGGGTTCTATTATTAAAGCACTAAAGTCTGAAGAATTTGTTAGAATTAGGGTTGGTATTTCACCCGTGACTCCATCTGGTAAGATAAAAAAACCGAAAGATGTTTTAAAATTTTTACTTGGAGAATATAAAGAAAAAGAATTATCTGAGCTTAAAAAACTTTCAAAAAAAGTAGCACAAGCCCTTGAAACTATTGTGACAGAGGGGAAAGATAAGGCTATGAGTTTGTATAATTAAATCTCTTTCACCGCTTCTATGATGATACTTTTTTCGCCATTACGGAGAGATACTTTACCAGAAAAGGCTATACATTTTTCTGGGACTAATATATCTATTGATTCTTTAAATATAGAAGGGAAGACGACAGCTTCTATAGAATCTGTAAAATCTGAAATTTTTAGGAATGCCATTCTTTCATTATTTTTTGTTATTATGACTCTTGAAGTTTCTATTATTCCAGCTAGTGTGACTGAAATACCATTTCCTGATTTTTCTTTTACTTTTTTAATATTTATATCTCGACTTTCTAATTTTTCACGAACACGATCTAATGGATGACCTGAAATATAAAGCCCCAACAATTCTTTTTCCCAAAGTAATTTTTCTGCTTGGGTAGCAATAGGAGCTTCTTTTAGATTAAAAGAATTTATATTTGATTGTGGTAAATTTCCAAAAAGAGAAATTTGATTTTCGTTTTGGTTATTGGATTCTTTATTATAAACTAGCATATCTTCTAAGTTAAAAAGAAAAGTTCCTCTATCATTCCATTCATCCATACTTCCAGATTTAATTAATGCTTCCATTGATTTTTTGTTTAGATTTTTATGCTTAATTCTTTTTAAAAAATCAGAAATTGATTTGAATTTTCCATTTGTTTTTCTTTCAGCGATTATGGCGTCAGCTATATCTGTTCCTAAATTTTTAATTGTATAAAGTCCAAATCTTATTTTCTCCGATCGGACGTCCAACGTCCGAATTTCCGACGTTGGACGTCCGATCTCGGAACGGATTACCGTAAAACCACCATAACTTTCATTAATATTGGGAGGAAGAACAGGGATAGCCATATTTTTACATTCATTAATTATTTCAGATATTTTTTCTACATCTCCGGACTCTGCAGTTAATATTGCTGTCATATATTCGACAGGATAATTTGCTTTCATGTATGCTGTTTGATAAGCGACACGTCCATAAGATGCTGCATGAGCTTTATTAAAACCATAAGCTTGGAATGGTTCAAAAAGTTTCCAAAGTTTTTCAGCAAATTCTGGAGTTTGTCCATTTGAGATTATTCCTTTTGTAAATTTTTCTCTCTGTGCTGCCATTTCTTTTGGAATTTTTTTACCAACGGCCTTACGGAATTTATCTGCTTCTTCCCAATTATAACCAGCGAGATCTATTGCACAGAAAAGAAGATCGTCTTGATAAACAATAAGTCCATAAGATTCTGTTAAGAATTTTTTCATTCTTGGGTCTAAATATTTTATGAGTTTTCTATTATGTTTGCGTTTTATATATTCTGGTATAGATTCCATTGGTCCAGGTCTATAAAGGGCTACCATTGCATTTATGTCATGAATAGAGGTAGGCCTGAGTTCTTTTAAATATCTTGTCATTCCTGCACCATTTAATTGAAACAATCCTTCTGTTTGACCAGAAGCTAAAAGTTCAAAAGTTTTTTTATCATCAAGTGGAATACGTTCTATGTCTATATCAATATTGTAGAATTTTTTTACTAAACTTATAGCATCTCCTAATATTGCTAAGTTTCTGATACCCAGGAAGTCAAATTTTAAAAGTCCTGCATCTTCAACACTGTGCATATCGTATTGAGTAATTATTTTTCCACCCTTAGGATCGAGTTGTGTTGGTGTGTATTCATAAAGAGGATTAGGTGCAATGACGACACCAGCTGCATGTACTGAGATGTGTCGCACGCATCCTTCTAATTTTTTTGCTAAATCAATTATTTTTTTAGTATCTTTTTCTTCTTTATATGCTGCTTTTAATTCTGGTACGATTTCCATCGCATGATCTATAGTCATTGGCATTCCTTGTGAACCCATTGGAATCATTTTAGATAATCTGTCTCCTGTGGTATAAGGATAGTCTAATGCACGAGCGACATCTTTAACTGAACCACGAGCCATCATTGTACCAAATGTTCCTATTTGTGCTACTTTGTCTTCACCATACTTCCTTTTTGCATATTCAATCATTTCATCTCGTCTATTGTCGGCATAGTCCATATCTATATCTGGAGGAGATGGACGAAATGGATTTAAAAATCTTTCAAAGGGAAGTTTGTATTCTATTGGATTAACATTAGTAATACCAAGAAGATAAGTGACCATAGAACCAGCTACAGAACCCCTGATTGTAGTTAAAATATTACTTTTTTTTGCATAATCTAATAAATCACCAACTACTAGAAAGTATGGAGAATAACCTTTTTTGCAAATAATTTTAAGTTCATATTCTACTCTTTCTAATATCTCTGGTGTTTTTTCTATTCCAATATTTTTAAAACCTTCGTATGTGAGCTCACGTAATTTTTCATCATAAGTTTTACCATCTTCAATTTTAAAATCTGGGAAAACCCAATTTCCTAATTCTAATTCAAGATTGCACATATCAGCTATTTTGAGAGTATTTGTTACAGCTTCAGGTACATCCTTGAAAACTTCCATTGCTTTTTCTTCATTTAAAAAGGAAAAATCATCACTAGAAAATTCAAATTTTGATTTTTCTTTGCTATCACCTTGGGTATTTATTTGTAACAATGTATGGTGCGCGTCATGATCTTCAGTACATGGATAATGTGAGTCTTGTGTTGCGATGATTGGTATGTTATGTTTTTTTGCTAAAGTAATTAATGTTTTTCGTACAGTTTCATCGTTTTCTACTGATGGATGACATTGGATTTCTATAAAATAATTTTCTTTACCAAAAATATTTTGATATTCTTGTATAAGTTTTTCTGCTTTTTCTAGATCATTACGAACGATACTTTGTGATAATTCGCCACCTAGACAACCAGAAAGAGCGATAATTCCATTGGAATATTTTTTTAATATTTCTTTATCCATTCTAGGTTTATAATAATAACCTTCTAGGTTTGCAATCGTAACAAGTCTTATTAAATTTTTATAACCTTCTTTATTTTTTGCTAAAAGAGTCAAATGATAACGTTTATTGTCTATACCATATTCTTTATCTAAACGTGATCGTTCTGCAACATATGCCTCTACTCCTATTATAGGTTTTATACCTTCTTTTTTAGCTAATTTATAAAATTCAATAGCACCATACATATTGCCATGATCAGTAAGAGCCACAGCGGACATTTTGTTCTTTTTAGCTAATGATACCAAGTCTTTAAGCTTGGAAAGCCCATCTAGTAATGAGTAATGGCTATGTGTATGAAGGTGTATAAATTTTGATTTAGTTTCTTCTGGCATTTTTATTATAATAGCACAATTCTCCTCTTGAGGAGTACTCGCCCTAGCGGGGGAGGTGGATATATTTTCCACCCCGACTTGCGTCACCCCTCAAGAGGGGAATATAATACATGATATGAAAACAATTAAAGTAGCCATAAATGGTTTTGGAAGAATAGGTAGAGCATTTTTAAAAATATCGTGGGATAGGCCTGAAATTGAAATAGTTGCAGTAAATGATTTAGGTTCCATAGAAAGCTTAGCTTATCTTTTGCGTCATGATACAGTTTACAGAAATTGGAATCATAAAGTAGAAGTTTCGGGTACTGATTTAGTGATTGATGGAAAAATAATTAAATTCATTTCTGAGAAAGATACTACAAAACTTCCGTGGAAAGATTTAGATGTGGATGTAGTTGTAGAATCGACTGGATTATTTACTTCATACGATAAAGCAAAGTTTCATCTTGATGATGGAGCAAAAAAAGTTGTAATTTCTGCACCCGCCAAAGAAGAGGCGGGCAAGCCTTCTAAAACCAAAGGGGAAACAATTTTGTTAGGAATTAATGAAGATAAATTTGGTACTTGTGACATTACCTCTAATGCATCTTGTACTACAAATGCAGCTTCTCCATTGATTGCTATTTTGCATGAATCTTTAGGAATAGAAAAAGCTATTTTAAATACTGTTCATGGATATACTGCTTCTCAAGCTCTTGTAGATGGTCCAAGTAAAAAAGATTTACGAGAAGGACGTGCAGCTGCTCAAAACATAGTGCCCTCATCTACTGGTGCAGCTATAGCAGTCACAGAAGCCTTTCCAGACTTGAAAGGGTTATTTGATGGTATTTCTATACGTGTACCTGTACCTGCTGGGTCAATAGTAGATATAACATTTATTTCAAAGAAAAATACTACAAAAGAAGAAGTAAATGAAATTTTAGAAAAAGCATCTAAAGATAAAAAATGGGAAAAATTATTCGCTGTCACAAAAGAGCCATTGGTTTCTTCTGATATTTTAGGTGAATCTCACGCTTCCATTGCAGATCTTGAAATGACGCGTGTCGTCGATGGTAATCTTGTAAAAGTATTAGGATGGTATGACAACGAAATGGGGTATACGTATACACTTGTGGATCACGTTATTAAGACAGGAAATAGTATTAATAGTTAATAAATTTTTCTTAATTTAGTCTTTTTTTTAACCTACAATATACTGTATACTAAGAAGAGTTAATTTTATGCCACATGTTTCATCTAAAAAACTTAAAAAAGAAACACAGAATAAACTTTATGGTGAATTTGGTAAAGCTTTTGAAAAATCTGCTCGAAAATCAGGAACTAAATTCTTTTTAGGAGATCTTTTAACTAAAACTGAAAAAATAATGCTAGCGAAAAGATTTGCGGTTATTTATTTATTATCTCAAAAAGTTCCAGTTTCATACATAGCAGAATCTTTGGGGATGAGTCCAACTACTATATTTAAAATGTCTTTGAAGTATGATATTGGTAAATATTCCTCACTTTTAAAAACAATTAAACAAGAGGAAAAGGATATTTGGGATATCTTAGAAAAAATTTTAAAAGCAGGATTGCCACCTCGTTGTGGAAGGGGACGTTGGAAATTTTTATACGAATGAAAGATTGAAACAAAATTCATTAATATACAGTATATTGTATGTTAAGGAATTCTGTTTATTTATTGATTTAATTATAAAGTTTTTCAGTATTGATTAGTGTTTTGTTATGGTATTGGTTTTTATTTTGATGGTGGTATAATAATATTATGAAAATTTTTATTGGAACAGATCATGCAGGATATGTATTAAAAGAAAAATTAGTCTCCTTTTTACAGATTCAAGGTCATGAAGTTGTTGACAAAGGTGCGTATGAATATAATGAGGATGATGATTATCCAGATTTTGTTGTTCTAGTTGCACGCGAAGTTTCTAAAGATTCAACTAAATCAGTTGGTATTATTTTAGGTGGTACAGGAGAAGGAGAAGCCATTGTTGCAAATAGATTTCCAAATGTTAGAGCAGTTGCTTATTATGGAAAAGCTGAATGTGTTGTAGATAATGAATCAAATATTATAGTTAGATCAAGACAACATAATAATGCTAATGTTCTTTCTCTTGGTGCTAGATATTTTACAGAAGAAAGTATGATGGAAGCTGTCACTCTTTGGCTTGAAACACCTTTTAGTTTTGACGAAAGGCATATTCGTCGTCTAGCGAAAATAGATCAAATAAAAATATAAAAATAGATGATTGAAATAATTCCAGCAATATTACCAAAAAATTATGAAGATTTTAAAAATAAGATTGCTCTTGTTCGTGGAATATCTCATATTGTACAGATAGATATTTGTGATGGAATTTTTGTAAAAACGGCTACATGGCCGTTTTTATCCCGAGCAGAGTCGAGGGATGTTTTAGAATCTGATTTAGATGAACATTTTAAAAATATATTAGAAGAACAAGAAGGTTTGCCTTTTTGGGAAGATATAGATTTTGAGCTTGATCTTATGGTTTCTGATGCTATTCTAAACTTTGATATTTATACTAAACTTGGAGCTAAAAGAATTGTTTTTCATATTGAAGCTGTTGGTGATTTAAAAGAATTTAAAAATTTTATAGAAGGTATAGATATGTATGTAAGAGAAGCAATGAAAATTGGTATTGCTATAAATATAAATACACCACTTGAACAAATTTTTCCATTAGTTTCAGATATTGATTTTGTGCAATGTATGGGCATAGATAAGATTGGTTTTCAGGGGCAAGAATTTAACAAAAAAGTATTAGAAAATATAAAAATTCTTAAAGAAAAATTTTCTGATCTTGTTATATCTGTAGATGGTGGAGTAAACATGGAGACTGCATCTTTACTTATAAATGTTGGCGTAGATCGTTTGGTTGTAGGTTCTTCTATTTTTAATTCTGAAGATATAAGAGAAACAATAGAGGAATTTAAGAACTTAGGTTGTTGATAACTAATTTGTGAAGAATATGAGAGAGGGTGTATAATAGCTATGATTTTTGAAAGGTTATTTATTATTAATAATACACATGATAATTTTGTGTAGAATAAAAATATTATGAAATTACGTATATTAGTTTTGGTTGGAATATTAGCAATTAGTTTGCCGATGGTTTTATTTGCTCAAAGTACAACATCAACTTCTACAACATCTTCAGTAGTAAGTGGTTGTATGACAATTTCATCTGGAGATACGGAAGTTCAAACATTAACAAAACAATTAACTTGTGTATTTAATTTGACAGAGAGTCTTTCTGTTAAATTGAAAAATCTTGAAGAAAAGTTAAACACTTTGGAGATAAAAAAAGATATAACAGTTGACAATGTACCAGTAGTTAAAAAATGTTCAAATGGTGCAATTGATTATCCTGCATGTGTTATTATTAAAGATAGTACAATTGATACAGAAATAATTGATGTAAAAGTTAAAAAATGTTCAAATGGTGCAATTGATTATCCTGCATGTGTTATTATTAAAGATAGTACAATTGATACAGAAATAATTGATGTAAAAGTTAAAAAATGTTCAAATGGTGCGACAAATTATCCTACATGTACTACTAAAGTAGCAGTTGATGTGTGTAAATCTACAATAGCAGAAACAAAAGTTATTCAGACTTTTTTGAAAGCTGAAGGATCATTTACTTATCCTACAGCGACTGGGAATTATGGTAACATAACAACAGATGCAGTAAAAAAGTTTCAAACAAAAGAAGGAATTACATCAACAGGTTTGATTGATGGAGATACTTTACAAAAAATGAAAGTTCTAGCTCCTTCTATTGCACCAAGTATAAGCAAATCGGTAGAAATATTATGTCCTACACTTCCGATAATTTCTATAAATACAAAACCTCTTACTGATAATAATGGCGACACAGACGCAAAATCAATCACCAACAAAGACAAACCCTCCGCACGCAAATTTACAATAGCAGAAACAAAAGTTATTCAGACTTTTTTGAAAGCTGAAGGATCATTTACTTATCCTACAGCGACTGGGAATTATGGTAACATAACAACAGATGCAGTAAAAAAGTTTCAAACAAAAGAAGGAATTACATCAACAGGTTTGATTGATGGAGATACTTTACAAAAAATGAAAGTTCTAGCTCCTTCTATTGCACCAAGTATAAGCAAATCGGTAGAAACACTACGTCCTATACTTCCGATAATTTCTATAAATACAAAACCCCCTACTGCTGATAATGGTGATACAGACGCAAAACCAATCACCAACAAAGACAAACTTTCTGTATGTAAATCTACAATAGCAGAAACAAAAGTTATTCAGACTTTTTTGAAAGCTGAAGGATCATTTACTTATCCTACAGCGACTGGGAATTATGGTAACATAACAACAGATGCAGTAAAAAAGTTTCAAACAAAAGAAGGAATTACATCAACAGGTTTGATTGATGGAGATACTTTACAAAAAATGAAAGTTCTAGCTCCTTCTATTGCACCAAGTATAAGCAAATCGGTAGAAATATTATGTCCTACACTTCCGATAATTTCTATAAATACAAAACCCCCTACTGCTGATAATGGTGACGTAGGTATACCAGTATCAAATTAGAAGAATTAATATTTTTATTAAACAAAAAATCCTCTTTAAAGAGGATTTTTTGTTTATTGTTATGTTATAATAAAAAGAATGACAGCTTTATCTAAAGAGAAAATTAAAGAATTTGAAATAAAAGCAAATGATATTCGTCAGAGTATTATTGAAATGTTAGTAGAAGCTAAAAGTGGACATACAGCAGGACCACTTGGTATGGCTGATATTTTTACACTTTTTTATTTTCATATTTTGAAACATAATCCTAAAAATCCATCTTGGGCTGATCGTGATAGATTAATTCTTTCTAATGGTCATATTTGTCCTGTGTTTTATGCATCTATGGCACACTCTGGATATTTTCCAATTGAAGAATTAAAAACTTTACGTAAATTTGGAAGTCGTTTACAAGGGCACCCACATCGAGAATATTTACCATTTGTTGAAAATTCTTCGGGACCTCTTGGTTCTGGTATTTCTCAAGCAGCAGGGATGGCTCTTGCGGACAAGATTGATGGTTCGACTATGCTCACCACAAGTGGTTCGACCTCCTTCGACAAAGCTCAGGATAAAATGCTCACCACAAGTACAAAAGATAGATATATTTATTGTTTTATTTCTGATGGAGAGTTAGATGAAGGAAATTCTTGGGAGGGGATTATGTTTGCTGGAAAAAATAAATTAAATAATTTAATTGTTATTGTAGATAGAAACAATATTCAGATAGATGGAAATACAGAAAAAGTAATGCCACTTGAGCCATTGAAAGATAAATGGAGTGCTTTTAATTGGCACGTTATAGAAGTGAATGGGCATGATTTTAATGCATTGAATGATGGAGTTTTGGAGGCACAAAAAATAATTGATAAACCAATTGTAATTATTGCACATACTATTCCTGGCAAGGGTGTAAGTTTTATGGAGCATGATTATAAATGGCATGGTATGCCACCAAATAAAGAACAAGGTGAAATGGCGCTAAAAGAATTAAAAGATATGGCTTTCAAGATAAAAAATGCTTAATCCAAAATTAAAATTAAATCCTAAGATTTTCAATGAAGATGTTGAACAAGTACCTATAAGAAAAGGTTTTGGTATTGGTTTGCTTAAAGCAGGAGAAGAAAATAAAAATGTTGTTGCTCTTTGTGCTGATCTTGTAGACTCGACTCAGATGAATTTGTTTGTAGAAAAATTTCCTGAAAGATTTATAGAAATGGGTGTGGCTGAACAAAATCTTGTTACTGTTGCTTCTGGAATGGCTGCAATGGGTAAAATTCCTTTTTGTTCTTCTTATGCAATGTTTTCCCCAGGACGTAATTGGGAACAAATAAGGACAACTATTTCATATAATGATAGAAAGGTTGTGATAGTTGGAAGTCATGCTGGAATTTCGGTGGGGCCTGATGGAGGCACACATCAAGCATTAGAAGATATTGCTTTGATGCGAATAATTCCTAACATGGATGTTATTTCTCCTTGTGATGCGATAGAAGCAAAAAAGGCGACTTTAGCATTAGCTAAAACTGGTAAGCCGGCATATTTGCGTTTAGCTCGTGAAAAAACACCGATTATAACTACGGAAGAAACTTCTTTTGAAATGGGTAAAGCGCAAATTTATTGGATGCCAGATATAGGTTTGACGCAAGTGGGTATTATAGTGACAGGAAGCCTGACTTACAGAGCTATACTTGCCGCTAAAGAATTAGAAGCCCGAGGTATAAAAACTAAAGTGATGAATTTGTCTTCTATTGTTCCTATAGATGTAGAAGCGATAGTGGCTCTCGCGAAAGAATGTAAGGCAATAGTAACAGTAGAAGAACATCAAGTAAATGGAGGAATGGGTTCAGCTGTAGCCGAAGTACTGGCGCAAAATTATCCTGTGCCGATGGAGTTTATCGGTGTGCAAAATCTTTTTGGTCAATCAGGAAGCCCTGATGAATTGATAGAACATTATGAAATGGGAGTACCTAGTATTCTTGCTGCTGTTAAAAAAGTATTAAAAAGAAAAATCAGCTAATTAGCTGATTTTTCTTTTTAAAGTTTTATCTTTCTAATTTTTTAATAAATTCTTCTATTGTTTTTTTTCAAGTTTTTCTATTAACTTTCCTAATTCATCAAAGTCTTCTGAACTATTTTTACCTTTTTCTATTAAATTTTTTAATTCTTCCATTCTTTCTATGTCTAGATTCTCTTCTATTTCCTCGTGTACTATCTTTGAAGGTTCCATATTTGGAATTTTTTCAAAATCATTATCTCCTGCCATATATTTAATTTATTTTCTTAACTTTATAATTCTCGGGTGCGACCTTTAAATATTCTTCTAATTTAGGACGAGAAAGTAGACCTTCTTGTGCTCCTATTTTTTGGACTACAGACATTGAATTTATTGGTCCCCAAGAGAATGCTTCAAGAGGAGATTTGCCTAATGCTAGAGCTGCTGTAAATGTTGAAGAAAAAGCATCACCTGCACCAGTACGTTCTAATGGTTTTGCAATATCTCTATATATAGGATTATGCCATAATTCTCCATCATTATAAAAATAAGCACCATTAGAGCCATCACTTATTACAACCATTTTTGGTCCAAGTGCATTAATACCTTTTGATAAGATTAATATATCTTTGTTAGATGTGTTTAGAATTCTTTGAGCTTCTTCTAAATTACAAAAGAAAACTTCAGTTCGTGCATAAATATCTTTTAATTTATCGGTACCAAATTTTATTTGAAAAGTTCCTGGTTGAAAAGCTAGTTTTACATCTTCGTGTTTTTTTAAATAATCAGATATTTCTGTATGAAAAGATAAAGAATCTTCTCCGAGAGAACTTAAATAAATCCAAGCAGGTTTTGAAATTTCACTTGCTTCTTTTGTATCTAACCAATGTCTTTCATAGTTTTGGTGCTTTATTAATATAGTTCTATCAACATCATACCAAAGTACAAAATGATAATTTGTAATTTTATTTAATTCTTTTTTTACAAATGTTGTATCAATATTTTCTTTTTCAAGTACAGCTAAACAATCTCTCCCATTTTGGTCATCACCAATATTTGTCATAAGTGCAGTAGAGAGTCCAAGTCTGGCAGCACAAACAGCGGCATTTGGACTATTGCCAACAGCTGAGATTATATGTAACGATTCATACGGTATTTTATCCCCAAAACGTAAACAAAGCTCACAAGCATTTGTATCTATTTTGCAATGTACATGAGCATCCTTTAATCTTATAAATGCATCTACTACGATATCCCCAATTGCGAGGAAATCTATTTTTTTTATCTTTTTATTCATCCCATTAAAAAATTTAATTAATAATATTTGTTGTATCTTTCACTTCGTTGATTTTTTAACGGGACAAGTCTCATTAAAAAATTTAATTATAATGTTTTTTCTTGTTTTGACTCCGTTGGTTTTTTAACGGGACAAGTGTTATTATTATAGCATAATTATTATAAAATTTTAAAAAACTTTATGTCAAAAATCATAACTTCAGTTTTCTTTTGTTTTGTTTTTTTATTTTCAGTTAATTTTGTGCAGGCTGGTGTAATTATAAATGAGGTAATGTATAACCCACCTGATGGAAGTATTTATGAATGGGTTGAAATTTTCAATAATGGTAACGAACAGATTGATTTAGATGGTTGGCGATTTTTTAATAGTGAAACTGTTTCTGCTCCACTTAGGACTTCTGGTTCTTTTATTTTAGAACCAAATAATTATGCGTTAATAACAGGTAATAATAGTTCAGTATCATTTTCTGGACAAGTTTTTACTTCTTCTCAGTTTTCTCTTCCAAATGATAGTTCTAAATATGGTACATATAAAGGTATTTATTCTGATTCAAGTAAAACAATAGGTAATTCTGTTACTTATAATACAGGATTAGGGGCAAGTGGTGATGGTAATTCTTTACAAAAAATATCAGGTTCTTGGGTTGTGGCGACACCTACTCAAGGAGCAGAAAATAAAACTTTACAAATTGATAATGATAACAATAATGACAATAATTCAAATTCAAATTTAAATACAAACACAGATACAAATACAACCATACCAGAAACAAAAACTAAAATAATAGAAAATCCAACAATGAAAGCAAAAATTTTGGCTAATAATTTAGTTTTTACTGGACAATCGTTTGAGATTGGGACTAATATTTCAGGATTTTCTAATGAAAATGTTGTTTTAGGTAGAGTATATTGGAACTTTGGTGATGGTAGTTCGTTTGAACAAATAAATAATTTTGAAAAATTTTATCACACATATTATTATGCAGGGGAATATGTTGTATTTTTAGAATATTATAAAGATACTTTTTCCAAAGTGCCAGAAATTACAAATAAAATAATAATAAAAGTTGTTCCTACTACTGTTTCTATTTCAAAAGTAGGTGATATGAAAGATTTTTTTATAGAACTTACAAATAATGCAAGTTATGATATTGATGTTTCAAATTGGGTTATAAATGCAAATGGAAAGATTTTTGTTTTACCAAAAAATAGTGTGATTATGTCAAAGAAACAAATGACTATTTCTAGTAAAATTACTGGATTTATATATGGTGATCAATATAATTTGAAACTTCTTTCTCCCACCAATGAGTTGATTTTTGATTATAGTACTTCTTTAACAAATAAAAATATACCTAAAGTAGCTTTTTTAAAGACAAATACAACATCAAATAATGCCAGCACAAATGAATCTGAAAATGAAAAAAATATGCCATCTTTTATTAATTTAAATACAGTAAATAAAAATAATGCAGATTCTGTTTTAGATGGACAAGTGCCTATAGATAATTTAGGAGCAGAAGTAATTAAGAGTGATATTCCCATAAATAATAATTTTAAATATGGTGTATTTGGTTTAATTGCTTTTCTTGGTGTCAGTACGAGTGCAGCTTATGTTATTCGTAATCGTGGTAAGAAAATTGTTTCAAAAGCAAACGGAGATGATTTTGAAATATTAGATGAATAGTATAGAATTAGCTAATAGCTTTTGGCTTTTAGTAGTTAGCTTTTTTTATAACCTATAATCTATAAGCTAATAGCTATAAGCTACCTAATTTATGTTTCAAAATTTTTTACTTAAAAAAATGCTTCGTACACAAGGAGTACCTGAAGCACAGATAGAGATGTTTATTACGATGATGGAAAAAAACCCAGAACTTTTCAAGACCATAGCGGAAGAAATGCAAGAAAAAATAAAGAGTGGAATGGATCAAAACACAGCAGGTATGACTGTAATGAAAAAATATGAAGAGGAACTAAAAAAATTAGCTTAAATACCTTTTAAAATAACCTTAATTATCAAAAGTGGATAACTTTAAGAAAAAGTCTTTGACATAATTTTTTTGGTGGTATAATAAAAGTAATTTTTATTTTGTGAAAAATGTCGATTTTTTATTATATTTTATTTTCATCATTTTTGATGGAAGGATTCTAGAGGCTTAGTTATTATTAGTATTAATATAATTTATATGAAAAAAAATATTAAAATTTTTTCGTTTGGTTTTTCTTTGTTATTAATAGTCGCAGGGTTTTTTATAACTGTCTCACCAGTGCAGGCGGCAGTAACGGTTACTACACAACCAATGGAAATGATTTCTCCAGGTCAAACAGCCAAGGCTTCAAGTTCTGATATTCCTATTGCAAAGTTTGCTATTGGTCAAGATGCAGGCGAAACACTTTCCAGTGTTATTGTGACGATTGCTAATGTTGCTGGAGGAGTAACATCTTCAGAAATTCTAAATTTAAAAGTTTATAAAGATGAAGGCAATGGTATTTTGGGTGCTGAAGATTTAGTTGCTGGAACTCAAACAACTGTTAATATTGGGGCACCAACAACAATAACTACATCGACAAATAATACAATTGGTATAGTTGCAACACCGACGATATTTTTTGTAACTCTTGCAACAAACGCAACTTGGTCAGATAATGTTCTTGATCCTGATGATGCGATTGGATTTTCAATAGCGACTAATGGAATTGTAACATCTGGTGTTTCACCGACGGTTACTCTTCTTACAGGAGCTAATTCTTTGACAGCTGATACAACTGCTCCTGCCGAGATACTCGTTCAAGATTTTGTTTTTATACAAAATGCTCCGGTGGTAGAAGATCAAATAGCGCCTGCGCCTTCGGTTTCAATAGGTATGCAAAATAGTATTATAAAAGTTTATCTAGCTTCTGACGGCACAACTTTAATTGGTCAGGCAACGCTTGGTTCAGATGGACGATTTGCTCCGATAAATATAGGCGACAATGCAAATGCCAGCGTTAAATTGCAAGTGGTTGATCCTGCCGGAAATACCAATACTATGATTGAAAAAACCGGGAATGATATTGTTGCTCCGACCGCCACTGCCACCGCTTATACCGACAGAATAATTATTCAATTTAGTGAAAATGTTGATGGGATGATGGCGATGAATTGCGCCAATTATACTGTTGGTGGAACAGTGCTTACCTGCGGAGGTATGGGGCTTCCTTTTATTGATTTTCAAGGTGACAAAGCAACTATTAAAGGATTAAATTTGTCTGGAACGACATCTTTAGTTATTTCTTCTGGTAATACAATTACAGACATTAATGGACACAATTCTGTTGCTTCTTATAATAGTGGATCGCTACCGGTTACCACACTTGTCTTACCTGCTATCACCAGCATTGCTAACAATGTCGGTGGCGCTTCCAGTGGCGCAGTCGGAGATACTTTAACTATTACCGGTACTAATTTTGGCGCTGGCCCGGCTGGTGCTAATTTCAAAGTATTTTTCTCCGGCGGATTTGACCCAATGACCGGACCTACGCCTCCAATAGAAGCTACTTCTTTTACCAGTTGGTCCGCCACTTCTATTGTTGTAGCTGTTCCAACTGGTGCTCAAAGTGGACCGGTCAATGTAATGGTTGATGGCGTGATGAGCGATATGAATCAGAATTCTTTCTTTGACATTGCCGCTAGTTATAATGTCAAAGTATATTATGGTGGCTCGGCAGATAGTCCAACTAATGCGATGGCTGATGGCGATGCTGGGAATATTCGTATAGTTGTCGGTGGAATGGGTGGGCAAGTTGTTCACTATGTTGGAGACGGTACTACGACATACGATGCTGTCACTACTGATACATTCACAATTACAGGTGTGTCTTCTATGGGTTGGACCTGGGCTTATGATATAACTGGCGCTCATTTGAATTCTCAAGGTCAGCAAGTGGATACATCTGCTACTAAGAATCTTATACTTGCGACAACTTCCCGAAAAATATCCGGAACGATAACTTTAGGGGTAGGTGACTCCTGTACTACTGATGGTCAAAGTAAAGATGTGGTGATTTTTGCTATGCCAGAACAGGTAGATACTAGTGGTACTAATTTTAAACCTATTGACCCAGCATTTTTCAAAACTAATGGTAGTTGTACTGTTAATTATTCCGTGGGGATTCCTATAAATGGCGTTTATAGAGTAGAGGCGCATATTCCACCAGAAGCAAATGCAACTTCTGTATCCTCTTCTAAATTTACAGACCCGGAATCTTTGCCGGTTACCATAAGTGATTCTGCTACGACTGCTACTGGAAAAGACTTTGCATTTACTGCCGCAACTCATAAAATTATGGGTCATGTTCAAAAACCGGGCGGAGCAGTTAGTACAATTGAAGGTGGTATGCTTTATGTTTTTGCTTATCAACCTAGAGAAAATGGAAAAGGAACAGGTACACAAGTTGATTCGAGTGGAAATTTTACTCTCAATGTGACACCTGGTACTTGGAAAGTTGGAGTTGGTGGTGGAAATATGCCTTTTCCTGTGGAGGTAAGTATTGATGTAGACAGCACTTATTTAATATCTGCTTATACAGCTGGAACAAAAACCATAATAATCGCGCCTCCGGCTGATTTTATAGAAGGTTATGTTAAGGATTCTGCCGGTAATGGGCTGGCCAATGTTTCTTTATACTCTTGGCTCGAAGGCGCTCCAGGTGGAGGTAATGCTAATACTGACAGTCAAGGATATTACAAAATGTATGTGACACCAGGGAGCAATTATCATGTTGGTGCTAATTCTCAAGCTTATGGATTTTTAGGCGAACAAAGTAATATTGCTGTAACGGGTTCTACTCATCCGACTGTTAACTTTACTGTTTCTTCTTCTAATTACATAGTTTCTGGAACTGTTCAAAAAGACGGTGTCGCCTTACAGCAAGCGTTTGTATTTATTACCAGCGGTGAATACGGTCAGATGCTTGGCAGTGATGGAACAAGTGCAACGGGTACTTTTTCAGTTAGAGTATCCGGCGGAAGTGGACTTTATTTGCATGTCGGACTTCCAGGCAAGGGTGAAATTTATTCAGCAAGCTTAAGTCCTATTAATGCTGACACGGCATTAAGCACAATTAATATTTTAGCTTCAACTATTACCGTTAGAATTTCTCTTGCTTCTTCATTTACACAAGCATTCGTGGGAGTTCATAGTGATGGAGGTGGAGGATTTTCTGATACTGATGTAGCTGTGGCACAAACTTATAGAGAATATCAAATTGATGTTCAGCGTTCTGCTACTTATTATATAGATGGTGGTATTCCAGGATATGGACCATTACCACAAATTTCCGTAGCGATTGCTGGTGATGGTACTTTTACCGAAAGTTTAACCAATCAAAGTGGCGGTTCGGCTACTGATGGAATTATAGAAATTACTTTGGGTGGCCTCTATACAGTTTCTGGTACAGTGACTGGAGATAATAAAAAAGACGCATGGGTATTTGCTTCGGGACCTAATGGTGGTGGCGGTGGTGCAGTGGCTGAAAATGGCACTTACTCTTTTCAGTTAAGAAATGGAACTTATGATATAGGCGTAGGTAAGCCGGGTTATATTGGAAATAAAATAACAAGTATTGTTAATGGGGTCAATCTTTCAGCACAAAATTTAATTTTAACTACTGCTACAGATACCATAACGGGAACTGTTTATCTTCCAGATGGAACGACACCAGCAGTCAATGCTCAAGTGTGGGCAGAGAATGGAAATGGTGGAATGGGCGGAGGGTCTACTGATGCGAGTGGTAATTATTCTTTAAATGTTAGTGCTGGTGGTTGGACAGTCAAAGCAGCTTATGATGGTTATAATTCAAATGGAATTCTTGTCACTGCTCCGGCTACAGGCAAAAATATTACATTGGTAACAGTTGCCGGTTTTGCTCCCAATACGAAGAATTCTCCTATTACTCCTTCAGACGGAGGAATAATGAGTGGTACGGGTTTTAAAATTGATTTTCCAAAGAATGCTTTGGGTACGAGCTCTTCTGCAGGTACAGTGGAAGTGAAATCAACCACCAATGTAGTGCAAAAGAATGACAGACAGCTTATCGGTACTGCTAAAGAATTTACGGTCCGTAATAGTGATAATCAAAATGTTACTACACTTTCAGGAAGCGCTACGATAGAGTTGACAGTTTCCAAGGCAGAATTAGTTTCTTCTGGTTTGGCTTTCTCTAAAATTAAAGATATAAAAATTACTTATTACGATTCCACTGGTGGTTCATGGATAGAAATACCTACAGTTGTTACCTTGAGCGTTCCTGATGCAGTAAGTATAGCAGGATTGGATGATGATCCCGCAATAACTCTCACTGGAACTACGACCCACTTGTCAACATATGCTCCTTCTATTCCTACGGACTCAGATGCTCCTCCGACTCCTACTGGATTAAGTGCAACTGCTGGCAATTTAAGTGCAACTTTATCTTGGACAGCTTCATCTGGTGCTACAAAATATGATATTTATAAAAAAGTAGGAGATGATTATCCATATTTAGCTCAAACAACTTCAACTTCTTATTCGGCTTCTGGTCTCGTCAATAACACTACTTATTATTTTAAAGTTTCTGCCTTGGATGGTTCTGATAGGGAATCTGCTGCAACTTCAGAAGTTTCTGTAACACCAGTAGCCCCTTCTAGTAATGTTAGTGGAAGTTACAGTAAAGTAACTTATGCAACTCCAGTTGTCCCAGTTACTACAGTAGTATCTCCAGTAGTATCCGATTCTACTACGCCTGCTTCTTATAATTTTGGAACTGCTATTCTCAAGAATGGAAGTAAGGGTGAAGCAGTTAAAGAATTACAAAGATTTCTTAATGCAAAATTAAATCTTGGTCTAGTCATAGATGGTAGATTAGGTCCAAAAACAATCACTGTAATTAAACAATGGCAAAAGGATAATGGTTTAGTTGCTGATGGACTTATTGGTGCAAAGACAAAAGCAATGATGAATGCTAGTGTTGTTGCTACATCTCCAGTAGTATCCGATTCTACTACGCCTGCTTCTTATAATTTTGGAACTGCTATTCTCAAGAATGGAAGTAAGGGTGAAGCAGTTAAAGAATTACAAAGATTTCTTAATGCAAAATTAAATCTTGGTCTAGTCATAGATGGTAGATTAGGTCCAAAAACAATCACTGTAATTAAACAATGGCAAAAGGATAATGGTTTAGTTGCTGATGGACTTATTGGTGCAAAGACAAAAGCAATGATGAATTCTTTGGTTCAATAAAATTTTAGTTTTCTTAACCATTAAGTTTCTTTTTGGTGTTTATTTTGCTATATTTAAAAAATGCCTTCAATAGGTATGGAGTGAACACATATCGATATTTTTTAACCGATAAATCTATTCCATTTATGTTTACTATAAAGATCCCATCTCCTTTATAAAGAGGAGTGGATTATGGGTTTAAAAAAGCTAAGAAACCATAGTAAATCTATTTTAATAGTTCTTCTTGTCTTTGGTGTGACTCTATAATGGCTTTTGTTACTTTATTCTTTCTAAACTGAGCTACTGTATCAACCAAATTATCGCTAATTTTTATCTTTGTTTTTATAAAGTTGTCATAATAACTTGTTATGTTGTTTGTTGCATTTATAAGCTGTTTATGCTAGGATTGTGACTGTAGGTCTCCTTAAAAGGGACATACAGTACATATATGGATAATAAACCAATAAAAGGAGAATATTTGGAGGTTTTATTAAGATCTCCCCAAACAATCTTTTCTTCAAAAGATGTTGCTTTGATATGGGGAGAAGATAATGAAAATATTATAAAAAACAGATTAAACAAGTACGTAAAATCTGGTAAATTATTTAAAGTTCGTCGTGGCTTGTTTGCTAAAGATAAAAACTATAATCGTTATGAATTAGCTACGAGAATAAATACTCCATCATATATCAGTTTTGAAACTGTCTTAGGATCATCTGGTATGACTTTCCAGTATTATGGAAACATTTTCGTTGCATCATATATAAAAAGAAATATGGAAATTGATGGACAAAGAATAGAATTTGTCAGAATGAAAGATTATGTATTAAGTAATACCTTAGGAATTGAAAATAGTGACGGTTATTCAAGAGCAACAAAAGAGCGTGCGTACTTAGATACAATTTACAGAAGTAAAAAATATTATATTGATAACGAAAGTCCTTTGGACTGGGAGAAAGTATTTGAAATCTTGCCTATATATCATAATAAGAGAATGGAAAAGACGGTTAAGAAGTATTATGATAAATTTAAAAAACAACAAGAAGAAAATAAAAATATATGACATTAGACTATTCAAAACATAAAAGTATTTTACTTCAAATCTTAAAAGATATTTATTCCGATACCTCTATTGCTCCATATCTTGGATTTAAAGGTGGCACCGCTGCTCTTTTGTTCTATGGTTTAGATCGTAATTCAGTAGATCTTGATTTTGATTTATTGGATGATACCAAAGAAAAAGAAGTATTTGAGAAACTTCAAAAGATTACTGAAAGCTATGGAACTATTATAGACTCAAGAATGAAGCATTTTAACTTACTTAATGTTATTTCTTACAAGAAAGGAGCTCAGCAAATAAAAGTAGAAGTGAATCGCAGACAATTTGGCTCTAAATATAGGGTGGAGACATTGCTTGGCATCTCAATGCTTGTAATGGTTAAAGAAGATATGTTTGCTCATAAACTTATGGCTATGTATGAAAGAATTGGTAAAACAAGCAGAGATATATTTGATATCTATTTCTTTTATAAAAATAACTGGGATATTAATGAAAAGATAGTTGAAGAGAGGTCTGGTATGTCATTTAAAGATACTTTGGCCAAATGTATAAAAATGCTTGAAGAGATGGATAATAAGCATATATTGGATGGTCTTGGAGAATTAATCTCGTCATCTCAAAAGGATTGGGCAAGAGAAAAACTCAGAAATCAAACTATTTTCTTATTGAAATTACATCTTAATAATGAGAAATAAAATATTTTTAAACTTTTAAAATAACTATATTTCTGCTATATTTTAATTATGTCACTATCAATCGGAATTGTAGGATTACCAAATGTTGGGAAATCGACACTCTTTAATGCGCTAACTAAAAAGAGCGTACCAGCTGAAAACTATCCTTTTTGTACTATTGATCCATCAGTAGGTATTGTGCCTGTACCCGATGAAAGAGTTGGGAAGCTTTCAGAATTTTCAAAATCAAAAAAAACTATTCCGGCTGTAGTGGAATTTGTGGATATTGCTGGTTTGGTCAAGGGTGCATCGGAAGGTGCTGGACTGGGTAATAAATTTCTTTCTCATATTCGTGAAGTGGATGCCATATTGGAAGTAGTGAGAATTTTTGAAGATAAAATTATGATTCATGTTCATGATCAAATTGATCCTCTTTTTGATATAGAAGTTATAAATTTTGAATTAGAACAAGGGGGGATTAAAAAACCGACACTTTACGTTTTAAATACTTCGGAAGCAGTAGATAATATAAAAAAAGATTTTATCTCAAAACTTCCTGGGCCGTACATAGAAGTTGATCCAATTTTTGGTATAGGCTTAGATAATCTTATTAAAACTGGTTATGATTTGTTAAATTTGATTACTTTTTTTACGACAGGGGAAGATGAGACGAGAGCATGGACTATTAAAATTGGTTCTACAGCACCTGTAGCAGGCATGGCGATACATACTGATTTTAAAGAGAAATTTATACGTGCAGAAGTGATAAGTTGTGAGAAATTGTTGGAAGCTGGCTCTTATGTGAAAGCAAAAGAAAAAGGTTGGGTTCGAACCGAAGGGAAAGATTATATTGTGAAAGATGGGGACGTGATAGAATTTTTAATATAAAATTATGAAAAACGAAAAAGAACAACAAATTAAAATTTTTTGTGCAAAAGATTGGGTAGACTATGAACTTTTAGATACTGGTGAAGGAGAAAAATTGGAAAGATTTGGTCCTTACACTTTTGTACGACCGTCTGAAAGTGCTATATGGAAAAAAACTTTAAATGAAAAAGAATCCTTCGATAAAACTCAGGACAAGTGGGAAAAAGCAGATGGAAAATTTTGGAGCTCTCGGGTTGGCGCGAAAGCTGGATGGATTTTCGCAAGGACCGTCCTTGCGAAACGTAAGGACGGTCCTTTAAAGTGGGAGATGGAATATCGGGGGATTAAATTTTTAGCTTCACCGACACCTTTCAGACATTTGGGTTTTTTTCCTGAACAAGCAAGTCATTGGGATTTTATAGAGGAAAAAATAAGGGCTTCAAAAAAGATTCAAAAGAAGATGCTTTCTCACGGCTCGCACTCGAATCTGAATGTGGTTAACGAAACTAATATTGCATATGCCGAAGAAAGCACTTCTTTAGAATCTTTAAAAGTTTCAAAGATAAAATTTTTAAACTTATTTGGTTATACAGGAGTCGCAAGTCTTTTTGCTTTGTACGCAGGTGTGGAAGTGACTCATATAGATGCTTCAAAAACGTCTACCGAATGGGCAAAAGAGAATCAGAAACTCAACAGTCACTTGGGTTTAGAAAAAATGCCAATGAGAATTATTTGTGATGATGTGATGAAGTTTTTAGAACGCGAAATAAAAAGAGGAAATAAATATGATGCGGTGATAATGGATCCACCAAAATTTGGCAGAGGACCAAAAGGGGAAATTTGGGAAATAGAAAAAGATTTACCAAAACTCCTTTCACTAGTGCGAAAAATTTTGAGTGATAAAATACTTTTTGTTATTTTAAATTCTTATGCGATAGATTCATCTTCTTTATCTTTGGGATATGCTTTAGAAGATGCGATGAAAGGCTTAGATGGTAAAGTCACAGCTGGTGAACTTTGTTTATTAGAAAAATCAAACAATAGAAATATTCCTCTTTCCAATACAGCTATTTGGGAGGCATTATAAAATTTGTTGCAGGCGTACTTTTTAGAAAACATTGCACAGGCCGACGGGCCGAGCATAGCAATTTTTCAGCAGAAAAATATGTCGTGTTTTATAAAAAGTATGCCAAGAAAGAATTTTATAGTTTCTTTTATTTTTTAATAAAAACCATAAAAATTCAAAAAATTTCTGAGCCTTCGCCCTCGGAGTCCGTGAGGACAGGTGACAGGTACCCCAAAATTAAGACACATTTTCCGGGAAGATTAGTAATATAATAGTCGTATATATTAGTAACATTGCCAAAGAATATGTCTACACCATATAACAAAGTATCAAAGGATCTAAGGAA
>Ga0265292_1000634_pt1 | contig 43883 bp, 36 predicted proteins | sample Munlanlewell296A_FD_189080 | JGI IMG/M metagenome (GOLD analysis project Ga0265292, IMG submission 189080) | Leachate microbial communities from a municipal landfill in Southern Ontario, Canada - Leachate well 296A | ecosystem: Engineered > Solid waste > Landfill > Unclassified | place: Canada... | reverse complement strand
CTCAACAAAATTGCTGATGCCGGAGAAATCGAGTACTTCTACTTTCACCCCGGCTTGTTCAAGTACTGCAGCAATCCGCAATACGCCCAGGGTCATAAAGACCCTTTCATCCAAAAGAAACACCGACGGAGGGATGATAAGGCAAACTGGCCCCACCTTCCCAACGTTATTATACGAAAGTGTAGCCATAATTTGTGTTAGCATTCAATCTCTCCTTTAACAAAGATCAAACTCTATTTTAACTATACAAAAAATAAGCTTTTAGTCAAAGAATTATCTATTTTTGGATTCACTTAAATAAGTACTTTTGATATCCTGTCTATTAAAGCATTTAGGCTGTGATTTCCAAGTACATATTTTTGAAGTTTGTTTGAAACCTCTTTTTTATCTGCCTCATTTGCATTTAGCCAGAAATTAATCTTTTCAGCAACATCCTTTGAATTTTCTTCTGTTATCATTCTCTTATCTATTTCTCCCTTTAAAGACTTGTTTACAACCACTAATATACAGCCACAAGCTGCTGCTTCCAAAATAGTTTTATCGAAACTGCCCGAAGGAGTTAAATTAACATAAATACTATGTTCGTTATAAATTTGGGGAGTTTCGTAATTGGCTACTCCATTATAAAAATTTATTTTTTCTTTTAAATTTGATTTCTCTATATCTTTTTTTATGGAATCGTAATAATCGCCCGTATCTGGTGTGGGATCGCCATAAAAATCACAAATAAATTCAACATTTTTTTTATTTAAAATATCAAGGGCTTCAACGAGCATTTTTGGTCTTTTAATTAAATCCATTCTCCCTAAAAACAAAAGTTTTCTGTTTCTGGATGTTAGATACTGACTACTGGCTACTTTGAACAGTTCTGTATCAATTCCAACAGGCATTAAAATAGTTTTTTTGTATTTGGCCACAAAAGCAAATTTTGAAGTGCAAAAAACTTTGTTTGGAAACAGAACCGCAATTTTTGTAAACAAATTACCAAGCTGATGATTCCGCCAAAAATAAACTTTCTTTCTCAAAATTTTCCAAATAAATCCGCCGAGTAAAATATACTCCTGATTCATATGAACAAAAACTGAATCATATTCTTTATGTAGCCCCAAAATTAAATTAAAAAAGTTTTTAACATATTTTATTTTGCTTTCTCCATATTCTTTGCCAAGCGAATAAATCTTAACATTATTCGGCAAATCAAAAGTCCCTTTTTCTAAACAAATAACTGAAACTTTTTCAAATTTTTTTGAAAGCTCTAAAACCCAATTATGAAAAAACCCCAATATTGGATCATTTTTATCTACTTTTTGAGTTAAGATTAAAAGCCGCATTTTAAGATTTATTAAAAATAAAGAATTTATACATTAAAAAATTAAAGACAGCTATGATTGCTCCTGTGATAATTTGGGCAAAGATATACCAAATCCTTAAAATATCCACTAAAATATACATAAAAATAATGTTAACAGAAAGCCCAGCGATCGCCACCATAAAATATTTCAAAAATTGATGATGAACTTTTTTAACTTCTTTATCATTAAATGTCCAAAATTTTTGTAAAATAAAACTTATACAAATAGCTACCAAAAATGCAATTATGGAAGAATATATATACCAAATTTTTACAAAATCGGTCAGTATATAAAGTAATCCTATTTGAGTAGATGCTCCCGTGATCCCAGCTGTAAAATAGCGCAACAGGATATTTTTTTTGAAAAGACTTTGGATAAAATTGATAGCATGGGCACCCTCTGACATTTCTATCATTAATTTTAAATGAAAATCAGTAACTTTCTCCCAAGTCTGACTCATATCAAAGTTATCAACTGTCTCAACCGCTTTTTTGTAATTTTCTGCATTAAATAAATATTCTATCTTTCTCTCCAATTCTTTCTGATTCAAAGGGTCAAACAGAAATTCTTCCGGCAAATCTATTGAGAGCCCGTGCCCCCTGCTTAGAAGTACCGGCTTGCCAAGAGAAAGGGATTCCAGAATAAAGTTTGGATTAAACTCGGAAAGTGCCGGGCCAATGGCAATCGCAGATTCTCTTATTTTTTCAAAAAGTTTTTCTTGAGGAAGAGATTCCAAAAATTCCACATGTTGTCCACAACCTAAAGATTTCTTCAAATCCAAAAGTTTATTTATCTCGGGACCCTTGCCGATAAGAAGAAGCTTGCCTTTCCCTAATTTTTCTCTAACATTATTGAAAGCATTTAAAACTAGCGGCAAATTTTTATAGGTCACAAATCTACCAGCAAATATTATTTGCAGATTCTCCGAAAGGTTTGTGGAAGCATTTTCCCTTCTAAATATTGGGTTTTTTACTATTCTTATTTTCCCCAAAGGTAGACCAAAATATTTGTTGTAAAATTCTTTCCAAAACTGATTATAGAAAACGACCACATCCACATTCTCAAGAAGTAATTTAATAATTTTAAATAAAACCGGTTTGTCTTGTTTATATAAACCCTTTTCATAATAAGTGGTTATGGGCATTATTCTTCTGCCCATTTCTGCCTCCCTTTCCCAAATTGGATCGCCTCCTATACGAATAACAAAGGGTTTGCCCCAAATATAAGAAGCAATACAAGCAGGAATGCCGGCAGCGGTCGGGTCAAAAGCATAAATAATTTTAGAATTTAGTGATTCTTTAAAAATAGCCCAAAAATAAAATAGCCACTGCAAAAGTTTTGGATATTTTCTTGAAATTCTTTTTACTTTAAAAGAAAATTGTTTGTTCTCCTTATCGTCCCCATAGCATACAACAGTAGGCTCAAAACCCTCTTTAGATAACCTTTCTGCTATTTTGACCACATGTATAGCGGGCCCGCCTACATCTGGATAAAACACCCCTGCTGCGAGTAAAATTTTCATTTTATATAACACTAATTACAATTTGACAATCTAATAATAAAGAGTACTATGATTATGGAGTAAAATTTATGTTTTCACAAGAACCAACAAAACTAGAGACTAAAGAGAAAGAGTATCCGTACGACGCACTTTTAGTTTTGGGCGCTGTGATGGAATGGGATAAATTTCGGAATATTTGGGATTTTCCTCCCATTATTGAGAGATACACCGGCAAACTAGTAATGGGAAAGGTACGGGCCTTTGCAGCAAGCCTTCTAAGCGAGTCGGCACCTGTGGTACTGGTCACTGGTGGATCTGATGTCCACCCCGAAACTGGAAAGCGGGTATCTAGAAGCATTGAGCTCACAAAGCTCATGACTGGCGTATACCAAATCCCTAAGGATAAAGTTGTTCCTATGGGCACAGCCGAGGCCAGCCACACCTTGGGCAATGCTGAAAACCTGATTCAGTACATCGAGGGTCATCCGGAAACTCTAAAACAAAAAAGGATAGCTATTTTGTCTCCAAGATTTCAAGTAGAGAGAGCCAAAATGATGTTTGAGACAAATCCCTATTTCCAAGAACATGGGATTGTCGTTGAATGGCTTATCGCGGAGGATGAAATAGAAAAGAGATTCCCTGAAATGAAAGAGTACTTTGACTGGATCTACAGCACTCCAGAGGCGGAAGTAAATCGCCAAATGGAGAGAAAAGGGATAGAAGACCTTAAGGGGGGCGGATACAAACCGGTATCCTAGATGGCTAGCGCGCCTGCTTGTTTTTGCAGACGCGCTAGATTTGTTTTAAAAAACATGAATAATAAATTAATAAAAATAGCAATTGTCGGAGTTGGCCATTGGGGTAAAAAACTACTTAAAGAATTTGATAAGCAAGCAGAAGTGGTTTGGTGCTGTCATAGGGGCTCTGCCGAGTCCGTTAAATTTTTGGCCGAAAATTATCCAAATATTAAAACTACAACTTCACTTGAAGATATTTTAAATGATTCATCTGTAGAAGCGGTAGTTGTTGCTACTCCAACTAATACCCATTTTGATATTGCCCAAAAAGTTATCATGGCAAACAAACATTTGTTCCTTGAAAAACCAGGGTGTTCAAAACCATCTGAACTTAAACAATTGTGCGAGGAAACAGAAAAAAGAAAACTCATTTTTGCCGTCGGCTATGAATTTGTTCATCACCCAGTATTAAAAAAAATAAAAGAATTGATAAAGCTGGAAGACATTAAAGGTCTATGTTTTGAATGGCACAAGTGGGGCACTTTTGAAGCACCAATTGTTCCCCATCTTCTTTCTCACGATATTTCTATTATTAAATCATTGGGAATTAATTCTCTAAAACCAAAGAACTACCGAGGACAAAAAATAATATCCGATGTAGATATTATTGAAGTGGAATTTGAAAATGATAAAAATATCCCAATAACAAACTACATAAATCGTGCCAGCACCCTCAAAAACAAAAATATAACCATAATCGGGGCAGACAGGAGTTATATCTGGAACAACGATAATCTTTTCAAAATAGAACCGGGTAAACAAACTTACTCATCAATAAACATGGTTAAAAACAGCTCTTTAGCGGAAGAAATAAAAGATTTTTTAGAAAGCATCAAAGGAACCAAAAAACTGCTCTGCGACGGAAGGTTTGCTCTGGATATATGGGAAGTTGTGGGTAAAATAATAAATTAATCTTTATTTACTATTCTTACAACCTCTTCTGCCGTTTCCACACAATTGCCTATTTTACCAGAAAAAACATTTATTATTTTGTCATTTATTTTTTTGACTATGGTTGGCCTTTCGTCTGTATGATCGACATTAGGTAAGACCGTACGAATGGTATACATAGACCCGATATGTTTGGCCCCTTCTATTTTAGGCATAAATTTTTTGGCCACTTCCATAAATTTGGGAACATTGGTAATTGGTGGATTTTTTATAATACCTTTGTTCATTAAAGGCTTAAATTCTTTCGGAATTTCCGGGAAGGCGCCGACATTGGTCCTATGCAGAGCGTGGACAACATTTCCCATGAGATGCAAATCTGTATCTGCATAAGGATCTATGCAGAAAAATGGCCCGTCCATAACCACCACACTTTTTCTTTTAAATATTCTCGGCAATTTTAGTATAGGTTTTTCACATAACTCAAACTGATAGTTCCTTACCGCCTCAGGAACATCTTTTAGGATATAATTCAGATTAGCGTAAGAACAATTTATAGTCAGATCATATTTGTTGATATTTTTATTGGAAAAAAGTTTGCCCAAAACAACATTAACCTTATTCAGGCGCAGTCTCTGCCACACAATTTTCCTGAGATGGATAGGATCAATCAGAGACTCCTTCACCCTTATCACAAGCTGGAACATGGCGGGGTCGATAAAATCTAAATCGGTTTCTTTGTATTCAAGGTTGCATTTATCGCAAAAATTCAAAAATTCTTTTTTTGAGACTTTACTCTCTTCCTTGGCAACACAGTAATAATGCTCGTCGTTATCCAGAAGAGCTTCAGCATATTCCGAGCGGAAAGATTTTTCGGCTCTTTTGGAGGAAAGTGATGTTTCAATGCTTCTCGGATAATGATAACCACGGTGCAATCGGTATTGGTTTATGCCAGAAGCCGCCTGTAGAATATCCGGCTCCTTTTCAAACAGATCCACTTTAAAACCGCTTTCTGCCAGTTTTATGGCCGCAGTTGTTCCAAATATTCCCGCTCCAATAATTGCTATTTTCATAATTTTTTCATTCTATCAAAATTCAATTTTATTAATAGCCTGAGCTGGACAACCTTCAATGGCTTCTTTTACTTGTTTTAATTGCTCTGGCGACAATTCAACCGAAATAGTATCAACCAAATTGCCGTTTTCTTTTAACTTGCCCTTAAAAGCCTGCTCATCATATTTAAATAAATATGGGAAGCAACTCATACAAAAACTGCAACCGATACATTCTTTTTGGTTTATAGATATTTTAGCCATTAGAGGATTTTAATCTATTTTTTGAACTTATGCCAGCTAAAAATTTTTCGTATTTTTTGGCTGATAATTGTAAAGATTTTTTTAACCAGGCAATAACATACGCCTCAACTGGCCAGCGCCAGAAATTATTTTTGAAACGGAAGAGAACCAAAATTCTAAATGATTTAATTAACAAATGCCGCACCACATTTTTGAACGATTTATTAGCCAAAGACCCTAATTTTTTGCTGTACCAGGCAAACGGGCTCAAATCGTGAATAATTTCGTATTCATGGCTGTTTTTAATCCAAGGCAAATGCGCCTTGCCCCAAAAGTAGTTCCCCCACTCCTCCAAACTTCTTGGTGGCACAAAACCCAGATCTATAGCTTTTTTAAACAAAACCGTGCCTGCATAAGGAATATAAATCCATAATGGGTATACAGCAGCCTTATTATATATTTTCTGCAACCATAATATTAAGTTAATGGTCTCTTGTCTCTCCAAGACTGTTTCAGTTGGCCAACCGATTACAAAAGACAACATTAATTTTAAATCTAAAGATTTGGCCACCTCTATCGCTTTAATAGTTTGCTCAGCCGTAATACCTTTTTGAATAACTTCCCGCAAAACGCGGTTAGAACCACTTTCGCAACCCACTCTTAATTCGCATAAACCGCTCTCTTTCAATTCTTTCAAAAAATTATAGTCAAAATAATCCACTCGAGCGTCAATTGAGTATTTTATTTTAAGTTTCTTCTCTTTTATTAGCCTGGCGAATTCCAGAGCACGATTTCTGTCCACCACAAAATTATCGTCATGAATAACAAAATAGTTGATTTCGTAATTTTTATGCAAAAATTCTAATTCTTCAAAAGCTCTTTGAGCGGTTTTGGATCGCCATTTGCGTTTGTTAAAAAATAAGTTGTAGCAAAAACTGCAAGGAAACGGGCAACCCTTGCTGGTATAAAAATCTATTACTCTTTCTCTGGGATTATGTGATAAGGATTGTACATAGCGTTCTACATCTATTAAATCCCAGGCCGGTTGTGGTAGTTCATTCATATCAATAAAATCTTCTGAAGTTTTGTTGATTTTAATTTGACCATTTTCTTTCCAGCCCAGATTTTCAATCTTATCAAAAGATAATTTACCACTTAATGCCTCCAGCAATAATTTCAATGTTTTCTCGCCCTCGTTAATAACCACAAAATCAATCGATGGATGCTCTAGGGTTTGCTCCGGAAAAAAGGTCGGGTGAATACCACCAACAACTATTTTTACATTAGGATTAATGGCTTTAATTTTTTGGCTAGTTTTAATAATTTGCAAAATGCAACTGCCGGTTAACATACTAAAACCAACAGCTAGGAGTTTAGTTTTTTTAATGAGGTCACAAAGCTTGTCTACCGAGCTAAAACGCAAGTCAATAATCTCAACATCAAAATCTGCTCTTATATAAGCCGCCAAACTTATTAAACCCAATGGAGCATAAGTGGCCTCATTTAACCCATTTTCCGGTTGCACTAAAATAATTTTTTTCATTAAATTAAATATTGAATGACTTCCTGTATAAATCCAAATTTTGCTCCCGATTTGGCAAAGATAAAACGGCTTTTTCAGCTCCCTCGCCTATTTTCAGGCCAAAATCTTTATCCTGAATTAATTTCATCATAGCCGTTATTAGAGCTTTTTTGTCACCAACTTCTATAATAATCCCGCTTTCCCCGTCTTTTATTATTTCACTGGCACATCCGACATCAGTCATAATTATAGGCAATCTAAAGCTGGCCACTTCAACAACCACCATTCCCCAACCTTCATAATTGGAGGTTAGCAGAAAAGCATCCGCTTGCTCATAAAATTCTTCCAAGTTATCCTGCCAGCCCAAAAATTTTATATTTTTTTCTATTTTTAATTTCTTGCTTTGATTTTCCAGTTTTTTTCTTTCCGGCCCGTCTCCTGCAACCCAAAGTTCTGCTTCGGGGTAAATTTTTATAACCTCTTTCATGGCTCCAATCTGCAAATCTATATTTTTTACATTTACCAACCTGCCGGCAGTTAAAAAGACAAATTTATTATCTTTTCTTTTATTTCTTATGATTAAGTTTTTATTACCGATTGATGAATAAATTGGCACTGTAATGATTTTTTCTGGAGCTAAACCCAATTTAATCAAACTTTCTTTTGTCCGACTGCTAACCACTCTGATTGAGTCCGCCTTTTTAATTAAAAATTTTCCCAAATAATATCTCAGTCCGTTTAATAAACTTTCATTTCGCCAATATAAAGAGCCAAAATAATCTCCGTGAATTTGAATTTGTAATTTTAATTTGTATTTTTTGGCAAGAAGCCAACTTATAAAACCCATTTCAAAGGGATCTTGAGCACTTACAATATCGTGCTTGTATTTTTTAATCATTTTTTTACCCAAGAAATAGGCGTTGACCAAGTAGCACAACTTACTAAATGAATTGGTCGGCGCAATAAACATATTTTCAAATTCAAAACTTTTATAGCCGTGTGAAGTCAAAACAATAAGGTCAAATCTTTCAAACAAATGAGCGTAGCCCAATACTCTTTGTTGGGGTTTAGACCCGTCTAAAAATAATTTTTTTTCTAAACTTATGCTTAAAATTTTCATTAAAATGGAATTATACCCTTCATTTGCAATGCTATTTTGTCCCAATCATATTTTTCTTTAACCATTTTGTAAGCATTTTCTATTATTTGATTTTTGTTTGGGTCTGAAATTACTTTTTGAACTGTAGCTGCAATGCTTTGTGGATTTTCAGGCTCACAAAAATAACCAGTCGCTACTTGCCCTGAGGTATTCGAAGGGTCTTTGAGAAAATCGGGAATACCCCCTACAGGAGTAGCAATCACAGGGATTTTAGCGGCCATAGCTTCAAGAAAAGATATACCCTGCCCTTCCGAACGCGAAGCTCTGATAAAAATATCAGAAACTTTCAAATACTTTGGCAATTCATCGTGGTCTACATACTCTGCCAAATGCACTCTCTCGCTCACGCCCAAAGTCTTGGCTAAATTTATTAAATATTTTTTATCTTCCCCAGACCCAAAATTGAAAAAATGAATGTTATCCGGCAGGAGTGGCAAAGCTTTGATAACCAAATCCAAACCGTTTTTAACATTCAAACGAGATGTGCTCACCAGCATAATCATATTTTCTTTATTTCTACCAAGCCCTTCGCTTAGTTCATTTAATTCTTCATCTGTAAAAATTTCTGAGTAACGGTTAACATCTACTCCATTTGGAATAAGTATTGGCTCTCTACCAAACCCTAATCTCTTTGCTCTTTCACCTAAATAGTTACTTATAACCATGACTATCGACGATCTTTCAAGTGCAAGTTTCCACGACAAATCAACGAGTCCCAACCATTTTGTTTTTAAATAATTTTCCGAATCTCCCTCTTGTAAAGTTAAAATAATGGGAACTTTTTTACTACCTAAAATATTTGCCAAAATATTAAAAAGATAAGCCGCGCCACTGGCGTAAGTGACCATCATACACCAAAATTTGGTGTAATTATTTTTTTTATTTAATTGCAAAGCTTTTATTGTCCCCCAAAAAGGCAAAAGAAGTTTGTCCAAAAGAGAAATACCGAAACCCAGTCTGTAAACATTTATGTTCCCAATCTTTTCAAATTTGGGCGCTTTACTGTTCAATTTTGCAGTAATTAAATCAAACTCCACATCCAAAATCCTGTCAGTTATTTCTTTAACCGCTACCTCTGCTCCGCCAACAAACGGATAATAAGCAGTTGAAAATATGAGTATTTTGGGGCTTTTCACCCTTTAAATATAGCAAAAATTAAGCCTTTAAGCCATTACAAACACCCTGCACCTCGTCTGGGGTGTTTATTCTCCTCTCAAAATTTTTCTTAAAGCATCTTCCGGCACTTCCTTTATTTTTTGTTCTTTTTTACTTTCAGTTTTAGAGTCTAAGCTCTTGGCTTTTTCTATCGCTTCTTTCAATGCATTTACATTTTCCGCAGATGCTTCTTTGTTTTTGTTTTTTTCATTGTGTTTTAATTCTTGCAGTGATACTACTTCTTTTTTAGGCTCCCCGCCCGCAACGCTCTCGCTTGCGAGGCGGGCGGGAACTTTTATTTCTGATTTTTCTTTTCTTAATTCATGATTCATAATTCCTAATTCATTTTTTCCCTTTACTGCCTCCGCTATAGCTCCCGCCAAAATAGAATTTTTTTGTGTCTGCTCTATTTGAGGCTTTGGTTGTTCAAATTTTTTTTCTACCGGTCTTATTTCATGTTTTATTTCTTTTCTTGCTTCATTTTTGTATTCTTTTCGCCCTTCTTGCTTTGTATCTCTAACTTCACTTTTTTGCTCGGGCAAGTGCCATTCTTCTATGGCTTTTTCTACTTCACTTTTTGGTTGAGCATATATTTTACGTGATAGCTCAAGTGCTTTATCTCGGTAAGAAATTTCTGGTTTTGGGAATGGTGGCAAAGTTGTAGCCGAAAATGGCTGTGAAGCTACTCCATTTATCATTAATTTCAAATAAATTTGAACAAACCCTAAATTTACGATATCTTCCATTGTAAAAGTTGGAGCAAATTCCTTTTCCAAAACTTCAGCGTCATAAGATCCCACTCTAAATGTAATCATGGTGCCAACGTTGCCAAAGACAGCTGCCCGAACCTCCTCAGCCATTTGTTCAATATATTGATGGGTTATATTTAAGCTTAATTTATATTTTCTGGCTTCTGACAAAATATCAGCAAAACTCTTGTTTGCAAAAGACTGAAATTCATCTACATATAAATAAAAATTAGGCAATTTTTTAAGCTCAGCTGGATCAGCATCAGCTCGAGACATTGCCGCCAAATATATTTTAGTAACCAACATCGCCCCTAAAAGATTCGCGTTGTTTTCACCGACTAAACCTTTTGATAAGTTTACAATTAAAATTTTCTTTTCATCCATTATTTTTCGGACATCAAAAGAAGATTTGGACTGACCGACAATGTTTCTGATAAGCGGGTTAGAAACAAATTGACCAACTTTATTTTGAATAGCCGGGGTGGCCTCAGCGGCATATTTATCTGTATATTTGGCAAACTCATCAACCCAAAAAGATTTGGTGGTTGGATCTTTGACATTATCTACCACTTTTTTGCGATATTCTTTGTCAATAAGCATTCGGTTTATACCAAGCATTGTTGCACCCGGATATTCAAGTAAGGCTGCTAAAGTATTTTGCAAAATGTAAGCCATACGAGCTGACCATTGATCCTCCCAAATTTTTTCAAAAGCGCTCATAAGCCCCGAAACAACCAAATGTCGTCTTTCAGGACCCACATCTTCCATCACGTTAAAAGAAATGGGAAATTCGGTATCAAAAGGAGCAAAATAAATAACATCTTTCATACGATGCTCCGGAATATAGTCCAATAAAAGATCAGCGGTTTTGCCGTGAGGATCTAGAAATGCCACGCCTTCACCATTTTGAATATCTTGAATGGCCATATTTTCCAGCATGGTTGATTTACCCATACCAGTTTTACCGATAGAGTAAATATGACGCAAACGATCTTCAGCTTTAATACCAAACCTCACTCGCTTATTGCGCGAGTCAGTTTCAGCAAAATAAGTTATTTTATCTCTTTCGTCCATTTTATTTATTATAACTCTCTCTGCCACCTCTTACAATCAAGAGAGTAGAAAAAAACAAAATAGTTCTTGAGCGAGATTCCGGAACCTGTGAAAAGGTGAGGACAAAGAAATTTTTAGCAAAAAATTTCTGTATCGAGCGAGAGAAGCTATTTTGTTTTTTCTTAATTCAATAATGCTTCTTTGGTGTAAGTGTTGGCTGAATCCCAGAGCATCCACGATGTGAGCCCGGCGTCATAAGTAGCCTGAATTTGTTTGCGAACCATTTCGGCTGTGTAATGCACCGGATAATCATTATCTTGAAGCCAAGGTCGGAGTTGTAGCGGATTTATTCTTTTTAGCAAAAGAGAATTGGGACTAGAAGAAGCAATTTCATTTTTCAAAAAATTATTTCTGGCCACCGCCGCATCCATACTAAATTTAACAATTTCATAAGGTACTTTATTTGGATCCGGCCAACCGTTAAAAGTTGGTGGGTAGTGTGACGGGTAGACCATTGGGGAGACATAATCAAAATACATAAAAGCGTATTCTAGGATCTGGCCGATATTCATATCATCGGTATTAGTAGTAGTCATACCAAAAATATCAGCCGAGGTCATTATTCCTGTTCCTGTAAGTTTTTGATCAGTATACTCAAAAAATTGTCTTAGCATTTCTTTTTTGGTGGTCGTGCCAGTGTGAGCAAAATAAATATCTTTCATATCGCCATCAGATGGGAAACGAATATAATCATAATTAATTTCATCAAAACCAATCTCATACGAAGCAGTAGAAATAGAAACTATATAATCCCAAAAGGGCTTTGCCCCAACATCAATAAAAGAAATGCCTTTCCTGTCTTTCCAAACACTTCCATCGCTTTTTCTTTTAACAGCCAATTCTGGATAGGCTTTAGCATAAAGCGGATCTTGGAAGACAGTTACTCGGCCGATCACATAAATATTTTTGTTATGCAATTGTTCTATAAAATCCTGCATATCAGAAACTTTGCAACCTGTTCCGTTCAATTTATCAATTTCATTATTGCCGGTTAAAAAAGAGACGGTGCCGGTGTAATCCTTAATATCTATAACCACCGCATTTATTTCAGTTTCGTCTATGAGTTTTACTACTTTGTTTCTAAAACTTGGCGTACCAGCCACGCATTGAGTCATATAAATGGCTTTTAATGGCTCTGGAGTTTCCAGGTGTTTTATGACTTTTTTCTGCATCACATTGGTAGTAGTCGCAGTTAAAGGTTTAATGTAAGAAATATTTGAAGAAAAAACGAAAGAGGAAATAAAAAAAACCAAAGCTATTACAGTCATTCCTCCTAGTAAAAAAAATTTAGTTTTCATTTTTTTATAACCTCACCCCTTACCCCTCTCCTAGATGCAGGAGAGGGGAAAAATTTAAATCCCTTCTTCTCTCCCTTCCCCTGCACCTAGGGGAAGGGCTGGGGATGAGGTTGCTTCTTTTTCTGAAAATCTTAATTCCTCATTTGGTAATTCTTTTTTGTTTTTATTTTTTACTTTTGGTTGTAATTTTTTTAAAATAGTTGGGCCAAAAGAAACTAAGAGCAAAAACAAGCCAGAAAGAAAAACAAGAGCGTCTCGCCAAACGATTGGTACTCCAAGTAGAGGAATAATAACGAGCCAAACACCAAATGAAATATAAAAATTATTTTTATTCATATGAACATATTAGCATAAGAATTCTCAAGAAAAAACCAAGGGGAACCCTTTGGGGCAAATTCTTAAGGGTTCCCCTTGGTTTTAAAAGTGAAAGCCCCCGTCGCTTGCGTGATGGGGGCCTGATTTTGGGCTGTTTAGCCCGAAAAACTTACTGGATCTGATTGCTGAGACCGGCCAATTTCTTGGCCATCATGTCACTTCCCGTCCAGTGGGGGTCGACAGGACCAACCATGGCCCGAAGCCCTTCAAAGACACGCTCAGGGAACTTAATCTCTGAGGTCTCCTCAGACCTCTGTAGAGCGATGAGGAGGGCTTCCGTCCTCGACATCTCCACTTCCCCCATCTTGCTCTTCTTGTCCAGGGCCATAAGGACCCGAACATTGAAAATGGCCAGCGGAATGATCCACTTGTCTTTTTCGGTTGCACTCCTAACCTTCTCGATCAGAGGGTTGAGCGCGCCTTCCAGACCAAACATGTGGTCTGAGAGGACCTCTACCGGAACATTCTCAAGGAACGCCAGATCGGTTCGGCGGTCCAAGATGTGGAGACCGAGCAAATCGGCCTTCCTGATCGCGGAGAACAATGTGTTCGCCTGACCGAGAGTCATCTTACGCTCCGACGTCAGGAGATCGGCCGCCGCTTCGCACGTTTTCGCGACATTGAGCCGTCGCTTCTCGGCGACAAAGGCCGCGAGAAAGTCAATGAATTGCTCAAGCGGCGACTTGTTCTGTTTGAGCTCGCGAGCCGGCGCGGTGGCCGGGACGGGTTTTGCGGGAGGTGCGGGCGGCGCTGTGGGCTTCGCGACGGCGATCACCTTGGTCTTGGTGGCCGCAACCTCCGGCTTGGAAGCCGGCGGAGTGGCATGAACCGAAACGGGGATGGTCGATGAGAACTGTTCGATGATTTTTTCAGGAACGCCCTTGCCCTTTTCGGCAAAGAGTCCACAGATCATCAGCTCAAAGAGCCGGAGCCCCCTGTTCATCTTCATCTCCTTCATGATGAAGATGGTTGTTGCCACAAGGGCGGCCGACGCCTTCCCTTCGGCGCGGATTTCCTTCTCCACACCTTTCATCATCCGCTTCAGAGAAGCGACAATCAATTTCTTCAAAAAAGTCACGGGGTTCATGTTGAACCATCCTTTCATTTCTTTTCAAACAGCTAATACGTGCCTCCACATAAAGCGGGGCAAATTGAATCTCTGTTATGTAGTATAGCAAATTATGTAAAAAAGTCAAGAGCCCACCTGCGCAACGCGTTGGTGGGCTCATTTGTGGCTCTCTTGAGCCATATTTCGTCCTTGACTAACTACCTTGTTCGCAAAGTACTTAGCCACATTATTAGCGAATCTCCTTCTCCCTACGTATGTTCCTGCATCGTAGGGAGTCACGATGAAATGGCTCTTCGGTCTACTGCGATCAGTATACACCCTAAGGTCGAGCGGCTTAATGACAACAAATCCCTCTTCCAAAGCTTTTTTGTTGTCCTCTTTCCACTTTGCCATCCCAGTCTTAAACTGATACAAAGCAGACTGGTAATCTTCCCACGAAAAATTGCCCTCCCAACTGTCAATCCAGAGATCTCTCGGTAAAACCGCCTTATCTATGTTGAAAAGATCAATCGTTAGGGGAAACCTGGGGGCAACTGGTAAAAACAATAACCCATCTGATTCAAATCCAAGATCAAGATCGGTATCGATCGTAGTTTTAAGAACAAAACCATTGGCATTTATACCAAGTTCCTGCAGTTCCTTCACGATACTTGAGTGAAAGGCAGCTCCCATTCGAGTATCTGGGTGCTTAATGTCCGATTCACAAATATCATCAATGACCTGATTCGCAGCATCATCAAATGACAGCTCTTCCCCATCTGCTATTCTTAAACGGTTGCCACTGGAGTGGCGACCGAAGAATAGCTCTTCGAACTCCTCACCACTTCCATAGCGCTTCATAAATTACTCTCCTCTTTACAGAGTATCAAAAATATGGTTTTAAGTCAAGAAACCAAGAGTAACCCTGAGGATGACCCTTTGGAGCAGGGTCTTCAAGGGTCATCCTCTTAAGAATGGTTACCCTTGGTTTTCCAATTATTAATTGTCACCAAAAGAGTTGACCCGATAAATATTGACGAATATGTACCAATGAAAATACCCATGAGAAGAGCAAGGGTGAAATTCTTTATTGTCTCGGGTCCAAAAATATAAAGTACCAAAACTGCAAGCAACACAGTGAGTGATGTGTTGATCGAACGGACAAATGTCTCGTTAATACTCTCCCCTACTATTGTTTCAAAATCTTTTTTGCCACCATGGTCTTCGTTTCTGTGCAAATTTTCCCTAACCCTATCAAAAACCACAATAGTATCATGAACGGAAAATCCAAGTATAACTAGGAGTGCGGTCACAAATAAAGTATCAACTTCAAATCCATAAAAATGTCCGAGGATTGAAAAAATTCCAGTTGGCACAATGACATCATGAGCCAAAGCGAGGATCGTTACAAACCCATAAACCCAAGATGATATCGGTCTAGAAACCTTCCTAAAAGCAAAAGCGATGAAAAGCACTATCGCCAAAAGGACAAGTAATATTGAGACCCAAGATTTTTGAATAGCTTCTTTCCCCAAAACGGGGCCAATCGTACTAAAAGTTTTTTCTGTTGGCAAATATCTGCCTTCCAAAGACAGTCCTTGAATAATAGAGTCCTTTTCAGTTTGTGATATTTCTTTTAGCCTAATTATAAAACCCTCACTTGAAGATCTGATGGAAGCGTCTTTAAAATTTAAATCACTTAAAACTTTGCCCGCCTCCTCACCAGTTGGTTTGTTGCCAACAAAAGAAACGTCAAGCAAGCTACCACCTGTAAAATCAATGCTTGGATTTAGGCCCCAAAAAAATATTGAGAAAACAGAAGCCAATATTAAAACAACTGAGAAAGTATAAAATATTTTTCTGTATTTAACTATAAACATCTTATTTTTTATTTTTATTCCCTCCCCTTTGGGGTGGGGTTAACTTTTCTCTTCTTTACTTAAGGCGAATAATATTGTTCGGGAAGCGGTGATGGCAGAAAACATTGAAACCAGTACGCCAATCAAAAATACCAGTGCAAAACCTTTGATAACTGGGGTAGAAGCAAAATAATACAAAATAACTGCGGTGATGATGCTGGATGAATTTGAATCGCGGATAGAACTCCACGCCCGATGAAAACCCTCTTTCAAAGCATCATATTTATTTTTGCCTCTTTTTAACTCCTCTTTAGTTCTCTCAAAAATCAAAATGTTGGCATCAACTGCCATACCGATAGAGAGGATGAAGCCGGCGATGCCAGCCGCAGTCAAAGTAACTGGTATCAGTTTGAACAAAACAAGATTTATAATTGTATAGATTGTTAATGCGACAACAGCTACAAATCCCTGAAATCTATACCAGCCAATGAGAAAAAGAGCCACAACAATAAAAGCATAAAGCCCGGCTTTAACACTATCATTAACAGCTTTATCACCCAAGGTAGCGCCAATAGTCTCAGTGCTTACGAGAGAAATTGGCATTGGTAAGGCGCCATAATTTAAATCACGCACCACCCGCTTAGCTTGATCGGGAGTAAAATCACCTGTAATAACTGCTTCCCCACCACTTATCTCTTCTCTAATGTAAGGTGCCTCTACCAGATTGCCATCTAAGAAAATGCCAAGGACACTGCCAACATTTTCTCTAGTAATTTTGGCAAAAAGCTGCGAACCTTCTTCGTTAAATTTCAAACCTATAATTGGTTTGTTAGCAAAATTTTGGTCAAATTGAATGCTGGCTTTTTGGAGCATCCTGCCAGTCAAACCGGTGTCATAAAACATACCAGCAATATTTGCCACGTTAGTTTGAGAAGTGGCATTTTTCATTTTTGCTTCTCCTTCCTTAGATAAAAGTTTGAATTCCAAAATCGGAGTCTCGCCTATTTTTTTTATTGCTTCATTGACATCAGTTACTCCGGGAAGTTCAACTATCAATCGCTGTTCTGTATTATCACCGCCAAAGACACCACCTTGTTCAACTTGTATAATTGGCTCCGACACTCCAAAAAGATTTATGCGCCTTTCTATAGTATCTCGTAGAGATTGCATCGCTCCTGAAATATCAGCGCTTTGGATTTGAGAAATATCGGCTTTATAAACCAAATGAGTACCACCAGAAAGATCTAGCCCTAATTTAAATCTGCGAGCAGAATCAGCCTTTTGAGTATTCCAAACAAAAAAACCAAGAACTATCGCCATTGCAACAATTATAATCGCCCAAAATCTGTATTTCGCCATATTGAACACATATTATATGAAAATGTTACTAAAAACAATACCCGACCTCTTCCCATCCCACTTTTTTCTTCTCCCCCTCCTTAATGTAAGGAGGGGGCTGGGAGGAGGTTAGGAAAAGTGGCTTGCGAAATTTTAGACTCCACTCCTAGACAAAAGGGCTTTAATGGTTTTAAGAGTTATTTTGAGATCAAGCATCAGAGAACGATTTTTGATGTAATATAGATCATGGGAAAGTTTGCGGCGGGTTTTTTCGCTATCAGCATTTACTTTTGGTGGGTCAAAGTGATAAAGCTGGGCCCAACCGGAAAGCCCAGGTTTTATCAAATGACGAATATTATAATATGGAATTTCTTCTTCATAATGTTTAACCAATGCCGGTATCTCGGGACGAGGTCCAATCATAGACATTTCACCCTTAAAAACGTTCCAGAGTTGAGGCAACTCGTCAATTCTTAATTTTCGGAGCCATTTGCCAACTTTGGTTATTTTCTTATCAGTAATATTAGCCGATACATCTTCCATCGTTCTAAATTTTTTAACTTTTATTATTTTATTATTCTTACCAATTCTTTCTTGTTCAAAAAATACGCTTCCCCCATCGTCAAATTTAATTAGGATATAAACAAAAGGATAAAAAATCAGAGATACCACCCCAACCAAAAAAGACATTAAAATGTCAGTTATTCTTTTTACAATATCATAAGTAATCCTTGATTCGGTAGAAATATTTTCTAAAAACCAATTGTAACGAACCAGCGAAAGCGGTATTCGATCAAAAATGTCCTCATAAATCTTATACATATCTATAAATTTCACTCGAGAGAAAATAAGATTGTAAAGATGCGGCAAAATCGGTTCTACTAAGCCACTTTTTAAATCAATGGCAATTATCTGTATTTCTTCAGAATAGACTCGCTTTAGTATTTCTTCTTTAAAATCCATTCCACTAATGCGATTGAGATCAACTGAAGAAATAAACTCCAGCCCGTATCTAGAATTATTATTGACCTCTTCCAAAAGTTCTTTCATCTCTTCCCCACTGCCAACAATAATACCCTTTTGTTTTGAAAGAGGGTGCAAAATTCTGTCGCCATACACTCTCCAAAGAAGAATAAAACCAAAAGAAATTATCAAATAAATAAATAAATTTGTTTTAGGAGCAATACCAAAATAAGGAATAAAATAAAAGAAAAGAACAGCTATAAAACTATTAGCAATTTGAGTATTAAAAACAGTAGATGGTAATCGACTTTTTAGAATTAATGTATGTTTTTCATAAAGTCCAGAGATAAAGAACACTAAAACCCAAACTCCTATAACTAAAGTAAAGGGCCAAAAATGCAGTTGCCAAGTTTGCCCAGACGGTATGTCCCACTCCCTTATGGCCAAAGCCAACCAAAGAGAAAAATAGAGGAGTACTACATCACCCAGAAACAAAGCCAGAGTTTCCTTTTTGCCAGATATGGTCATATTAAAAAATATCATACCTTATTTTCTTAAAAAAACAAAATTATGATCAGTGGAGCAATAATAAACTCAAAATAGTATTAAAAAAATAAATATTAAAATTACGCTTAAATATACGATCGTAGCATTTGCTGTAATAGAATAATAATGTTGCTATTTTTTATCGAGCTTAAAATGTTTTTTAAGCCAAGAATCATTTTCTACTTTTTCAGCAATTATATACAAAACTTCGTCTCCTGTTTCATAATTAGCTTTGAGTAAAGTTATAACTTCTTCACAATCATATGGATAAACCCAAACGCTGTTCTGTAATTTCACACATCCAATATTTTGAAGCATTACCCTAATCGCATCTCTCTGAAATCTGTCTTGCTCTTTTATATCAAAAATAATGAGCCTCCATCTCTTGTCCCACTTTTTAGGTTTCCTTATTTTAAAAGCTTGAGATTCATACTTCCATAAATATAATTTTCCTTTTGGGGTAATTTTATAAAAATCTTTTTTATCTTTTTTCTCAGTTATTACCAGTCCTTTGTTTTTTAATCTAGTTATGGCATTTTCCAAACTATATCTAGGGTCTCTAGCGGTAGGAATCCAACCAAGAAGTTTAACAATTTTCATAGCATTAGGTATTAAGAGACCTACACTCAAAATAGTTCCCAACTTAAGAGTAGTTAAAATTGCCTGTTGGAACACATATCGTCTTCTTTCTTTTTTTGCCTCTTTCTCTAAACTCATTTTTTAATTTTTCCTTTTTATTTTTATTTTCTAATTACGCTTATTCATACGATCGTAGTTTTAAGCGTAATTTAATTATAATCATTTTAGCTCAAATTATTTTCAGATACAAACAAGGGAGCCTTGGTTTGGCTCCCCAAATTTTACTTCTTATAGAAGCAAGTTATTTCTGTTCCTGACAGAACTTGCTGTCAGGAGAATACTTCTCGCCAATCTTTGTCGACAAAAGAAGTTGATCGGGTGGTTGATTCATCATCATTAACTCCACCCTATCACCTTTCGGCAACAGAAAGAGAAAGTGAGTCGATGGGTCAGGATAAATGTAGGAAATCTCTTGACCCATCATAATCAACTTCGGAGTTCCGCCAAGGCCCGTTGGTGGCGTAACAAATTCATAAAACACCACCACGCACGGATCGACAGTCATCCACTTGGCGCGAGTAATATTTTCTTGAAACTCTTTTTCCAGCCGAGCAATTTCTTGACGCTGTTTTTTAATCTCTTCTCCGGCTTTCATCCCTACCACTCTTGCAGAATAAGCGATAAAACTAAGAGAAATAAAAAGCGTGCTGGCAACAATTGTAACAATTTTCTTTTCCAAATCATCCATTGTCTTGTACCTCCTTTTATTCTTATATCATACCTTGTATTTTTAGTCAAATTGAGGTAAGATTTTAGTATGCAAGAAAGCACAGATGGGAGAAAGAAAATTTTATACATAATAACCAAAGGCAATTTTGGCGGAGCTCAAAGATATGTTTATGATTTGGCAACCAACTTGTCAAAGGCTGCCTTTGACATAGTAGTGGCTTGCGGAAATAAAGACGGCAATATCCTTTCCCAAAAATTGGCAGAACAAAATATAAGAACAATAATTTTAGAAAATTCTGAAAGAGAAATAAATATAAAGAATGATTTTAAAACTTTTAAAGAGTTGGTGGGAATTATAAAAAACGAAAAACCAGATATAATACATCTTAATTCTTCAAAAATTGGCCTCCTTGGCGCTTTTGCTGTTTTGTATTTGAAAATTGTAAATTGTAAATTGAAAATTTGCGCCGTTTTTACGGCGCACGGTTGGGCTTTCAATGAACCGAGTCGTTCGGCTTTTTCCAAATTTGTCTTTTATTTGAGTCATTATTTGACAATTTTAATTTGCGACACCACTATTGCTGTTTCAGAAAAAGCCAAAAAAGATATTGCCTTTTTGCCCTTTATTCAAAATAAAATAACTGTTATTTATAACGGCATTTTAACATTTGATTTATTATCGGAAGAGGAATCGAGATTGATTTTAGCTAGTAAAGACTCAAAAAAAATAATTATTTTTTCAACTTCTGAACTTCACAAAAATAAAGGAATTGATGTGGCTTTGAGAGCTTTGGCTCTTTTGCCAAAAGAAACAAGGGAAAAAATAATTTACTGCGTAGCTGGAAGTGGCGAGGAAAAACAAAATTTAGAAAAAATGGTATCTGAATTGAATATTGTGAATATGGTTAGATTTTTAGGAGAAGTGCCAAATGCTAAAAAACTTCTTTCTGGGACTGATATATTTTTAATGCCCTCTCGCACTGAGGCTTTCCCATACGCCATTCTTGAAGCCGGTATTGTTGGGTTGCCAACTATTGCCACTTGTGTCGGTGGTATACCCGAAGTAATTCACGACATGCAAAATGGCATTTTAATTCACCCCAGAAATCCAAAAGAAATTGCCGAGGCAATTTTATATTTGTTAGATCATCCAGAAAAACAAAAAGAATTTGGCGAAGAAATTAAAAAAACCATAATAAATTTTTTCAGTTTTAAAAAAATGCTTGACCAGACTATTAAGCTATACCAATAATCTCATTTTTAGCATCTTCTTTGTTTATGGCCCCGGCATAAGAATATTGCCCCATTAAAATACCGATGCCTAAAAATTCGGCGAGCATATGGCTCCCACCATAACTCATAAAAGGCATCGTGATACCGGTGACTGGCAAAAGCCCCACATTCATACCCACATGAATGACAAAATGGGTGAAAAACATAGCGCAAAGTCCCAAGCCGTAAAGCGTTTCAAAATTGGTTGCTCCCCTTTTAGAAATATACATTATTCTCCAAAAAACAAGCCCGTATAGACCAAACATAACAACCACCCCGACAAACCCCCATTCCTCACTAAAAGCGGCAAAAATAAAATCAGTCTCATACTCTGGCAAAAATTTTAATTTTGATTGGCTACCCAGTCCTACTCCTTTGCCCCAAATTTCTCCAGAACCAACAGCGATCGTTGATTGGTAAGCGTTATAACCTGCTCCACGAATATCGGTAAGTGGATTAATAAATGACACGATTCTTTGTTTTTGATAATCCTTAAAAACAAAATACCATAAGCCACCAAAAGCAATCAACCCCGAAAGAAACACCACCAATAGGTGTTTCTTTGATATGCCAGAAAATAAAACCATTGCCAACCAAATGAAAAAGATTATAATAGCTGAACCAAAATCAGGTTGCAAAAAAACTAAAATAAAAATTATAAAAGTATAAAATCCAGAAGTTAAAATATGGCGGACATTGGCAATTTCAATATGTCTTCTTGAAAAGTATTTGGAAAGAAGAAGTATTAATACAATTTTTGCAAAATCCACCGGTTGAAAAGCAAAAGCCCCAAAATCAAACCAACTTTGAGCACCTTTGAAGATAGAGCCAGCGATAAATAAAAATAATAGAACAGCACAAGACACCACAAATAAAAAGACAACTGAACTGCTGCGTCTTAAAAATCTCCAATCAACCAAACTTGCAGAAAATAAAGCAACCACCGAAACGGCAAACCAAATTGTTTGTTTTAAAAATAAGCCATTTCCATCAGTGAAGGAATTCATGGTTAAAATACCAGCCACTGATATAAAAAATAGAGCCCCAAAAAGAAGCCAATCAAAAGAATAGCTGAATCTTTTAATAATGTTATAAATCATACTATATTGAATAACCAAAGATCTTGTAAGTTATTTCAATTCTGGCTGGTACTTCCTCGCAAATATCAGATGATATATTTTTATAGATAGTTTCTAGATTTGCAGCGGTCGGTGCAAAGAAATAATTATCTACCCCAGACGCTATATTTTTTAAGAATAATTCATTTATTTTATTTCCGAGACCAATTGTATATATAATCAATCCATCATTTTTTATATCTACTGCTTCTTTTGTGGCCAAGCTTTCTGCATATTTTATATCATCGGCCTCAGTCCGACCTTGTGGGTCTCTAGGATTATTGGTCGCTCCATCCGTCAGCAAAATTATTATTTTCGATGATTCATTTTGCCCCCTTGCCGAAATTAACTCTTGCCAAGCCGAATGTAATGGTTCAAATATATTGGTATATTGAGTGCTACTAGCTTCAATATCAACTCCTTCAATTGTTTGCCTAGTCAAATTTAAATCAGAAGACAGGGCTAAATCTATGGGGTCATTAACATTAGAAGCAAAAGAGACAAAACCAATCTTATCTTTAGTCCCCAATTGTTCAACAAAAGAAATTGCCGCTTCTTTGGCGCTATTTAACGGCTCTGGAGGATTACTCCCCAAAGAAGACATCGAACCAGATCGATCAAGCAAAAGCATTATATTTGATGGTTTTTCGCAAGCCTTAGAACCGAGAGCAAAAGGTTTTGGCCAAGTAAAAAATACATTTGTATTTTCATCTTTCTTTAATGTTTCTATAAATGTTCTGGAAGTCGCAATTACATTGTCTGCCCCATCAAAAATAGCTGCTATTAATTCAATATTTTTTATTTCCTCAATGCTAGTATTTTTTACATTTACCTCAACTCTTGGTGCAGTATCTAATTTTAAAATCGGGCTGTGAGTTATTTTTAATTTTTCTTCGACTTCTTCATTTTTCTTCCAAACAATATTGCTGCCAAGTTCAAAAACCGCTCTCTTCGGTCTTACCCCATTTTCCATCTGTATTGAACCTTCAAATACACCCACTATTTTGTTTTTAGGCAGGATGGTGGCTCCTTTTCTTTCTACCAAAATTTTGTTGTTTTCATCATACAAAGTGAAAGTGTAAGGAACATAAATCGCATCAGCGCTTGTATTTTGATTTTCTACATAAACTATAGCGCTCCAAACTCCGGGCATTACTTCAAATAACCTCGGATCCCACCTGACAATTGGCTGGATAACACCACTACTGCAAATAAGTGCGCAGGAACCACCACAATCAACACCACTCTCATCTCCATTTTTAACATTATCAAAACAAGTCGGTGTTTTGTGCCAATATTTCCAAAATATGGCAAAAGAAATACCCGATAGTATCAAAACCATCGCCACTAAATACATTGATTTCCTTCGAGATGCCCAAGGGCTCATTTCGTCCATATATTAAGTATATCCCAATTTTGTCCACGCTAAAAGCGTGATCTTAAAATTGAGAACACTGAGTGTGCGGGGTAGATTAAAAACTTGGTTCTGGCGACTAGCTACTTTCCCCTGAAAGAGTATCATCGCCTCAACAGAGCTTAATTGCCGTGTTCGGAATGAGAACGGATGTGACCTCTGCGACAAATCACCAGAACTAAATTTTTAATAAACAGAATTAGAAACCACTGGTTAAGGTAGTCCCATAAGGCAGGATGAAAAATTACTAGAAAAAAGTAGGTGCATTTTCAAATTTCCTAATAGAATCGGAAAATTAGTACGCCTTGGCTTAATACATTACTGCACTTACACCTAGCGCCTATCAACGTGATCATCTCTCACGATCCTTAACGATTCCTAATCTTGGGGCCGGCTTCCCTCTTATATGCTTTCAGAGGTTATCCAAACCCGACTTAGCTACCCTGCGATGCTCTTGGCAGAACAGCAGGTACACCAGAGGTCAGTTCAACTCGGTCCTCTCGTCGCTTAATTGTCTCTGTTATTCAGAACAATTTTTCCCCTGTCGCCAGGAGTGCAGACTATATCTTAATCCTTTCCGCAAAGCGGAATTCGGATCTTGGCATATTATAAGTAAGAGCTGTTATCTTCTGTGAGATAATTCACCATCTTACAAATCCTGTCCTTCGATTATACTCGGGACAAAGTCGTTACGGGGTCAAACCTAAAATTTTGAGCAATTCTTCTTTGGTTCTTTTCTTTTTAGTAACATAGTTTTCGTGTTGAATTATAAGGATTAAATCAATAATTTTGATTAAATCTTTTTTCTTCAATAGTTTAAACTTTCTACCAGAAAGAATTGAGCAAGCTTGAAGTAATGCTTTGGCTTGAATTTTCTTAAATCTCAGATATGGACTTAGAAATTTTAGAATGTTTTTTACAGAATCGTATCCATTGATACGGAGTTCCGACATTCCATCATTTCTTTTTGAAATATATCCAATACCTAAAACTTTTTTTATCCAATTCAAGTCATTGGCATGCCGAGTATCTTGATAAAAACAAATGGTAGACATAAACCTTAAACCTGTTTTGCCATCTTTGCGCTTCTTAATTTGAAGCATCAAACTACCATCGCCATCAAGAAATCCAGCAATATATGCCTTTTCAACTTCTTTTTTAATTTTAGATCGACTTCCCACGGTATTAACTTAATTTAATCTTGGTCCTCAAGTAAGTTTACACTTACTATTGTACTCCGGTTTCAGGACCGAAACAATCGGAGTTATCAACAGACCAAAACTTTTAAGCCTTCACCGTTATTAGCCAAATTGTCATCACAGATTACGCTGTGAAGTAGCAATTTCTTACTAGAGTCAAATCCCCTCAAGAATCAACGCCTGCAGTAGATAGGAGACCAACCTGTCTCACGCTTGTTACCACGCATTACTGCGTGCAATGGACTATAGCTTCATCCCTTTCGGGACTACTGACGTTTAGTCTCTACAAGTCTCTTTCGAGTTCTCTCGGTATTACCCCCAATGGGGCTTCACCGATTTTAGTCAGTTTAATCATACTTCGATTAAAACTCAGTATGACCGCCGTGATTTGATCAATCTACTTTACTTAATTTCATAAACAAAAATATTTTATAACAGTCGAATTCAATTCGTCCTCTGAGGATTCAGATTGTGGAGAAGACAATACTATTAGCAAGCTAACAGATTGAACTTCTCCACGGTCTGAACCCAGCTCGCGTATCTTTTTAAATGGCGAACAGCCATACCCTTGGGAGCTTCTCCACCCCCGGGATAAGATGCACATTGATCACATATTACTATGTGTGTAGACTATACCTTCATCCCTTCTGACTAGTGAGTCGAAGGGAGACCAGCGTTTATGAAAGTGTTATCGTTCTGTCTTGCAGAACGGCATCAATCATCTTCATCTCCTCCGCAAAAACGGATTTGAGTTCAGTCGTTACGGGGTCAAGGCAATTTTATAGTTCAGAGTTGGAATAATATATGGTTTAACTATTTCAATAAACTTTTTAGATTCCCTTTGGGGAACATAAATATTCCAATACTTTCCTTTTTTATGCAATTTGGTTTCTATTCCAAAATTATCTTTTAGAACAGATTGAAGTATTTGTTGCTCATCTTTTGAAAATGAGTCTGTGTTGAGTCTCAAAGCATTGCAATCATTTCTTTTGTATCCATCATCCATAAACCAAGTGGCTAGAGATAACGGATCCTTGAGTAAGGATGCGATATTTGAAGGAATAATTTTCTTCTTTTCAAGATAAAAACTATTCCAATATTTATCAAATACTTGATCTGAAAATGAATAAATTCTAAAGCTATCATAAAATTTTTTACTTACTTTATGATAAGCGTGAACATTCATTATGGATCCAGTAATAATACTTTTTAGCTCTAAATATTTCCACGAGAGATAAGATTTTTGTTTGATTCCATGTTCCAAACGCAATCGCGTATGTTTACCATGTTTTTCCAAACATCCATCACCAAGTAATGTTCCAATGATGATGGCGTCTTGTCTCTTTGATAATTGCATAATTAGTTGCCCGACTTCCCACGGGGTTGTCTTCTTTATATTTAATTGTATCAAATACAAGATAAGAGTTCTCCGTTATTAGCCAGTTTTTAACATTTCGGTTTACACCGAAAGCGACCCTAATTACAAAGCCGACATCGAGGTGCCGAACTCCACCGTCGCTCTGGACGCTTAGGTGGAACCAGCCTGTTATCCCCGGAGTAGCTTTTGTCCGATAATCTTTCGCCGCGTCTAACGCGAACGATCGGTTCACTTAGCTCTGCTTTCGCATCTGCTCGACATGTACGTCTTGCAGTTAAGCCAGCTTGTGCCTATACACTATCGCCATGGTTTCCATTCACGGCTAGCTGACCTTAATAGGCTCCTCCGTTACTCTTTGGGAGGATAGCGCCCCACTAAAACTGCCCGCCAGACACTGTCTCTTTGCGTTTTTGCCGCAGAGGTTAGAAAATATGTCATCACAGAATGGTATTTCACTGACGGATCAACATCTCCCGAGAGAGATATCTCAAATCCTCCCATCTATGCTACGCAGTAAAAACATATCCTCAATGTCAAGTTGCAGTAAAGCTTCCGGGGTCTTTTCGTCTAACTGCAGGTAACCGGCATCTTCACCGGTACTGTATTTTCACCGAGCGAGTCCCCGAGACAGTTCCCCAGTCGTTACACCATTCGTGCGCGTCTGAACTTACCAGACAAGGAATTTCGCTCAACTATTCCTTCAAGTTGGACTCTATCTTTCTCCTCCGCGTCAAACGCGGTTCGGAGCCATGGCGTTGGTGCGCTTATTAACCATGTTTGGACTAACATTACATTACTGTAATGTAGGTAGCTTCAATTTTGTGTAACTAACTTCTACTTTTATTTTGTCTCGTTTCTTTTTTTTATTAAACTGTTTATCACTACAACTGTCCCAGTCCTTCTGAAATCTTACAAAAATTAATTTGGAAAATTTCAAAACCTTAGGACAATTATAGTTATTGCCGACATTCACCAGGGCTTACAACACTCACCATAAAAATCTTGCGATTCTCACAACGGCGTTGTTTGACCTTCTGGCATTGGTCAGGTGTCACCCCCTATACATCCTCTTACGAGTTCGCAGGGAGCTGTGTTTTTGATAAACAGTCGCCAGGGATACTTTAGCTGCGGCCCCTATTGCTAGGGGCAGGCCTTATACCGAAGGTACGGCCGCTTTTTTGCCGAGTTCCTTGGGGACATCTCACTCGTTCGCCTTGGGCTACTCGCCCCGACTACCTGTGTCGGTTTACGGTACGGTTTTCATATGTTTATGCTTAGAAGTTTTTCTTGGAAGCGTGCTTTGCGAGCTCTCCTTCGCCGAAGCTCCAGATTGCCATGTCGCTTGAATTTCAGATTAAACTGAGTGTCCCGGATTTTCCTGGGACACATTCTTACGACACAAACGTCAAATCCAATAATGCGCCTCGCATACTACCCTTCGTCCATCCATCGCAACATACAAAAGTGCAGGAATATTAACCTGCTGTCCATCGGGTGCGGCTTTCGCCATTCCCTTAGGCCCGACTAACCCTTGGCTGATTGACATCGCCAAGGAAACCTTAGTCTTACGGCGTGCGCAGTTTTCATGCGCATTGTGGTTACTTGTGCCAACATTCTTACTTCGCAACGCTCCAGCATGGGTCACCCCTTTGCCTTCACTGCGGATGCGAATACTCTCCTACCGCTTGTAAGCTTCATCAAGGATCGGATTTTAAGAAAATCCGAAAAAAACTTTTTGAAAGAACAACCACTCATCGCGTCTGACGCGATGGTGGAGAGGGGTGGATTCGAACCACCTACCTTCCAATCCACACCGAGAGAATCTCGGTGTTTACTTGGATGCTCTACCTTCTGAGCTACCTCCCCACATTTGGCGGAGGGGCGGAGTGTTAACTCCGTTGCTTGCGCAACATACCCCTCCAAATTTTTCCTTGATGAAGCTTACAAACCCTCAGTTTCGGTACTATGCTTAGCCCCGATTATCTTCGGCGCAAAATCTCTGAATGAGTGAGCTGTTACGCTTTCTTTAAAGGGTGGCTGCTTCTAAGCCAACCTCCTCATTGTCACAGAAATTTCACCGCCTTAAGTGCACTTAGCATAAATTTAGGGACCTTAAATAGAGATCTAGGCTGTTTCCTTTTTGACGAACGGAGCTTAGCCCCCGCCGTCTAACTGCCGCGCTATGACTGCTGGTATTCGGAGTTTGATAGGTCTAGCGAGCTTTCGCCCTGTCCAGACCTTCCAGTGCTCTACCCCCAACAGGAACACGCGACGCGAACCCAAAAGCTCTTTCGGAGAGAACCAGCTATTACCAGGTTCGATTAGCTTTTCACTCCTTACCACAGGTCATCCGAAGGAATCGCACGACCAACCGGTTCGGGCCTCCATCAGTCTTTCGACTGACTTCACCCTGCCCATGGCAAGCTCACCTGGCTTCGGGTCTAATATATACGACAGTTTTGAGATTGCTCTCAAAACATACGCGCTATTCACGCTCGCTTTCACTACGCCTCAGTGGGTCTACCACTTAGGCAAGCCGCATAAATTAACTCGTTGGCTCATTCTTCAATAGGCACGCCATGACGGACGCAAGCGCCCGCTCTGACTCCTTGTAGGCATATGGTTTCAGGTCTATTTCACCGCCCTCACCGGGCTGCTTTTCACCTTTCCCTCACGGTACTAGTTCACTATCGGTCTAGAAATATATTTAGCCTTGCCGGTTAGTTCCGGCAGATTCCCCCGAGCTTTTCGTGTCTCGAGGTACTCAAGAACATGAACAAAAAAGACTATTCGTTTTCAAATACGGGACTATTACCCTCTGGGGTGCTTCTTTCCAGAAGCTTCTTCTAACGAATAATTTTGTAACTTTTCTCGTATAAATACGAAGTTCACGTCTTACAACCCCCATTTCAATATTGCTATCAAAACAGGTTTGGGCTTCTCCGCTTTCGCTCGCCGCTACTTACGGAATGCTTATTAGTTTATATTCCTCCTGGTACTGAAATGTTTTACTTCCCAGGGTTTGCTTCCCAACTTACGTCGGGATCTCGTGCAAGCACGAGGGGTTTCCCCATTCGGAAATCTCCGGATCAAAGGTTGCTAGGCACCTCCCCGAAGCGTATCGCCGCCACGCCACGTCCTTCATCGCTATTTCTAGCCAAGGCATCCACCATACGCCCTTGAATTTCCCATTAGGAAATTCAAAAACCATTTACTTAACTTTTTCATTTTCATCCTGCCTTATGAGACTCTCCATCCCACTTGGCAGTTTCTGTTTCTTCCACTTCCGACCCGAAAAGACCCCGTAGGGATCAAAGTCGGAGTGGCATTAAATTGTCAAAATTCAATCTTGCTGTTTGATCTGTCTTCTCTACCCTCCCAAAATCACCGAGATAAACTTGGGAGGACACAGAATTTTAAACAAAAAAACCGCTTTTTGCGAAGCGGGCTCATATCAAGCCAGAGGGTACTTTACCCTCTCTTACGCTTCGTGGTTAAACAACTTAAAAACATATGTATTCATAAGTATACACGCTCATAAAAACCTGTCAAATCCTTGTTTATTTGATATGTGGAAAGGCTGTGAATAACAAAAAATGCCATTCTAATGGCATTTTTTGTAAAACTCAATTTTATGTTTTATGTTTTATTTCAACAAACGTAACTTTCTATTTCTTTGAGGACATTTCCTTGCCAACTCTTTCAACCATTCTACCTGCAGCTTCTTGACCACCAAGACCAAAAGCTAAACCTAAACCTAAAGAGAGGGCAACTACCAATCCGGTAAAGATGGTCTGGATAAATCCCGCAGCTATACCGAGCTGAGAAAGAGCAACCAAAACTGCAAATACCCAAATAACCCATTTAGTTGCGGTAGCTAAAAATCCAGCTGAAGCCAGTTCAGCTGTCATAGCTGAAGAAAGTACAATTTTCTTCATAGCATCAGATACAAAACCAGCAGCGATAAGGATGAGAACTGCTACAATTACCTGAGGCAAATAATTTAGAATATCTTTCAAGAATAAGGTTACCTGAGAAAGACCCAATACATCAAAAGCGGCTACCAAAAAGACCAAAATCACAAACCAACGAACCAAAGCTCCTAAGAAATTACCAGCGTTAAGATTTAAGCCCCCTTTGCTTAGGAACTCCTCAACTCCGGCTCGGCGTAAAGCTTCGTCAACTTTTATGGCCTTTACGACCTGAGATACTACTCTACCAAACAAAACCCCAATACCCCAGCCCAAAAGAACTATTATGATGGCTACTATCAAGTTTGGCACAAAACCAATTACCCCAAACCATAGATTTTTGAACGATAATGAGAGAACATCGCCCCAAGTTGCTATTGTCATATATTTGTTAAATTATTAATATTAATTAAACTAGTAATTACAACATAAAATATACACCCCTTAAACTCTTTAGCAACGATAAATGTGGATATCTACCTTGACGACAGACGGGTCCAAATCTTTACAAATTCAGCTTATTTATGATTTTTTCGTGGGGATAATCTAATATGTCGCGGATAAGTTTATCAAACATTGAGTGCCTATAATTAAATTCGGAAGTTTCAAATACTGCATAACGAATTTCTTTGCCAATTTCCGATTCTATTGTCCTGATAATGTTGTCTAATTGCCCAAGTTTCAGATTATCCCCCACCACAAGCAAATCAGCCCGACTGTCAGGGTCTTTTATAAAAATTCCAGAAATAATAAGGAGCTGAATTTTCCCCGCTCGAGATATTTTATTAACAATATCCTTGTGTTTAAAAGGATTAATACTTGAAAGAAAAGATTTTATGATTTCAGTATAAGGAAATTTTGGGTCTAGAGCCCAACCATTAGTTCTCTTGCGAAAAGTGCCCATAGTTCTGTTTTTTTGTCTTCTTACTTCTTTTATATAAGATTTTGGTCTTATAAAACCTATTTTTAAAAGATTGGCTATTTCTCTTCTGGCTACTGCCTTGGATACTTTGGCTCTTTCTGATACTTGTGAACTATCAAAAGCAGTTTCTGGATTAAAAATATACAGGTTTATAATTTTAACCTTTGCTGATCCGCCAAAAAGTTTTTCTAGTATATCCATACTTCGCATTCTACCCTACCCCGCCATTATTTCCAAATAGTTGATTTTAAATATACTTGTTGCATAAAAACGGCTCAACGATATGTTTCGTTGAGCCGTTTTTATTTATTGAGTTTTAATTTTTTACTTAAGTGTTACTTTTCCTCCAGCGGCCTCAACTGCTTTTTTCAAAGACTCGGCATCTTCTTTCTTCATATTTTCAGCAAGTACGGTTGGAGCAGCATCTACCTTATCCTTTGCATCTTTAAGTCCAAGAACCAAGACTTCCTTAACTGCCTTTATAACAGCAATCTTAGTAGCGCCAGAATCAGTAAGTTCTACAGTAAAGGTTGATTTCTCTTCCTTGCCCGCCGTAGCTTCAGCGGAGGCGGGAGCGGCAACGGCTGTTGCACTAACATCAAACTTTTCTTCAAAAACTTTAACCAATTCGTTTAATTCTAAGACTGACATTTTTTCAATTTCTTCTACAATCTTGGCAAACTTAGCAGGCACTTTAGCTTCAGTTTTTGTTTCTTTAACTTCAGCTTCAGTGACTACATCTTTTGTTGTTTCGTCCATAATAATTTAATTAATTTTATAATTCTTTCTTCCTTTTGGTTCCCTCCTCTTAAAATAAGAGGAGGGCTAGGGAGGTGATATTAATTTTCATAACACCCCCTGCCCCCTCTTACCTTAAGAGGGGGAGAAAAAGAAACATTATTGTTTCTTCTCTGCTATCTGACCCATTGCAATAGCAAACCTCTGTATTGGTGAATTGATGACATTGACGAACATACCACGCAATACTTGAAGCGTTGGAATAGAAGCAATGCTGAGCATATCTTTTTGAGATTTATACTCTCCGTCAAAGATACCCCCAACGATTGAGACTTTACCGTCGAGCTTTTTTTGGAAGTTATAAATACTTCTAGCTGGAGCAATAACATCTTGGCCATACACCACGGCCAATTCCCCATCCAAAGCTGGGAGTTCACCTTTGATACCGGCGCTATTTAAAACTCTTTTGAAAAGAGATTTTTTAGCCACCACATAACCGACATCTTCACTTTTTAAAGATCTTCTAATAACCGAGACATCTTTAACTAATAATTTATTAAACTGCACAAACACTACTGATTTGGACTTAGCGAGTACCTTTTCCAAACCAGCTATAATTTCTTTTTTCTTTTCTTTTGTAATAGCCATATTTTTATTCTTAATTATTTTTTCCAATCTCCCCCTTAAAGTAAGGGGGATTAAGGGGGTTATTCCAATTTCATAACACCCCCTGCCCCCTCTTACCTTAAGAGGGGGAGGAAAGAAATTTTCGACCCAGCTAGGAGCAATTTGAGAATTGCTTTTGCACAGGACTTACAAAATGCCTATGGTCTCCAAAGCTTTATCTAGAGAATACTCTTTTTATAAAATTTGTCAACTTGGCCACAAAACTTTCCGATTTTGGTGCCTCATAAATTATATTTTCTGTATTTGTTGCTATATTTGTCTCTTGCTTTGTCTCGCTGTAATTTGGAACATAAACAGCCACCTCTTTGGTTTGAAAACTTGTATCAACTATTTTATTATTAATTTTACTTTGTATTACCAAAGCTTCATTTTTTATAATTTCAAAATTTTTTGAAACTTCTTCTAAATTTACTTCTTTAATGGGAATAATAGAAAAAACTTCTTCCCCTAATGAATTCTTAAGTGAAGTTCCAAGACTATTATCTAAACCTTTCATTTTTAAAAGACTTTTATCAAGTTTTATAGAAGACTTGGATAAAATAATAGTGTTGGGCTGGAAAATAAAACCTTTGCCTTTATTTTCTATTTTCCAACTAAAAAGATTTATTTCGTTATTACTTTTATTTGATATTTCTAAATATTCACCACCATCAGAAACTAATACTTCTGGTGTGCCCACTTTTACTTTCAATCGGCTAACCGAAAACATATCCCCTGCTTTGACGCTAAGTACTACCACATAATCACCCGGATATTTGTATGTATGGCTGACCAGGGGTCCAACCCCCACATTACCATCTCCAAAGGACCAGTTTAATTCTGGACTAACTTTTGTAGTATTTTTCTTTATAGTTGCTTGAAACCAAATCGGACTACCGGGCGAAGTGGTCCTATCACTGCCGGCCAAAATTTCTAAAGAAGAGTTTGGCGAAGAAACTTTGTCAGTGGTCCCGCCGCTAGTAGATTGAGAACCAGATGAAGATTGTGTGTTTGCAGATAAAACCTCACCAGAAGAATTATCGGGGTTTGAAGTATCGCCCGCTGTGTTATTTGTCGCACCCGGTGTCGGTGAAGCAATAATCCATACAGACACAATTCTTTGAATGCTTTGACTATCTGGTGGATTTGGCGGACAAGGACTACCGCAATCGCTTACACTACCCCAATCAATCTTATCAACTACATCTCCGCCAGAATTCTTTATCTGAATTGTATTTGATTCAGTAAGAGTCAAAGTACTTAAAACAATATTAGAACTGCTCAAAGAGTCTCTGGAAACCACAAAATAACCACGAGCACCAATTGTTTTGCCTTCAAAATTGGGATTTGAAACCAAAGAACCAAAACTGCTTCCGGTTGCAGTTTTTCTTTGCATATACCAACCAGTTAAATCAACAATTGAATCGCTTGTGTTATAAAGTTCCAAAAATCTTTCTCCTGTGGGAGACAATTGCACTTCATTTATAACAACCTGAGCAAAAGAAACCGTAGGAAAAATAAAAAAAGAAACGGTGAAAAAGATAATTTTTGTAAAAAATTTTGTCATAGACTACGGTGTGGGAATGGGCTTGGCAATTTGACCACTGCTGTCACCAAAATTTGAAGCAAAATACATCACTAATAAACTAACACAAACAATTACCAAAAAACCTAAAGTAAATCTGAAAAAGGTTTTATCAAAATATCTCATATTATTATAATATCAAACTCATTTTACTTCACCACCATTGGTGGGATTTGCTTGCCCAGCGAAGCTTTAGCGAAGTTGGGGGCTTTTAAATTTAGAGATAATAATATTTATAAGTTTGGCAAGAATAAAACCAACAGCAACTAAGATAACGGGAACGTAAATCAGTCTCCAATTATACCCTGCATATACTAGAATCACCGGGGATACAAGCCATCCAATCCATTTATCTCCATAATTAGCCCTAAAAAGTTTAAATATGAACGGGATTAAAAATACATATGCCAAAATAAATCCGACAAACATTACCGCATCTTCCTTACTTGTCATCCACCCCCCATATTGAAAATCAATGCGATCATACCAAACCCCAAAATATGGAGCTAAAACAAAACTTAAAGCTATTACTAAAATAAAAAACAAAATATTCCTTCTCATAATTTTAATTATTTAATATTAACCAATTTAAATCTTCCTTTATAATATTATACGCCAGTTCATTAATTTTTTCTTTTTCATAAAGACTTAAATCAACCAATAATGCCTTTGTCAAATCTTTATCCGCTTTTTTATTGTCTTTAAATATTTTTTCAATTTTTTGTGTAAGCTCTGTTTTTATCCCTATATTTTTTATCCACCCCAAATCATATGCCCCGTTTATATCATTTATCAAAACTTCAAGAGTTACCTTTCTTTCTATTTCTAAATTTGCTGGGTTTTGATTATCTACAACAACTTCTAATTCAGTAATTTGATTAGGTTTCGTTAATCCTACTACTTCTATAGTCGTTGCAAAATCATCTGAAATATAACTTGTTAAAACTCCGTATTCTCCCCCATTTTCCGTTCCTTGTATTTCTATTTTATATTCTCCATCCAATGGATTTGGGATGGTTATATATTCGTCATCTCTATTATTAAATCCTGAATAAAATGCGTCTGGAATTTCATTGTATTCTTCACCTGTCGCGAAATTTTTACCAATTTTTTTACCATCTGGCGCTGTAATAACCACATCTATTGGTGATTGAAGTTGGATTGATAATATTTTTTCAATAAAAGCTGAGTAAACTATATTTTCTGCATTTTTACTGGTAAGCAAATTAAATATTCTGGCTGATGTTTCTCTTGGTAATTGATTGTGAGATACATCGCTCCATTCTTCGTTCTGAATAGAGCTATCTAATGTTGACCCAAAAGTTGTTACGGTCCCATCTCCACTCCCCCTTTCTAACCCACGATCAGCGGTTTCTCCATCAAAGCCATCTGGCTTCCCACTTACCCAAAGAGGATCTGAGCCGGCAACCACTCTTATTTTTTCAATAGTATTATTGCCACTATTCCCAATAATATTGGTAATTTTAATTCCTGAATTTAATAATTTAGAAATATCACTATTTAAATATTCAAGAAACATGTTTCTAGGGTAATTGTTTGGATATGTTCTTAAAACATCTGTATCTTTATCTTTCAAATAATCAAATATTGGTAACAATTCCTGAACTGATTTAATTGGTCTACTATGAATATAATCAAATATATTTTTATACCCATTCCTATGTGCTTCTGATACAAAAAACTGCTCCGATAAAAATTCACGAATACCTGGTGGAAACTCCCCTCCTTCCCACTGCAAATATGCTTGGGGCGATCCTTTGTGCGGCGTGCCTAAGAAAATTAATTGGTCTACATCATTTTGGTATTGACCTGATTGGATGTATTCACGAGCCACCAAACCACCCATACTATGAGCAACCAAATCAACTTTATCGCAATTAATATCAAGCAAATTTAATGCAATGCAAGTTTGTTTTACCTGATTAATTTTGTCTTTCAGTAAATTTGCTGTAATTATATTCGAATCCCTCCATTCATAAGGAAATGTAAAAAGATCTTTGCCTTCTTCATAACCATTTGCTTTAAGGGTAGCAATCAAATCATCATAAGTGTGCAAAATCGGGTCAATCAAAAGTTTCCCGTTTTTGGTAGCGCTTCCCATAATCCCCGGGATAATAATGACTGGATCAATAGTCGAGATTGCTGTTGGGTCTTCTTTAAGCCATGGCTCAAAATCAACATTCCCGTGAACTTCATCCCCAAACCCCTCTGGATTTCTTTCGGACTCAAATGGGCCCGATTCATCACCCCACCAATTATTTTTGGCATCTATAGATATGTTGGTGTGCGACTCTATTGCATAGATTAGATTTCCATAAAGAGAACTTTCTAAAATAATACTGGGATACCCTCCATTAGCCCAAATACCATACATATTGTTCCTAATAAAGCTTCGCTCAATGAGTACTTCGCTGTTAAAAATTCCAACACCTCCATCTAAATACTCCTCTACGGTAGAATCACGAAGTGTGAGAGTAGATTTGTTGCCACCCGTATTAAAAAGTGCAATGCCATAACTCAAGCCTCCAGAAAAAACAGAGTTTTCAACTTCTGCATTGGCGCCATATAGTCCTAGAGCATAGGCAAAGTTAGTATTCAGCACAGTAGAATTTTTTATTGAAATATGAGAATTACCAGAAAGCGCTACCGCTTCCCAATCCCAAACATTTTCAATATGTACATCAGATATTGTTAACGAACTATTTTGATCTCCCGCAATTGCATTATTTGTAATATTTTTAAATGTTGAATTAGTAACTGTAAGTTCACCCCCTCCTGCCATGAAAACACCCTGACCACAATTCTCCACATTTAGGTTATCAATCGGCACGGTTGTCTCCCACATAAAAATACCTCCATCAGAATAACGCATGTTTAAATGAGAAAAAGAACTATGCGGCGACTTATTTATATTTAATCCCCATGAATCGTTGACACTTGGTAGACGACTATCACCATCACCATTGGTATCTAGGCCAATAGAGTCATCATGTATTGAAGTAAAGTAAACGGGTTTTTCTGCAGTGCCCCCCACCACAATACTGCCATATACATTAATTCCGGAATCATTTCCAAACTTTACCACGACACCCGGCTCAATAGTAAGAGTATTTCCCGCTAGTACACTTACACGCCTATTAATAATATACGGGCTGTTTGAGGCGGTCCATGTTTGATCAGTATTTATGAAAGCGTTAGAGATTGTTGTTTCAGCCAAAACAAAACTAGGTAAACTCAGAAAAACAAACAACAGAATCAGAAAAATCGCTCGTCTCATACTAATTAAAATTTATAATCCAATATTATCACGCCAAACACGAACCCCCTGTGGATAACTTTCCCCTCTAATACACAGGGCTACCCTGTGTATTTTTTAGATGTGGTGTAATTATAAAACAATAATTTCCAAGGCCGAACCTTGGATTTTTAGATGTATTTTTCAATTCCCTCTTTAAATGTTAGCCAAAAATTTATAAAGTCATCAAAATGTTTTGTACTCTCAAAATACTCCGGAAATACTTTTTTATTTAAAATATTGCTCTCTTTTCTGTTTTTAATTAAATAATCCGAGTAACTTGAATGCTTATAAGAATTTAAAAAATCTTTTGCCCGTGATAAATTATTTATACCATTTTCTTTCCATTTTGGGTCTATAATCTTTATTGGGTTTAGATGAATATAAGCAAATAAATATTTCAAATATTCATCTCTTGTAACATGTTGAGCCTTGAAAGCACCTTGAAATAAGACTCCGCTTCTCTTATTTTTATTGTTGTAATACATAGTATAAGCGGTTTGTAACTTTTGCATGAAAATACTGATACTATTTTCTTCTTTTGATTTTATTAATAAATGAAAATGATTAGGCATGAGACAATATGCGCCAATATCAACAATAATATCGTCCCTCTCGTAAAAAAATCTGTCCTTCTTGGGTATGGTTTTGAGCACAACCCTTTCCGGAGAATTAAATAGATACAAAGATTCCATGAATCTTTCGTAATCTTTTTGGTCACTAAAAATTTCCCTTTTATCTGTTCCTCTGTTGTATATGTGGAAGTATTCCTCTGGGGCAAAACTTAGATTTCTCATATCATAATTATACATTATTTTTCCAAGGCCGAACCTTGGAATGTGGATTGTATTCACAAATACACAAACAAAAACCACCTCCGCAAAGCGGGATGGTTTTTGTTTAGTCAAGCCTTATGTTAAACCTCTCGGTAAAACATACGGTTCACAAGAGACTAAATTTAACTTAAGGGAAGCTTACATCAGCCGTTCTCCAATCGGTCTCGCCAGACATAAAGGTTGATTGGGAAGCAGAGCCTGCGGCTGTGTTAGTCCAATTAAGACGAGCCAAATCAAGTGAGTAGAGTCCAGTTGTAAGCACGCCACCGGTACTGTCGCGGCCTTCAATTCTGAATACTACAGGCACGGTAACTTCACTTCCTTCAGCCAATTGACAACCATTGGTATAACCAGAAGTTGTACAAGTTGATGGGAAAGTAATTGAAGTTGATGTGGAAACGCTTCCTACATTGGTTACAACCACTCCGTTTCTATAAATTCCGAAACCGGTGGTGCTTGATACAAGCGGGCTTGTAGTTGCCTGGTTAGTACCAAACTCCAACGCGCCTCCCAACGCTTTAATTTTGACATTAAAGGTTGCTGTAAGGGTAGAAGTTGATACGTTCGTAGTGGTACCAGCTTTCTGAGGAGCATCGTTCGTAACTATACTCTTGGAAACAAGAGAGAACTCAGGGCCAACATTCAAAACGCCAATTGCATTACCGGTAGCGGTACCACTGTCAGTAACTGAATCGCCTACAGAGTTTTCATCAGTGATACCAGATGAGGAAGCTACTGCTGTAAAGGCGGCACGAGCAGTATTCGCGCTTCGGATATCAGCTTTAACCGTAAGGGTCTTGGTGACATCCTTATTAATGATGTAATCAATGTCGTTGAATATTGCGGTGTCTCCGCTGGTAATGGTTGCGCTGTCAATTACTATTGAACCTTCATACAGATAGACGGTCGTTGAAGCGACGGCAGTTCCTGCGCCCGTAGTCTTATCAACCTGGACGTTCATATCGGTAATCTTGACCTTGTCTTTCTCCGCTTTTATGTCAAAGACCAAGAGGGTGAGTAAGTCACATTCATTTTCACTTGCGCCTCCAGCACAAATTACATCATTTTTCTTTGGTGTGCTTGAATTTAGAGACAAGGTCAGGGTGGCTGAATCAGAAAGAGTGGCAGCGACAGTTGGGGTAGCGGCGATAGCAGTAGTACCAGAGTATTGGTCAATGCCAGCTCCATCTACAGCACGAATACCGTCTGTGGCAACTGCAATTGTATATGTCTCACTGCTGTAGTCAGCTGAATCAATAGCATCATAAACATCTGCTTTGATTAAGTAAGTCTTAGAGCTATTTTTAGGAATAACTGAGTTGAATCCAGCAATGGTTACATAATAGTTGGTTCCATCTTTAGTAACAGTTGTAGAATTAAGATCAGCTGATGCTAAAACGTTGCCTCCTTCTGTTACATACAATTTCTTGTATATTTTATTGTAGAATTTGGTATCAGAGGCAGTTACATCTTCGTCCAAGTCAAACTTCATTCTCTGAACCGCCATATCTGAATCAGTAGCTTCTATTTTGATTCCCAAAATAGCGACCTTGGAGTCACCCTCATAAACCGTAGATACGGTGCCTGCGCTTGATTCAGTGGCAGCAATGGAACCTTCTACTCCAGGAGTAGTGATGCCGGTTGAACCAGGAACTACTGTTCCAGGAGGAACAACAACTACCAAAACATTTATTTTAGCTCTAGTGATAGGACCAAAGTAACCAACAGCTGGAGTGATTCCAACTGATACTTGATACTTAGCCACAGCGGACTTGGTCAAAGAACCAAAGTAACCCATAGCTACGCCGGCAGGCATAGTAAGGAAACCTTTTGATACCAACCAGGTTTGAAGAGCGGTAACATCAGCGCCTTTTGAACCAACTGTTAAGTCAGTAGAAAAAGTTGTTGCAGAACCACCGGTAGTTGCACCACCAGAGATTTGCGCTTGAAGTTGAGCGATCATAGCAAGCAAGCTATTGATCTGAGCTGTAAGTTCAGCAGTAGTTTGAGCGGAGACAGGAACTGCCACCAAACTCAAAACCATTGTGAAGGCCACAGCGCTTGCGAACAATTTTGATTTTAAATTCATAAATTTTATTTCGTCTAAAATTTCACTTTTATTTTAAAATCTTTGTGAAATCCTAAACAACTAATAATTAATAATACTAAACTAATAATTAACAATTTAAACTAACCCCACAGCTTCTTTAAAATCGACAAGAAACTACGGATTTAGTAACAGAAGGAATTTTACCGCCTAAACCAAACACTTGCAAAAGCAATATGTGGATAAAGGTGTTGGTTAAAGTATTGCATATTTAAGGAATGAAGGCAAGAGAAAAATTTGAGGGCAACCCTTTGGGGCAGAATCTTCAAGGGTTGCCCTCTGGGAAGGAAACTATATTATAGAGTATCTGCTCCACCTTCTCTCCCCTGTTTTCCTAATTTTATTCTCGGCTATAAGGGTAATGAGCTCTCTTTGCACGGTTTTTTCACTGCAACCTGTTATATTTGGCACAATGTCTTTTATGCTAGAGTTATTATGTCCTTTAATAAAATCAAGTATTGTGCTCTTTCTGGTGTCTTTTCTTTTGTGTCCGTTTCCATTTTTCTTGTCTGAATTATTTTTTAGAACACCGGTATCTGTCGTTTTTTCTATAGCATAATTTTTTCTAAAATCATCTTCAATATTAATAACATTTGATTCTGTAAATATACTTCTCACAGAGATATTTTTGTCATCATTAAATTTATCTGCAAACTTATCAAGCTCAGAAATAAATGATTTAAATTCTTCTTTTATTACTCGACTATTCATTTCAGAAATTAATCCAGAAACGGCTGCTATATCAAGCATAGACATCAGTTCCAGAGAATTCTTCTCAATGTCTTTTAATAAATTTCTAGCTTGATTAAAATTTATGTCTTTTATGTTAACAGACATAGAAACCAAATCCAGAGACAATTTTTTCATTTTTGTCCTCAATTCATCATTTTGATCAATTACATTGGAAATTAAAAAAACTGCTGCAGCTAAGCGGTATGATTTGTTATAGATATCCATAAAGTTATTATTTTTTAGTATTATTTCATTCATATGAGACACGCTATTTAAGGGATTTTGTCTTATATATTTTGTATGTCTTTTAGATTATATATTATGGGACTTTAAAAGTCAATGGGCGACTTTTATGGCCTTTCAATAAGGGTATTATGTCCTTTATGGTAAGTCAAGCAAAAAACAAGGGGAACCCTTGGGGCAAATTCTTTAAGGGTTCTCCTTGTTTTTTCAGAAGGTCGCCTTTGGTTTTTCCTTCCTATCTCCCCCTTAAGGTAAGGGGGATTAAGGGGGTTATGTTTTTTCAATCTATGTTATTATTTGTATATGACAAGAAGGAAAAATAAGAAGGAAATCAAAAATTTTGAACCAAAATTAAGAAGATTAAAAAATGAAACTGTCTCCTGGATTTTTGCAGTATCGTTTTTTGTTTTGTTTATTATTTTTATACTGGCGCCTTTGGATATGGCCGGAAATGTGGGTAATAAAATATACAGTGTTTTAAAGGTTCTGTTTGGATTAGGATATTTCTTATTACCATTGTTATCCTTCCTTCTATCAATTTCTTTTGCCATGTCAGTTAAACATTCTTTTGGAACCATTCGAGCCTTCGGGTCTAGTCTTTTCTTTTTATCTTCTCTCGCCCTCCTTGATTTAACTTTTTTAAACAAAGGAGGATTGGTTGGAAATTTATTACACAAACCACTAGTAAAATTATTTGATGTCTACGCAACTTCAATTATTTTAGCCGCTCTTATTATTATTAGCATTTTAATAATATTTGATGCGGCTATAAGTTTTTCCTCAATAAAAAACCTGTTTAGAAGAAATAAAGAAGAAGGATCAGAAAAGGAAGCAAAAATATTAAACAATGTAGAACCAATCAAAGATAACCAGGAAAAAGCACCAATCATTGCGCCCCAGGCAATAAGCAGACCAAGCGTCTCCCACTCAGAAGAAGGGGGCGATTTTAGAATACAGAAAAATATTGCTTTCAGACCATTTACTCCTCCCCCGCTTTCTCTCTTAGAAAGAGACAAGGGTAAACCCGAAGTTGGTGATATCAAAGCAAATTCAAATATTATAAAAAGAACTTTGCAAAATTTTGGCATTATTGTTGATATGGATGAAATATCTATCGGCCCATCAGTGACTAGATACGCTTTAAAACCAGCTGAGGGAGTTAAACTTTCCAGAATATTGGGCTTGCAAAACAACTTGGAGTTGGCTCTAGCCGCTCATCCTGTCCGTATTGAAGCTCCTATCCCCGGCAAATCATTGGTAGGTATTGAAATTCCAAATTCAACCAAAACTATGGTCGGGCTTGGTTCCCTCTTATCTCAAAGTGAGTATACTGATTCAGCCAAATCTTTGATGGTGGCATTGGGTAAAAGTATTTCAGGAGCCTCTATTTTTGCCAACCTTGGCAGAATGCCCCACCTCCTTATCGCTGGAGCTACCGGTAGCGGAAAATCAGTAACCATTCATGTCATTATTAATTCTTTGTTATTCCGCAATTCACCTGAGAATCTAAAATTTATAATGATTGACCCCAAGAGAGTTGAACTCACTCAATATAATAAGATTCCTCATCTTTTAACCCCAGTTATTACTGATGCAAAAAAAGTTATTATGTCTTTGAAATGGGCCTCAAAAGAAATGGATCGCCGGTATGATATTTTGGAAAAAAACAAGGTTAGAGATATTGAGTCTTATCATAAAAATATATTATCACCAGCTCTTGAAAAATTTAGAAAAGACCAGCCTGTGCAGGCAGACAAAACAGGGGAAGTGCCAGAACTTATGCCTTATATTGTAATTGTTATTGATGAATTGGCAGACATTATGCAGGCCTATCCAAGAGAACTAGAATCAGCCATTATCCGTCTTGCCCAAATGAGCCGCGCCGTTGGTATTCACCTCATTCTTTCAACTCAAAGACCGAGCGTTAATGTTATCACTGGATTAATCAAAGCAAACATTCCCGCTCGTATCGCTTTACAAGTAGCTTCTCAATTTGATTCTAGGACCATTCTTGATTCGGCTGGCGCAGAAAAGTTATTGGGCGCCGGTGATATGCTTTATATTTCAGGAGAAATGTCTAAACCAATTAGACTGCAGTCCCCCTTTATATCAGAAACAGA
>Ga0265292_1000633_pt1 | contig 43965 bp, 28 predicted proteins | sample Munlanlewell296A_FD_189080 | JGI IMG/M metagenome (GOLD analysis project Ga0265292, IMG submission 189080) | Leachate microbial communities from a municipal landfill in Southern Ontario, Canada - Leachate well 296A | ecosystem: Engineered > Solid waste > Landfill > Unclassified | place: Canada... | reverse complement strand
CCTCATTTTATCAATAGGGAACGTTATAAGCATCGGCTGCCCTGTAGGAATCATTGCGAATAAAGAAGTAGAGGTTGTACTAACGAGACGATCGTAATTCTGTGAACGAACTTGTAAAGTAAACGCATACTCGCGGAGAAGGTGGTTTGAAGGTAATGATAAAACAGACATCTTTAAACTGTTATATTCTGTCCAGTCAGTAATTTTTGGGGTATAGATTACAAACGGGCGGGCTGACTTTACGGTTTTTGGATCGTCTAGCAAATACTTCAATGCGTGTTTACCGGACACCACAAATTCTGTCCCACAGATTTCCAGTGTACCGTTAAGCCCCTCATTTTTTATACAACTGGAAATACTGGTTTCAAAATCTTCAAGAATAAAAGTATCCGCAGCGTAGGTTATAGATGCACAAATTAACAATACCGCCATTGCTATACCAAAACGTAACTGTTTCACGAATTCCATCCTTAATAAAAGCATACTCGCGTTAAAACTTAAATTTTTATTATTTCAGTAACTCCAGCTTTTGTTCTGCGGTAAACTTTTTTATCATCTCATACTTCCATGACCCCTTCGGCGGGGTGGTATACACCCACATAATACCGGTTTGTTCCCACTCGATCTGCATTGCTTTCTCAAGATATTCTTTTGTTGGCCGTCCTTTTGGCCAGGATGAATGCGGGGTGAAGTAGATACACGGAAAAATAAGTTTATCCTTGCACAGATTGTAATAATCATAAATATCGACTGGCAGCGTAGAACAGTCCAAGCCCGCTTCCGGATCCGCAGCAGAGGAGTGTTGATACCCCCAGACGAACGCGTCGATATATGGCAGGTACCCGGCTTTAATACAATTATCTATCTGTTCGCGGTACACGCATTGGCCTAATAACAGTTTTGGATTAATTTTCTTCATTGCTTCGTACATCTTTTTTGTGTAGTCCAATGTGAAATACGCCCAGTTATGATAAAAATCGTCGATCATTATCATTGTGAGGTTAGGATATTTCAACGAAATCCTGGAAAGTTTTACCATCCATTTAACATAATCCATATTAAATGGCGGATATTTACGTTTTTGTATATCCTTATCCCCGCGGTTAATAGGAGCTTCAGTCGGGGGTACGAGGTAGACCCATACTTCAATCCCTTCCTTTGCCGCTGCAGCACAGAAGCCCGGCAGTTTTGCATATTCCTTCGCTGACTGGCCGTAAATAAGGTACGAATAATTATTCACCCCAGCATCTTTTAGCATATCAATAATCTTTGGGATATCCGGATACTTATCTTTATCATAAATATGGCCGGCATACATAGATACAATACCGCGGGAGAAGGGATCACCAGTTTTTTTTCGTGCAGCGTAGGTGTCTAGGTTACTTTTTACCATCTGTACCAAATCTTTTACCATAAACACAAAGTCTTCTCCGTTGAATGAAACAACATTTTTTTCGTCAGGAGTAAGCGCAACTTCCACTGTTTTAACTATATCGTTTGATTCAAATCCCATCTTATACTCAACCGATTTTCCTGTACTACTGGAAGTAATGACAATAGTTTTTTCTATCTTATCCGTAACTGGTTTATTATACTCTACGACCAACTCCACCTTTTTCCCGGGATCGTAATTATATACCCCGCGGTAGTAACAGCTACCTTCCTGATTAAACCTAAGCGAATACCATTGCGGTACATTACCTGAAGATTCCATTGGTATAGATTCCGCCATCATTGTTTTTACCGTATCCGTACTTAACACTATTTTGTCGATATAATACGCGCCGTTACTGTTGATAAACGAAACAACTACGTCCTTAACTGCAGAACGAAAATTCATTCTGTCAATCGGGAATGTTACTAGCACCGGCCGGCCTACGGGGGCTGTTACAAACAAACTGGATGATGTTGCCTTGTTTAGACGGTCATAATTCTGTGAACGAACCTGCAAAGAAAACGCGTACTCGCGGAGAAGGTGATTCGAAGGTAACGCTAAAACATACATCTTCAAGCTATTGTACCCTGTCCAGTCAGCAGTTTTCGGGGTGTACAACACAAACGGGCGGGAAACTTTTGCTGTTGTTGAGTCATCTACCACATACTTCAACGATTGCTTGCCGGATACCACAAACTCTGTCCCGCAGGTTTCCAGTGTACCATTAAGCCTCGAATTTTTTGTGCAACTGGAAATATCCGCCTCAAAATCTTCAAGAACAAAAACGTTCTCAGCGCAGGTCAAAGCTACAAATATTGACAGTATAGCCATAGTAATACATATTTTTTTCATTAATACCCTCATCATCTATTATTTCCCAATCTTTTTTAGTTGCTCAGTAAACGCGATAATTTTTTTGTTGTATTGTTCTTTATTCATTAATGTCGCATGGTCAAACCACAGAAACTCTACCGCCTTTTTACCGGCAATGGTATCCAGATCGGCAACGATTTTTTCAGGAGTACTGCTGCCTGAAGTTATGATATACGCAACATTCTTAAACTTTCCTTTTGTACTTTCGACATACGTTCTTAAAGCAGGCGGCATATTACCCGCCCAGATCGGTGTGCCAAGTATTATTATGTCATAATTTCCCGCGTCTTTCGTAACCGGAGCAAGAACAGTTTTGTTTTTACTCACTGCATCACGACCGCCGAAGATAAATCCCAGTATACCTTTCCGGCTCTTTTTATCGACAAGTTTTTCTGTATCCGCGTTCAGTAGTTTTGCTACGTCATTAACTACGCGTTCAGTATTCCCCGTACGTGAATAATATGTTATTAACACTTTCAACTCTCCTCCCTGTTTACTACTTTGTTCCGCAACAACGTTTGAAACGGATAATGTTCCCGCCAATATAAAGGTTAACAATGTTTTGTTCACTTCTATACCTCCTGATTTAAGAATTATCGTTTTTTTATTGTTTTTATTATACATTTTTGTGTTATGGTCATGCTCATACAATATTTCACCTATTGTCAGCTACCTTATTTTTTTGTAACATACTTCATAAATTATTGTTTTTTAGAATAAGTTAAAACTATATGTATTGGAGGTTAATGAGTAGATGAAACTATTTGGCCACCGCGGTGCCCGTGATCTTGTACCGGAGAACACAATGCCGGCATTTGAATTTGCATGGACGTTACCGGTTGACGGGATAGAACTTGATGTACAACTGACAAAAGATGAAAAGGTTGTGGTTATCCATGATACTAATACAAAACGTACCGCCGGGGTTGACCTACAGGTCAAGGACGTAACGTTTGATGAATTACGCGCGCTTGATTTTGGGATTTTCAAGGGCCCAAAATTTAAAGGCTATAAAATCCCGTTATTTGAAGAAGTTATATCTAAAGCCCCTAGGGACAGGATTGTTGAAATTGAAATCAAAAGCGAAGTAACAATCATCCCGTACCTAAAAGAGTTACTGCAGAAATATAACGCACTCGATATGATAATCCTCACAAGTTTTAAGTACGACGTAGTAACGGCATTACGGCAAAATTTTCCTAAGGTTCCGGTACAGTGGATACAAGCATCAAAAACTGATCCTTTAACACAGATACGCCCGCCCTACAGCCCGGACCTTATAACAAAAGCAAAAGTAGCTAATGTTACCGGCCTGAGCCTCAACGTTGCAGCATTGGAAGATAGTTATGTTGAAAAAGTACTTTCAGCCGGGCTAAGGTTACACGTATGGCAGATGAGCAGCCGTGAAATTTATTATAAATATACCGCTATGGGAGCATACGGCGCGTCAACTGATAACCCGGTAGAGTTTAACCACAAAACATTGGATAAGTAATAAGAAAGATAGGGTTATATGTATGGATATGAAGGTACTAAAAGTTGAGAATACAACAGAAGCTGTTACTGTTACCACTACCGGCGCAATGTATAAAATCTACAAAAACTCTGTCGGTACGATTGAGTGTTATCAGAGAATAGGGAAGCAACGCTTACTCGCGACTATGCGGTTAAACTCTACCCTTGAAAATCTTGAGGTTGACCATTTTGATGATAATAAATGTATTCTTTACAAACCGCTGTATGCTCTTGGTGTTAATATCCGGATAAACGCAGATTCATCGATGTACCTTCGTACATATGCAACCGTAAAAGTAGTTTATAATTCAACCTGGTCACCGGAATATTTTTCTGTGGAACAACAAAACTTTATCGCGATTGATCCGCATGGAGGAATCGCGGGATATACTCTCCCCACAGTCGGTAATGGCGGTGTATCAGAAATTAATAACGCAGGTACAGGGGTTGGGAAAGACGGATGGGCAGTAACTTTCAGCATAACATACGGCCAGCAGTTTATTACATCTGTATTCCCTCCGCGCGAGTATGACCACAAAAAAGCTTATACCCACAGGATTGTCCATCACCTGGTTTCACGTGAGAACAATACAACATGGACTCCGTATCTTTCAGATAATGAGATCAGGAAATACAGTAAGTACGGAAACGTTTTAGTGCTTCACTGGTGGAGTAAAGGATTTGCTACGCGAAAAGGTAAAGCCATAAAGTCGCGGAATGATATTTATAAAACAGAAGCCGCGTGGTCAAGTTACAAATACTTACCGATTAACCCGCGCAAACTTCAGCAGGTATTAACCACTGCGCATAAACACAGGATGAAAGTTATTGCTTATATGACGCCTTTCTTTTATCCGGGCGACCTCCTGGAATTCATCCCCGAACTAAAACGCGTAGTGAAAACTTACGGATTTGACGGGATATATTTCGATGGTGTACCAACCGATGTTGTTCAGGCACATACCGTTATGCGGGAAACCAGGAAAGTTTTGGGGAATAAACTTTTTTATGTCCATATGCCCTCACCGATTATTACCAAGGATTACAGCGGCGGGCGGTATGTTTATTTTCCGTTTATTGACACTTATGCAGACTACATCCTCCGCGCGGAACATGTTTTATCATTCACAAAACAATACTTGCGGTATGTTATCTCAGGTTACAATATCAGCAACGCCGTGGGTTTTGTGTGTAACTATGACTACAGCCCTGATTTTGTGAAAAAACTAATACCCGACATCCTGAAATCGCAAGTACGGATCCCGTACTGGACTGGATGGGAAGTATACCTCAAAGAATTAGGCAAAAACTATTTCCCTGAAGACAAAATGCATGAGGTAATGCATAAACATTACTTCCCGGCATTAAGAAAAACTAAAGTTTAGGGCTTACTTAATCCTTGACACTTCCACTTTAGTATGGCTCATCAAACCATAAGGGAAGATGTATTCATCCTTACTAAACGCCCGTCCTTCCGAACGGAATGTCCCGCAACTCATATAATGAGGATACCGCGCGTCATGCAACGGGCCAAGGATATTTCTTTGACTGCCGTAAACGGTTATATTAACAATATTCTTCCCGGGCTTAACAAACCGTGTAATTTCTACGCGCTGTGCGGAACGCCAGGGTAATGGTATAGGGTTATTGTTTACATTAACCACAGCAGTGGTACACTTAGCTTCCCCAAACGTAAAATAATATTTTTCATCCCCTTTAGGATCGAGTTCAAGTTCCGTAAGGTATTCCATGCTCCCACCATAGTACGGATATCCCTGGAAACACCAGTCTCCATACCGCAGAACGCCAGGTTCATTCACAACTTCTTTTGTGTTACTGTCAATACCAAAATCACCAACAAGATAACAATCCTCTACCTGCATACTATTCTTATAGTTACATTTTAATGTAACCACATTTTCGCCTGCAATGATGCCGGGTAACTCGATTTTATCAAAACTGCGGTCACACCACCATCCTGATGATTTATTTGAGACAGGATTACCGTTGAGCTCGATCTCAAACTGTTCCGCTCCTTCCACCACAAAAAATGCGGGAAGTTTTGGGATATTTTTAACCTTGAACTTAAACTTCAACACAAACTCCGCTGGGCCAATATTTACTTTTTCGTTTATCCATTTCCACCGTTGCAACCCGCCATTACCGGCAACCTGACGTAAACCAAGTTTTTCGCGGACTAACCTCTGAGCATGCCATACCGGCATTTCCTGTGACCACTCACTCCCGTTAAATTTGAACTCACAAAAATCCAGCGGTAATGAGTTTAGATCCAACCTGCGGTGTTTAAACACAGGGCCAAACGGGTAAGACACTAAGGTTTCATTACGTTGAGGCTTAACTTCATTCTTAACCTTACCTCCCTGACGGATAACGTATAACCTTGACTGTACCGGCATAAACGCGGGTTTTATCTCAAGATACCCGTTGTTAACCACTGCGTTACACTCTTCAATTTCACCGGTTAACAGATTCCATTCTTCCACGGCCCCGCGTGTTTTTACCCGCACTTTTGTTGTATACGTTTTATCCTTGCTCATATTCGCTAAGAATAAAACGGTATAACCCTCAACTTCGCGTTCGTGGGATACAATATCGCTGACTTCAATCCCTAACTCGTCAGTCACCGAAATACTGCGGGGCAGTACCTGTGTCAACGCATTCTCCAATGCTTGTATATCCGGCAGTACTGTCATATTTTTATGTTTAAACAGTTTTTTTAGGTCAGCACTGCTTTTCCCATCGGCAAGTACCGGTAATGGTTTTATGGCAATAACCTTACCGCCGTTATTCATAAACTTTTTCAGTAAATTCATGGTATTCGAAAATAATGTTAATGCAGGAGGCAGCAGTACAACTTTATACGCAGCATTATTTATTTTTATTGTTTTCCCGGTAACTTTCCCGTATTCCTCAAGTATCATTTCATCACCGTAATCATAATCACGGTGAAGCGATATTAACATCTTCGACAAATTCTTAAACGCATCGTTATAAGGAGTAATCAAATGCTTGGCGTAAGACGTGTATAACGACCATGCTGTAGAAACAGGGTGGATAAATAAAATGTCACGGACTGCTTTACCTTCACTTAATGTTAATGACAACCTCGCAAAATAATCTTCAACCACATTGTTTTGTTTCCACCACGAGTTCTGGTAATTAAACGACGGCGGGTAGTCGCGTTTCGCGCAACCGCGTAACGTATACAACGCCAGGTGTTGACACCTGAAGTTCACGCCTAACGCGTATTGCCAATCACCCACCCATTTTTGCCCTTCAAACGTAAACTCCCAGCCTGTACAGCCATATAGTTCGGATAATACGCGTTTACGGCCAAACTGGTTAGCTACTGACGTACACTGTTTCACCGTAGTAATTTCACGGAATTGTTCCGCTAAAATATCCACCCCGGGTTGTTGTTCATAAACATACAGAGGCATAATTGCGCCGGCAGTATGAACTTGCGTATTTAACGATTCTTCTGAAAGATAATGGCCGGTAAGTTTTATCTTATGATCCTCACACCAATCATATATCTGTTTTGAGAACGCTTCACGGTAAAGCTCGGCAATTGTATGCCAATAATCATGCGAAACTTTCCGGCTTTTCACTCCATCAAAAAACAGGTATGGTACTACACCCAGGACATCATACCCCCGCTGGTTTTCAAAAAATGAAACAAATTCTATCGTCCATGGGACAAACCTCGTATTTTTTTCCGCAGGCCGGAATCCGTGTATATGCGGCTCATCCGTAAATATTCCCGGGATCGCGGTTCCAAACGCATCACCTACTTCTTTATAATACGCCTCATATGTTGTTTCAATAAACTTTTTTACGGAATCACGGCTGAGGTTATCGCAGTAAGGATACCCGTTATGCCAGTCCATCGGCTGGGATGCTTCCATTTTGAATACCGCAACTTTTTCTGTTTTCAACACTTTCTGCGGTACTTTAATATCCTGTACGCGTTTGCAGGAGCTTAGTTTATTCCCGTTAATACTCACAATAAACACCGCAAGGATTGTTTGCAGTTCAGTATCCGCAGGAAAACTCTGGGGGTACGTGTCAAGTAATGTTAAGGTTAACCCTTTTGCCCAGAATTTAGGCCCGTTCTGGGTTACTAACCCGCCGGAGAAGCCGCTAGGCCAGCGGTCTTCGTCATAGAGCCACGCATGCATCCCAACTTTTTTTGCTTCATCCACAACGCTGCGGATACAGTATAACCAGTCTTTCCCCATGTATTCAGTTTCTAACCCGTCACGCGAATGCATGAAGAACCCGCCCATCCCGACAGACTTCATGTCATTAACCTGGCGGACAAGCTCATTTGCATCCATCGTATCATTCCAGCTCCAGAACGGCGCACCGCGGTACTCAATCCCCGGGTTAACAAACAACTTTTTCATTTTTGGCAGTAACATTTACATCTACTCCTTTTTCATTTATTATAAGTTTCAAATAAATATTGATAATAATTATACAAACGTTTTTACTGAAATTGTATGTTATATTGATTGTATGTTATAATGTTTATGGAACGTTATTTATGAGGCCATAGTTTAAAGAAGGAGAATCTGATGGAAAACAAAATGTCCGGCGTGTACGCTGCAATGCTAACATTATTCAATGAAGACGGCGAGGTTTGCGAGAAACGTATCCGTAAACACGTAAAGTTTCTTATCTCTAAAGGCTTACACGGATTATACATCTGCGGCGGTACCGGTGAAGGGTTATTGATGAGTGTGGAAGAACGTAAACGCGTTGCTGAAATTGTAAAGGACGAGGCGGGTACTAAAATAAAAATTATTGCGCATATCGGCACATTAAACACGCGTGACGCTGTAGCGCTTGCGCAACATGCGGAAGATATCAAACTTGACGCATTGTCCTCAATCCCCCCGATTTATTTTAAGTATACTTTTGAAAACATCTATAACTATTATAAAACCGTAGCGGAAAGCACGAGTTTACCGTTTTATATGTATTACATCCCGGGTTCAACCGGTATATCGTTAAGCAATGACAAAATTGCGGAGTTAGGAAACATAAAGAACATAAAAGGGTTGAAGTACACAGCAACAGATTTTTATACATTACAAGACTTATTGATAAAGATGAACGGCAAATGGATTGCATTCTCCGGCCCGGACGAGATGTCCTTACCTGCATTAACTATGGGCGTTGCAGGAAGTATTGGCTCCACCCAAAACGTACTACCCGAAATATTTGTTAAAATATACAATAATTTCCATGCAGGAAAAATAAAGGAAGCTGCGGCGTTACAAAAACGTATTACCTACGCGGTGTCTACACTCCACAAATTTGGCTTCCCGGGATGGAAAGCGGCATTACAATTACGCGGGATTGATTCAGGTTACTGCCGTCCGCCGTTCACCACAAAACTGCCTGTGAGTAAACAAAAAGAACTTGCGGGATTATGGAAAAAATATTTCCCGGAATATTACGGGAAATAATGCGTTTTATATCAATAATTAACGGTTGTGTTCTGGCAATAACGTTGTCTATGGAAGCACATACTTTGGATAATTACAATAAAATTGATCTTTCAACTATACAACCGCAAAGTGATAAATTCTATACTAATCCTCTTAATATCAAAGGAATCGGCGACCCGTTTGTTCTAAAATCTTATGACGGAAAATATTACTGTTATCCCACATCCGCGAGTGACGGTTACCGCGTGTGGACATCCACCGATGCTATATATTGGAAAGGATTAGGGAAAGTTTACACCACTAAACCCAGCTCTTGGGCAAAAGCGCAGTTTTGGGCACCTGAAGTGGTGGAGTATAATGGGAAATACTATATGTACTACTCAGCCCGAAGTACAGTTGAGAAGATAAAAGGAAATATGCATATCGGTGTAGCGGTAAGCACCTCACCCGCAGGGCCGTTTCTTGATGAACACAACCAGCCGGTATTCGATTATGGATACAGCGTTATTGACGCCCACGTATTCTTTGATGATGACGGTAAGAAATACCTGTACTACTCCCGTGATTGTTCCACAAACCGTGTTGAGAACCGTAATGAGAGCCATATTTACGGTATAGAACTCAATGACAACATGGTATCTGTCAAAGGTGAACCTGTCCTTCTGCTAAAACCGGAACAACATTGGGAAAAACCGAACTACCACACTCTCTGGAATGAAGGGCCTTTTATGGTGAAGTACAAAGGCACATATTATCTGATGTACTCCGGGCAGTGTTACGCTTCGCGATGGTACGCCGTGGGATACGCAGTATCACAACAACCGTTGGGGCAATTCGCAAAGTATCCGCATAACCCGATCCTCGCTGCGGAATGGGATAAAGTATCCGGCCCGGGACACCATAGCGTATTCCTGTCTCCTGATGGAAAAGAAATGTTTATCGCGTACCATACTCATACGGATATAACAAAACATGGAAGCAACCGCCAATTATGCATTGATCGTATGGGGTTCAGGGAAGACGGTACTATTTACGCCAACGGCCCGACATTAACTCCCCAACCTGTTCCCGCAGGACTATCGTACCGGGCAAACATCGCTCCAAACGCTGTGGTTACTGCAAGTTCTGTAAATATCGCATACTCAAAAGAAGCAGTGAATGACGGTGAGGTTACTACATTGAAACGTTTTGAAAAACATGAATGGGTTTCCTCAGTAGATGATCCCGAACCATGGATACAACTTGAGTGGGAGAAAGAACATATCGTTGATACCATACTTATTTACCCCAGTATATTAAAACAACGTAAACCGTCTACCGCGAAATTGTTTTTTAGTAACCGTACATATATTGACAATATATTTTTCCCGGAAGAACCCGGCGCAGCAGTTATTATCAACCTTCCGGATACGCGGATTACATGGCTGAAAGTTGTGTTTGAAATCACAAACTCTACGTCAACATCATGCTGCGGGATTTCTGAAATTACAATACTCGGGAAGTAATTAAGTTTAAGGAAACGGCCTCCTATTTAACAAATTTTAATTCAATAAATTTTGTAGGTTGATGCAAAGTGTTCAGCATTCGAGCGAAAGACACCTGTGTCCCGCTGGAGGGACGGGTACGGCTAAGATTGAATCCCATATTCCCGTATTTCCCAATATCTTTTAACGGCAACCTTATTTCGATTGACCAATAATCTTCGTATTTCTTAACAGCAGACTCACAAGTGCTTTCCCACACACGGCTGCGGGACCGGCCGGAATTATAACAACTTTGATCTAACAAAACATTGTTTGTATTAATAATAAAATGATAATACTGTATTTGCTGACCTGCGGGAGATATGAAGAGTTCAATATTATCATCAAGCCATACCTGGTCGTCATGTTTGATAATATTAGCCGTAACGGTTGACATATTGGGTTCATAACATTTTATGCCGATATACAGATTATTATCATCATACGCAAGATAGCCCGTTGTGCCTTCTGATACAGGCTTGAGGTTTATATCACGGAAAGGGCGTATATTAACCGTAGTAGTTGATTTCCATTCCTCGTCACTGATAATACCGTCAATAACGTATGTTCTTGTAGTACTTCTTACCTCCATAGTCCTCACCCAGTGTGAAGGCACTGTGGATAAGCCGTTAGGTACTAACTGGTACGATACTGTTTTATAAAACCCTGTCTCCGGTATGGTAGACACACTGAACTCGCGTTCTTCATGGCATCCACCGGAATATTCTTCCCTCCCGTTATGCCGTTCATCGATATACCAATTAGGATTATAACCCGTAAGAGTATCAGTACTCGCAAGCGCGTGAGTGGAATCCGGGGTTAAGTCATAAAACTTTGAATCTATATGATCGTCATACACTTCAAAGTACCGGTACCCTGCAAGCGGAATATCTGCAAGGTCACAGGTTGTAACATTAGTAACATTACGTTTTTTTACTAACGAGTTAGAATGACTATGGCCGGAAAGATACAGTATTACACGGTTCATTGAGTTTTTATCAAGTACCGTTTGAAGGTCAAACCCTTCTCCCCCCAGCCGGTCAGTCATCCCGCGGTTACCTCCGCGGGAGAAGTATACAGGAAAATGCGTGGCAACTATTGTAAACGAACTGGGATATTGTTTTAGTTTATTATCAATCCAATTAACAGTATCATCCGCTGACGTATGCCGGAATGTTGCAAGTATAAACACCGTGTTTTTATACGTAAAATCATACCTCCACGTGTCGGTACCAAAAACACGGCAATACCTTGTTTTATCCCAGTCAGCCAAAGCATCGCCGCTGTATTCATAGTCGTGATTCCCTCCGATGAACCGCACCGGGCAGTTAAGCTTTTCAGTTAATTTTTTGAACTTAGCTAAACTACCGATATCGCCTCTGTTGGTAAGGTCACCGGTTATAATTATAAAATCCGGGATATTATGATTCTTTTGCGTATTAATAATTTCAGTAAAAAGATTAAAATTATCTGTATTCTGCAAAAACCAAGACGATTTTATTGTGTCAGTGTCAATTATATGAGTATCCGAGATATGCGCAAAAGTATACTTTGGTTTTGTTTCCGTTGCGTTTAATGGTTGCGACGATGATATCAAACTGATGATTATTAATAAAACAAGCATTACATTTACTCCTTATTACTTATGATAAACATTTCTTTAATAATAGTTTATGATATAAACTTGTATAAATAAACTAATAATATGAAGATTTATGCGTGTTCCTACTCAACATGTTTTGTATAATTATAGTTAATGAATATTGTTAAAAGAACAGTCTATCTTATTTTGTTCATCATCCTTTCTATTCCTTCACTATACGCTGAGACACAGATTACAGAAGGCGTGTATTTCAGTTCAATGACAATCTCCGGACCGAACAATATATTTATTGTTAAACTTGACCGGGCGTATATTGACCGGTATAAATTCCAAAACGGAATGTCTGCCGGGAATGTGTATCATAACCGCGAATATACGAGTTCAATATTTTCACGGTACGATAAACCAGGAAACAACGTTATTGCCGCTGTGAATGCCGGGTTTTTTGAATCAGACGGTGAAGCACGAGGCGGAATTATCTACGAAGGCAATGTTATTCAAGATTTTGAAACTTTTAATACACGCATGGCGTCATTCGGGCAATTATTCGACGGGACACCGGTGATAAATAAAGTTACTAATAAATCGTTAAAACTCACACTGCCAGATGCAACAACACATTTTGACCGTATAAACAATGACCGCGGTGCAGGACAGCTTATACTTTACACTCCGGAATGGTATTCTACTACGAAGACAGCGAATACACCCAGCGTAGAAGTAGTCCTAAAAAATGTAAGTTTCCCGCTTAGCCCCGGGAAAGAACAGGCCTGTACGGTATCCGCTGTTTATAACAGTACAAACACGGTTATTCCAAAAACCGGATTAGTTATATCAGGCCACAAAAATTCTGCGACACTGTTATCCGGACTAAAAGCCGGGGATACCGTAAAAATATTGTTAGAACTATCAGATCCTGTATGGAACAACGTACGTGGCGCGGCTACGGGTTTAGGCTGGTTAGTACATAACAGCGTGGCAAACACTTCCGCCTGGGGTACCGGCGGGATTTACGATTACGCCAACCCGCGTACGGTTATCGGGTTTAACGATCAGTACATATACATGGTGCTTATTGACGGGCGGACAACTGCTAGTGTCGGTATGACCTTTACGCAGATGGCATCGTTTTTGATTAATACATTGAACTGTAAAGAAGCTATGAACTTTGACGGCGGAGGGTCGGCCTGTATGGTAGTCAACGGCGTTGTTGTTAACCACCCGTCAGGCGGTGTGGAACGTTCTGTTGGCAACGCAATGATGCTGGTGGAGATACCTGTAAAAGAACAGATACCTCCGGAAGGATGGACAAACTTTGTATCCCTCAATTCTGACAACACTGCTGTTCAAGAAAATGATATTGTTGATATCACCAATCCTATATGCAAAATTGATGTTAAGGATACGGATTCCGGAATTAATCCGCAGTCCGCATATTACAAATACTCAAATGACGGCGGAGCGACATGGCCACAGACATGGCTCACGGCAGTATGTACTAATTTAGCAGGTACGACTAGTTACTTCACAATAACTTCCAGCGTGCAGTTCACCACAACATCGCTTGTGAATAACCGTATAAAGTTTAAAGTCAGTGATAACGCAGGAAATTATGATGAAAGCAGAGAGTATACGGTACGCATAGCTACATATAATATTATTGACACCGTACCGCCTTCAAATCCTACAACATGTTATTCATGGTCGAGTTCATCCAAAACGTTTCAGGTCGTAGATAATATATGGCAGAATGCCTGTGATAAACCATATTTTGAATGGACCGGTGCAAGCGATAACCAGTCCGGTATCTTAGGATATTCCGTGTGTTTTAGCACAAATCCAGGAGAAGTACCCACAACGGAAATTACGCAGCCGAATAATACAGCACTAAATCACTATACTGTTAAAGAAAGTATTTCTGGAGGTGAAACGTCTTACCTGATCGTCCGTACATGCGACGGGACAATGAACTGGAGCACCGCAAAAGTGTTATTCACCACGAAATACGACGATGTTCCTCCTAATCCTGTAACACAACTTATATTGAGGCCGGGGTTAGACAATGTGATGTTAACATGGTCCACACCTGAAGATAATGTTTCTTCAATAAAATATTATAACGTTTACCGCACAACAATTGAGATTGATCTCTACGGCGTATTAACTGGTACAACAAGTAATAATTACTATCTCGATTACAGTGCTATTGTAAACACAACATATTATTACAGAATTGAACCTGTAGATTATGCCGGGAATCCGCAGGCAAACGGTGATACGGTTGAATCTATTCATTACACTATACCAAATGGGATACAGCCACCGTTATTATGCCGCGGATGGGCTTCAATAAATAAAATTATTGAACTTAATTTTGACACTTGGCAAAACATTACATTCCTGCCGTACTTCGAATGGTCCGGAGCGTTTGATACCCAAAACAGTATCTCCGGATATTCTGTCTACTGGGGTAAAGACCCTGAAGCGGATCCCGGAACTCAAACTTATCAAAGTGATAACAAGTACTCAGTTACAGTTTTTGATGCTTTAAATCCTGCTGAATTTGAAGGAATTTATTATCTCCGTTTACGTACAAGAAACGGTCTTGGAGAATGGACATCACCCTCAACGATGTTCATTTTTAAGTACGACAAAACTCCTCCGGGGGCAGTAACAAAATCGGCGTTAACAACAGAAAACTGCGGAGTAACACTCACCTGGGATAATGCTGAGGACACCCTAAGCGGGACAAACGGTTATAAAATACTTAGGTCTACAGATATTATGATTTTGAGTTCATTAATTGAAACCCTGACACAAAAAGTGACAACATATTCCGATCTAACAGTTTCCGTAGGTACAACGTATTATTATCAACTCCAGGCAATTGATGCTGCAGGGAATACACAAACCACGGGGAATGTTATCAAAGGTATTTTTGTTACAACAAACACCATAGGTTCTTCTGAACTTACCATAACATTATCCAATGCCGGCGGTGAGGTTATCAACATCCCGGGAAATGATATTAAAATCAACGCTGTGTTCACGGGAAGTAGTGTGCCATGTTCATCCAAACTGTATTACCGTATAAAGGTTAATACAGGGCAACCCGAAAACTGGTCTTCACTATATACCCGGGAATTACAAAAAGTTGATTCAACAAATTATAACGGCGTAATCCCGAAAAATGTTATCACCGATAAAACAGCAGGTATTGAGTATTACGTATCCGCATACGACACTTCCGGTATAATTTACTTAAGCAATGCAACAACCATAGCTTTTGAACTAACAAAATCAGCGTTAATACGCAACAACCTCGGCGGGATTATTACATTAATTGACGGTAATACCAGCGACGGAAATGCGCGCTTACTACTCCCAGCCGGTGCATTAGATGAAGACACAATCCTTACCTTTGGAATGACCGGTATTAATACAGTACCGCAGTTGAAAAATAATGATTTTGTGGATACCAGTTATTCAGACCGATGCGTTGCTGTGTATACCGTAACACCTTCGGGGACTGGCCTAAACTCATATGCAACACTTACATTGCTGTACTACGACACAAATAATGATGGTATGGAGGACACCAGAAGTATTCCGGAAGATAAACTCGGTGTTTTTTGGTATGATGACAACCTTGCAGAGTGGCGGTATCTAGGCGGTAAGATTGATACACAGCAAAATACATTAACAGTACCGGTAGGACATTTTAGTTCATTTGCCGTATTTGCGGTAAACTTAAATAATATCTCAGCCTCAGCGTTTAAACCGCGGGAACGGATTGTCACGCCAAACAGTGACGGCAAAAATGATGCTGCTATATTCAACGGTATCCACAACTATTACGCATTGGCGTTAGAGGATGATAAAACAACCGGCGTTAAAATCTATACCCTCACAGGTAAACTTGTCTGTGAATTAAAAGATACCGATACTTGGCAGGGAACGGATACAGAAAATAACTTCCTCGAAAACGGTGTGTACATTTATCAGTACACCGTCAACGGTCAAATGGTTTCCGGTACGATCGTTATTGCGAAATAGCGCAGGATATTTTCTTTACTTATTTATACCCTATGAAATCCACAACACCTGATGCATTAGTTATTTCAGCTTCCACATCTTTTAATACAACACCGGTTGTTGTTTTACTGTCTGTACAGTATATATGCACTTCAAACGGGCGGTAAGTATCGGAATACTTATTATTCTGTACTCTCACACCACGATTTTCGGATAATACGTTAAGATTATCCGTGCGCATAATTTCCGGGATTACAAACTCATCCTTAACAGTATTTGAAGTTGTGTTCACTGTAAACAAATAATAGTTTTCCTTGTACTTCTTCACCACCCCGTGAATACCGGTCAACACTTTGATTTCCCCCGCAGGAACAGTGTCAGTACCTAACAGAATAACATCTTCCACTGCTTTGATTTCCTTAATAATATACGGGATCCCGAGTTTTAATGCCGGGTAATTTATGGCATCCTGGTATTTATAATAATTATACCCTCTCGCACCATAGACAATCGGTAGCCATTGCATACACCGTTGTTCCGTAAACGACGGTGCACGGTTTAACGGGTGGTTAACCCCGCCGTAAAAGGTTTGCACAGTCATCCCTACGAGTTTACGGTTATTCCCCGCAACCTTTGCAGCATTAAGAAAATCTACCATATACATCATTGGATGAGTATAAGTCCCGTCACTTTTTGGGCGTGGGTACGGGTCCGGGAAGAAAATGTCAAGTGCATTGTAGTACGTCATGATACCGCGATCAATTCTGTCATTACATATAACTACCGGATGATACGGGTCAATATCAGAAATTAATTCATACGCTTCTTCCAGAACATTCCTGTTTATACGTTTCATCTCGGGTTCATCTATAAGGTAGTAACACATAACCGCAGGATGCGTACTTACAGCGTTAATAATGGATGTTAGATCATTCCTAGTTTTTGCAGTGAGTTCATCATTATCATAAAAATATTTGTAAATACCTGCTAAACCCAATGGCATTAACTCGCCATACATCTTATTTTCTTTCAGTTCATCCATCAACCTGGTATTTTTCCCCAGCAATAAACCATCCGCACCGGTATCAGCAAGGTCTTTAACCGTCCCCGCTCCGCCCCACCAAATAATTGGGAATTCAGGCTTACCGTTGACTATCAGGTTGAGATTACTGTCCACCCGCGCTTCAAGTGCAGGCGACTTCGCAAGTTTCCTAACTTTTTTACTTTCTACTGTGCGAAATACACCATTATCTAAATACTCGCAGGTGAGCGTGTAAGTCCCCACAGGGATTTGTTTTATATCAAGTTCGGTTAACCCGCTGTTCTTATACTGTTCCGCAGAAGCTAACACTTTACCGTTGTCATCCATGAACCTAAACACTAACTTATCCTCTTTTTCATTCCAAAAAGTAGGATCAACCGTTGCGGAGGCAATTAACACATCAACTGTTTCATCATAATAAATATTGTTTTTATAAAAAGGCTGCTTAATATCAATGGTTAAAAGATGAGAGAGACGCGCCGGAGTTTTCTGATACAGAGTACAGATTTCGCCTTTGCTGTCAGATAGACTATACAATATCATGATATTGCGTTTATCTTCAGCATAAAACGAAATCTCGGTTTCTTCTATTTTACCGGGCACTAATAAATATTTACTGTCTTTTACAACACTCTGTTTCCCAGCCCAGGCGGAGAATAAGACACTTGTTTTATTCTTACTATAATTTGCAAATTCCACGATTGGCGATATTTTTACGTTTTCACCTTCATGAACAATACTAACTTCCTTGAATGAGATTGAACAACAATACCGGGCTGTGTCAACTCCGGTTAAAGCCCGTGTGATATCAAAAGTATCCGGATTAAGGAACCACCCGTTTTTTGCTACACTACTGTCCTCTTTCATTTTCACCATCCCGGCACGGCGGGTACGGCAGAGGTTTAACCTTACCACGTTTTTAAGCCGTTCTTCCGGTGTTATTGACGCAAAGGGTACTACAAGTTCAGCAGACCATTGCCCTGTACCTACATTCGCAGAAGAATAACATATAAGGTTATCAAATAACAGCGGAGTTTTACCTTTGTCTGTGCGGTACTCAACATCATGATTACCATTCGCGCTTATAATGAAATGGTAAAACCCTTCACTATCAGAATCAGCGTCAATCATTACCTCAACACAATCGTCAAGGTTAGCTTTCTTCCCAAAATCACGTGTGCTGTCACGGATAAGTTTCGCTGTACTGCTTTCTTCACAGACAAACCCGAAGTAAAACGCTGTATCATCATGCGTTACATACGCAACGGTTTTCATTACAGGTACTTCTGTGGTTTTGTGTACCGCAAAATTATCGTATTTATTTGCAGACTTCCAAAGTGGATCATCAAGTTTACCGTCTATCTTTATAGCAGGAAAGGAATATGCGGTTGATGCAAAAAGGTTTAACATCCATACTGCGATCAACCATACCATACCGGCGAACAAATGTACTGCATTTTTTTTAAATACCATATTTTTTTATCCGTTCTTCAATGCTTTCCAGTTTTCCGCAATAATTTTTGGGACATTATCCTCACCAATTACTTCATAAATAAACGGGCCCGGGTATTTATGTTTGACAAGTAACTGCAATATTTCTTGCCAGTTATTAACCCCTTTCCCGGGTAAAACATGCCGTTCATCTTTACGGTCATAGTCTGATACATGTACGGTACAAACCAGTGGCCCTACACGGTCAAGAAATTCTTCTGTCATTTCAATGATTGAATGGTTCATATCGCAACACACACCGATTTGAGGATACGGTGCAATAATAGATTTGATATCATCACTACAGTTCCCCAAACTAGTATCATCTTTCATATTTTCTAACGCAATCTTAAGTTTATACTCCCCCGCGAGTTTTGAGAGTATCCCTAAAGATTCCTGGCAGTTATGAAACCGTTCCTGCCGTTCTTCAGGTTCAACATTACTCGGGCTGGCATGTATGATCAACCGTTTAGGGCCATACTTCGCGATCCACGGTATTATTTCTGTATATGTATCAATCACAAGTTTACGCGCTGCAGTGTCCCGTGTGGAAATATCCCACGGTTTGCCGTAGGTTAGATGCAAGGATATTAATTCCAGGTTGTTGTCATGTATAGAGTTAAGAATAGTTTCTGCCTTAGTGCGGATATTCGCGAAAAAGTTGGTAATCGGCTCTTTTGACGGTAAGATCATTTCTATGCAGTCAAACCCGGCATCTTTATAATTCTTCATTGTATGAGGATTTGAAAATGAGTACAAACTCCCTAGTTTCCATTTTGCAATTTCTTTTTTGTAATCCATTTATAACACCTCTTTCGGTCTTAATCATCACTATCCTTAGTTTCTTTAACCGGTTTAGCTGTTTTTGCCTTCACCCGGCCATAACCTTTAGTAAATTCTTGTATACACCGTAGTTCTGTAAGTTCTGGCTTCTCCCCAACTTCTTTTACTAAAGCGTCATACATTTTGGTAATGATATCCTTATACTTTTTATCCCCAGCGAGGTTAGTATATTCCTCAGGATCTTTCTCAAGGTCAAAGAGTTCATATACCGTTTTACCGTTCTCAGCCGTAGGAGTATGAATAATAAGTTTATACTTCCCCTGCCGTATCATTGTCATACCGGACGCAATGAGATGCGCGTAGTATTCCGAAATCGCGATGTCTTTCCATTCACTTTTGGGGTCAGACATTAACGGCACTAATGAATCACCATCCCAGTTGTTCTCAGTTGTAACCCCGCTAAGGTCCACTATTGTTTTTGTAACATCGACCAGCGAGCACACGTTATCCCGGCGCTGCCCTTTCTGCCATTGATCAGGGTATTTTATGATCAACGGGATTTTGGTTGCAGAATCATACATATTATTTTTCCACCATAAGCCGTGTTCACCCATATTCTCGCTATGGTCGGTAGTATAAATAATTATTGTATTATCCTCATACCCTGTTTCTTTGATGGTATCCAACACTTTACCTATTTCTTCATCCACCCATTCGGTTAACGCGTAATAGTATTCCCTTGCTTTTTTTACGTATTCTTCCGGTACTTCTTCATAATTAAAATTGTACCGCAGGTGCTGGTAGTTCAACGGCAACTTTTCTACGTAATTCTTCGGGAGTTTAGGAGATGGGACCTTGTCCTTGTAATTAAGCCAGTATTTTTCCGGTACTATCAACGGAAAATGAGGGGCAAGGTAGCCGACTATCATGAATAACGGCTTATCTTCCTGCGGTTTGCGGTTCTTCAGAAACTCAATTGTTGCAGAGGTAACATTGCGATCATGTTTTAGGACGGAAGAAGTGTCGCTGGAAGCAATCTGTGTGAACCTATTACTAATCCCGGGAATAGGTTTTGTGATATCAATAGTACTGCGTACGCCTTTACCTGTCATAAACACTTTATTCATATTCCCACCGATTTCGGTCATACTATGACGCCGGGTACCGTCGAGATGCATTTTCCCGCAAAGTATTGTTTCATACCCTGAATCGTTCAACACTTTCGATACCGTTGGGTAGTCTTCTGTTGGCAGCCAACAGCGGTTATTCCACACGCTACAACGGGAAACATATTGTCCCGCCAAAAACGAGTTACGGGACGGGACGCATAACGGCGAGTTTGTGTAGCAGTTCGTGAACGTAACACCTTGATTGCTTAGCTTATCAATATTTGGTGTCTTCACTATTTGGTTACCATAGCAGCCCGATATTTTTTGATTATGCTCATCCGACATTATAACAATAATATTCGGCCGTTTGGATTTAACCGCTTCAGACTGGATTGTTTCCGCTGCCGGAATACTTGTTTTTAATGTGAATAACGCAATAATCCCTGTTGTAACTTTGAATACTTTGTTAGTTTTCATTAAAAAAACCCTTTCTTAATCTCTTGATTTGATAATTGTTGTATTTTACAATAAATAAGGCCTTATTCCAATAATCTTTTTTCTGACTTAATAAATGTATTTTCGGTAGTTAATACTTCTACATAAAATTCAATCTTTACTTTATCACCATCCATAGGGATACTGAACTCAAATGGATAAATTTTATCAACTACCTCTTGCCATTTACCGTTTATCTCTATGTTTTTATAACACAGTTTTGCTGACTTAACACGTGACGCTAAAGCGTCGGTGTATATATACGCACTTTTTAAATTGTCACCCATATGAATAACCATACCTGTCATATTCCCGAACGGCGTTTTTATACTAACAAAATCTTTGGCTGGCTTAGGATTGATTTTTTCTCCAAAAAACCTGTCCTGAAACCTGGGTTTAACCTCAATTCCGTTAATAGCAATCGCAGTGATCCCAGCGGAAGAGATTTTAGTGCTGATACTGCCGGGAGATATTTCAATATCAGGATATGCTATGTTATCTTTCCAGGCCTGTGTTTTGTATGATTTACCCGGATCATAAGGGATAATCTCTTTATTTAAGGCCGTCTTAAAATCAATATCGTTTTTTGATTGGTTCAAAAATACTATATATAACTTATTATTACCATAACCGGCAATATAGTTTACTTGCGCAGTGTCTGTCCGAAGTAACTTCAACGGCATATAAAGCCTTACATTGTTGTCATTATAAAATGTACCGGGACGGTCACCATAAATACGGTTAACCATATACGCATAATTTTTTAACTGGTAAGACGGGAATGATATCTTACCCTTGGATTTTGTATATGCTTCCGATATCATGTAATCTATCAGGAATGAAATCATCGGCCATACGTGGTTATAATGAAAACTGTTATAATTCAAATCTTCAAATTTACGTAGAGGGTATTCCGGTTTTTCATAAACAGTGGTATAAGATCCTTTAATGTTATACCCCGGGAAACTGGAATACCTTCCCACTACCGCCCAGCGTGCAAGGTCGTTAAACATAATTTCGCCTGTACAATACCCTAGTTTCAAAAAGTATGCGGGATAGTTTGCCATAAATATTACGCGATGAGACGTATGTGTCCCCGCGCATTCCGAGCATAATCCAATCTCGGATACACGCCATGCAGGAACTTTTTCTTCGGGTACAGCAATCGGGGACATACTTTTTCTCTTATTTTTTGTTAACGGCGCAAAACCGTCTTGATTCACCAAAACCGTAGTATCAGGTACAGGGGGAGACACATATATACTTGTTGTAAATAACCTCGCGGCTTTTACGCTTGCATCAAGATATTTTTTATTCCCGGTTTCCTCATATAACTCATATAAGTCTATCCATAACGGCGCAAGGTCTATCCAGAACGACCCTCCGAGGCCCAGAAAATCCTTTGCATTTGTATTCACACGTTTATCTATATATTCATCCGCCATCTTCAAAGCCGTATCTAAATACTCCGTAGTACCGCTGAGTTTGTACAACATAAGTTCGTTGTACCATCTACCTCTTTCAGATTTATTGCGGATCTCGTATAAACTTCTTGCACGGTTGTAAAACACAGACGCACGCCCTTTAGAAATCAAAGACAATACTGCGGCATCAGAGAAGTTCATGCATGCACGCCCTAATGTTGATGACGGCACCTGGCCGTCTGCATACACTTCATTTTCCCCTACTTCTGCGGGTTTAAACAACGATGTTTTTCTTGACATAAAATATTCAAGCATAGGCAGGACACGGGTATTATATATTTGTTCGTTATCAGTAAGGATTGCAAGTTCAAGCGGGTGAACCGGTGAAACATTCTTTACCGCACCGGGAACGTCTGTTTCATAACTATACCCCTTTTGTTCTTTTACCCAAATACCATATTTATCACTCATCGCATAGTCAATCATGTTTTCGATTGTATTATTCATTGAACCTGTCCCGCTGTTATCCCGCATATCTCTCAAGCCATAAACTTTTTGGACAACATAACGATATGTATCAAACCAATCACCTGGCTTGATAATAATACGTGTCTTAAAACTATACTTATCGCCAGGGTGCATCAAAGATTCCTGTGTTCCTAATACAGGCGAAAATATTAGTGGTTGAGCGTACCCCCTGGTATTTCTGATCATTACTCCAAACCTGGAATTTTGCGCTGTTGCCAACCGGAAACGCAATTCTTCTTTATCCACTGCCAATACAGTGTTTATCCCTTTGGAAGCAATCATCACCATTGGAACTTGACAAACGTATTCGGGTGTAAAATATGGTTGCAATGGAAACCGTTTCTCGGTCCATATAGGCGGTTGAAACAATATATTGGCTTCTTCTGGCACGATCTGAGGCAATCCTGAAAATCCTATAGAAAAATATCCTGTTGTCATTGGATAAAACATTAAATTCACCTGTATGTCAGATGTGTCATTATATAAAGACAACTCTGCTTTAATCTTGAACTCACTGGTTTCAGGAAAGTTATATTGAAGAATACCGTTGTTAACCACACAATTATCGGCTGTAAGTTCTACAACTTTTCCTGCTTCAAACAAATTCTTTGTTGCCTTACCTTTGGCAACAGATTTCCAGGAAGGGACTTTGTAATTGAACAACGTTTCTGATGAACGTTTCTCATCAATACCTATTTTTGGGCTGTAGTTCACGAGTTTAGGATTATTTTGAGCGTATATTACCGTGAATTTTGGAAGTATTAAAGGATAACTAATATTTTCTGTATCAACAACAAACGAGTGCCCTGGTTTAAGCACAAATTTGTATTGCGGATTATTCACAGTTATTTCGTTTCCCATAGCCACCATCGCCCAGCTTGGGAGAATACAACAAAGCATAACCACAGAGAATGTTTTATTAAAATATTTCAAACACTATCCTTTTAATAATGCCTGCCAGTTGTCGTACAACATTTTTGGGCTTGCTGCGCTACCCATTACTTCGTACATAAACGGGCCGGGGTAGTTGTACTTAACCAGTAACTTCAGGATATTCTGCCAGTTATTCACGCCTTTACCGGGTAACATATGCCCTTCTGCCTTACCATTATAGTCTGATACGTGTACCGTACAAATTCTGGAGCCTATACGGTTAATAAAATCTTCTGTGGTTTCCAATAATGAATGGTTCATATCGCAACACACACCGATTTCCGGGAATGGGGAGATCAACTCTTCCACCGCAGCACCGCTGTTACCTAAACTTATATACGATAACAGGTTTTCTACTGCCACCTTGATATTGTACTCATTCGCATACCGTGAGAGTATACTCAAAGACTCACGGCAGTTATGCGTGCGTTCATCCCGTTCCGCAGGCTCTACATCCCCTGGGCTGGGATGGACAACCAGCCTTTTTATCCCGTACCCGGAAATCCAATTTATTATCTGTGAATACAGCTCAAGTACAGCTTTCCGAGTTTCACTTTTACGTGAAGAAATGTCTAACACCGGGCCAAACGGCAGGTGTAACGATACAAGTTCAATATTTTCGGATACTATTGTTTCAACAATTCTTTGCGGTTCTTTATCGCGGATAATGTCATTAAAATAATTTTTGGGCGGTATATCTCTTGGTAAGCCAAATTCTATACAGTTAATCCCGGCTTCCGCGTATTCCCTAACCGCTGATTTTCTGCGGGCAGTATATGAACTCCCTAGTTTCCATTGTTTAATAACTTCTTTGTAATCCATATTTTTAGGTTCATCATTCATATTTTATATATTCATCCTAAATCACTTGTTTTAAAAAGCGGGATTAATAATACGTATTTTTTAACTAACCGGTAAACTGTATACACACCCGCAGTAGTGTTGATGATAAAGGTTATGTAATTTTGAAAAATCAACACTTTTTTTGTACCCATCCTTTTTTTTGAAATCACGTACCAGAAAACTTTTACTATCTATTTCTAACCCTGTTTTATTGACAATCCCGGCATTCTTATGCGGGCTTACAGTCAGAGTTGTAGCAAAAAACGGGATATTCATTTCTGTTGCTTTCTTATAAGTTTCCTCTAACCTTATCTTGAAACATACCCCGCATCTTTTCCCGCCTTCAGGTTCATTCTTATAAATATCAGTTAATTCCAGCCATTTAATATTATCGTAACCGGCTACTATAAGATCAATCTCAAGAGTTTTTGAAACATACTGCACAACTTCCAGGCGTTTATCGTATTCTTCACGCGGATGAATATTAGGATTACAAAAAAACCCTGTTACCCTATAATTTTCTTCTTTCAGCTGTGAGATTACAGAACTTGCGCAGATACCGCAGCAGATATGAAGCAATACCGGCGCTCCGTTACCATTGATTTTATCTATCTGCATTTTTTTCGTCATATACCTTTGAATACCCTTCTCAAATACATTTGATCAAAAAACGATTTCCTACTTCACACGAAATGGAACATTTGCAGTCCCAACATGCCCGCTTGCGCCATCGTATACATAACAATAAAGCCGGTAATATCCCGGAGTGGATGGGGTAGTAATATTTTTTGCATGTACATCACCAGGATCGTCACGCATTGAAACATCCACTATATCTGCAGGTTGTTTTGTAAGATCCGTATGCAATTCTTCCCGTAGTTCGTACCTATAACGCAATTGTTCTCCCTCATCGTGTGTAATTTCTACCATAGCACGATATTCTGTCTCAGGTGATAATACAATATTTTCATACGCGCGTTTGTTGTCAAGATACATAATTTTAATCCTGGGCGACATATTTGCGGGATACTTTCCTGTCCAGGAAAAATACATTTCGTCGTAGATCGGTGTTTTCATGGTTTCGCTGTCTAATAACATATTATACCATGTATGCGTACATCCCACCACTCTCGCGAGCTTGAATGCATATGAACCGATACACCTGCCGGATACTGACGGGGAGGTTATAAACGCAGCATACCGTGAACTATAAACCGGTGCTTTGTCATAACTTGACTGTTCAATCGGCGCACCCCAGGTAGTAGTTATAACTTCATAACTCGCGTTACACGCGAATTCGGTGATAAGGTACGGCCCCGGCCAGCCTCCATACTTTGGCGCCGGGCCGGTAATGTTTTGATGCGCATTCTTTAAATGTTTATAAGCATTAACCGCAACAATATCAATCTCCGGTGCGTATTTTATCACGTTTTGAACTTTTTCAGGGCTTGACCCGGCAAGTACGGCAACCGTTGGATGGTTAGGGTCAACTTTTTTTATGTACCTAGCAATATCGTTGATAGCTTTATAGCATTCCACATCTTTTGTATTAGCCTCTACCTCATTACCTACCGCCCAGGCGAGTACTGCGGGATGGTTTTTGTATTTATCCACTACAGAAATTAACCGGGTATACTGCTCAGCAACTTCTTTTTTACTACCGGCATAAGTAAACCCCGGGTTTTCCTGCCGCATATGCAACCCGAACAAAAGTTTCATTCCAAGATCCTGCGCACGGTCAAGTATATCGTATCCGTTTAAGTACACATAACTGTATAACCTCGCGGAATTCGCTCCAGCTTCATGCATTTTTTCAATATCTTCCACCCCGCATACGCCTTTCACAAAAAATTCATTTCCATTAACGGTAAGAGCGTATTTCCCGATAGAATTATCCTTTACTATTTTAACTACAGATGGAATATCCGGGTACCTCGATTTTTCAGTAGGCACAACAATTTCAGTAGTTTTTGCGATAACTACAGATGTTGATACCAATACGCACTTAACCGCATCCGCAGCTGTATTCCCATCGTCATTACACTGTATTAGGATATAATTACTGTTATAACTCATCCTAAGATTATACCTGCCGATAAGGTTCCACTTCCCGCAGTTCTTTGTTTGATCAACCTTGATACCTTTATTTAGCCCGGTTCTATCTTTAACAATAACACTTATAGCATCCGGCCTGTTCTCTCCATCCGGCCAGCTTATGTATATATCATACTCCCCGGCGGTTTGAATATTAGGTGTCCATTTAGCGTAAGTCCACGGATCATTTTTTGTGCATTGCAGATAATCAGTGCCATAACTATCTGCTGTGTTTACGCAAACCGTCCATGCTGAGGATGGAACGCTGGTAAACCCTTTATCAGTATTATCAACCACAACTTCTGTAGCAGCTGCAAAAGCAATGGCCAACGGAAAAAGTGTTAATTGTAACAACACGGGCAAAGTAAAACGTAACATCATAGTTCCCTTTATTTAAATTAACTTGCTGTTTTGACCCACTATTAACATCCAATAATAACACGTTCCTCCCTTTTAATTTACCGACGATTGTATTATAGATCCCTCCGGGTCAATTTTCAATGTTAAACTGGGTCATAATTCAATGTTATTTTGCACATGCAGCCTCCTGTATAAGTATTATATGCTCCCATCTAAGATAATAGCAAAAAAATGTGTCCAGATTAGTAAAAAGACAAATCCTATGGGGATTTAACCCTATATATGCAATTTTACCTAAGGTTCGAAATTGTGCTACAACCTGTAGCACAAATACCATGGGGGCTTAACGGCACTGCAAAAATATATTTCTAATAACAAATATGCGGATTTACCCAATGTTACCCTTTACAGTATACGTTTAACTACCAAAGTAAACGTATTATTATCAAACGGTTTAGGTAAAACCAAGTCTACTTGAAGGTCCACTAAACATTTAAATAGTTCTTCAGTAGGTTCAGAACTAACAACTATTATCTTGGTATTTTTGGTGTCCGGGTTGTTTCTAATATGCTGGCAAATTGCAAGTCCATTACAACCGGGTAAATTATAGTCTGTAATAACTAAGTGCGGTTGAAAAGCTGCTATCTTTTGCATAGCGTCCAATCCGTTATAAGAAACTTCTATTTCTGGTATAGGATCAATTCTTTTTAATAGGCGTACGATAATGGCGACAATCTGTCGTTCATCGTCTATAACCAATATTTTGGGGGTTCGCTGATGTTCCATACTAAATCACCTTCAGCTCCATAAAAAGTGGGGCGCATATCAAACAAAACACTATGTCTTAGAACATATTTCCAATAGTGAAATAGAACTGCATTTGGTTAACTCCCGGTTTGTTCAACGGTAAACCCCAGTCAAACCTTAACGGAAACACTGGTGTCGTAATCCTAATCCCAAAACCAACCCCGGCTTTGAGTTCATTTGCAGAATTGCCTATATTCAATGAAATATCTTCAGGCCGTTCCCACGCGCCGCCGATATCGGCAAACACAGCGCCTTGCAGCATCGTCTTTCCATTATCCATCGCTAACGGAAATTTGTATTCAAAATTACATACGGTCATATATTTACTACTCCCTGCGGGGCCAATTTCACCATAATCATAACCGCGCACAGTATCACCCCCGCCGATATGAAAATACTCGCTCAACAACTGTTTATCAGGTTCAAGATACTGTGATACATACCCAACCTTTGCGCTGGCTGAAAATACAAATTTCCAAAAGGTAGGGAAAAACCATGCGGTTGAAACTATAGGTTTACAAAAATGCGCTTCCGCACCCAATGGCCCACCTGCTACCTGCAACGACAAAGAGTTCCTCGAACCTTTGTTGGTGTCAAAGATATTATCACGTTTATCATATGCTACGCCTACTGTGATTTTAGAAATATCCGGTGAGTAGTATATTTTATCCATATACTCAGTCAAGATTTCATAAAAATCCACTTGCTCAAACGAGTACCCTGCGCTCAACGACATATATTCTGATAACTTCGGAGTGAAAGTTAATGCCACACCTCTCCGTCTTTCTTTATAAGCATCAGATACCGTACCGTAATATAGCGAACTATCAGTATTAGATATACTTGATGTAAAAGCGATAGGTTTACTTAAGAACCACGGATCTGTAAAACTTATCTCATAATTTTGCTTGCTTTCTCCAAATTCTACCTGCATATTTAGCCGGTACCCGTATCCGAACAGGTTCATATGTTGCACCTGCAGCGTACCTACCAACTTATCCGTAGAAGAATACCCCATACCAGCCGACATCATGCCCGGCTGACCGTCTGCCACCATGAACACGACGTCAACGAGGTCCGGGTTTTCTGTGGGCTGGATATCAATTTTTGCGTCTTCAAGAAACCCGAGGTTGTTAAGCCGTTCCATAGTACGCCGAATTTTGTTTGCCAACAGCGGCGAACCAGGTTTCACCAGTATCTCGCGGTCAATCACATTGGTTTTGGTATACGTGTTGCCATCAACATATATCTTGTTGACATACACGATATTGTTTTCTGTAACAATAAACGCAATACCTACCTTCCCGGTATCCGTGCTTTGTATCAATTCCGGCACCACTTGCGCACGCAAGTACCCGCGGTCCGCATACATCTGGTGCAACAACGCCAAGCTGGTATCATGTTTTTCTTGGTTGAACACCTGTTTTTTTTCGTATGTTAAAACAGCTTTCAATTCTTTCTCAGGAATAACGCTGTTACCAGAAAAACTTATTTCGTCAACGACAAACTTCGGCCCTTCTTCAATGTTTATTATCAACACGGTCTCAGTACGCTCGTCGTTATATTTAAACTCGGGCTCTAGCAACTGCATGTTTAAAAACCCGTTGTTTTTATAGAACCTCACAAGTTCTTCTTTATCTTTATCGAACACATCCTTTTTAAAATACTGTTTTATCTTTGTTTGCATTAATCCTGCAATCTTTTTTGGTTTGAACTTAGCGTTTCCGTTAAAGATAAGGTCTTTAACAAGAATGCGTTTCCCTTCGGTTATCAAAAAAGTAAGTATTTTTTTCTTGGATTTTGGATCATCTACCGTAGAATATTCTGCTTCGCAATCAGCAAACCCTTTTTCCCGGTACAGCGATATTATCTTGTCACGATCCGCTTCGGCTTTCACAAAATTGTAGTACCCTTTTTTCTTTAGCGTAAGATCGCCTTTAAGTTTGCCGTCAGAAAACTGTTTATTCCCTTTAAACTTAATATCCGCGATCCGGGGCCGTTCGGTTATTTTGAACACAAGCTTTACGCGATCTTTTTCTTTCCCTTTACCTTTAACTTCAACAATATCCGGCACAGCGTCTTCTACGCCTTCGAGTTCAAGTACGCGTTCAGTCTCTTCTTTAATAACATCTTCGTTGACTTCGCTGCCTTTCCGTACTTTCAGTTGATCAAGAACCGTGCGTTGCGAAACGGTTTTCGTGCCTTCCACAACAATATCAGTAATTTTTTTTGACTCTTCCGCGAATACAGACGCTTGAGAAAACAATACCGAAAGTATCGCAGTTATCACTAAACTATCAACTCTTTGCTTGATTAATGTCATAAACCTGCATCCCTAATTTATCTGTAAAGTTTGAATTATTCTATATACTAAATCAGGGTATATAAAAGATTGCATTTTAATGCCCCAAGTAGTATCTCTTACGCAATCAATTATTCACCTCTGAACGGCGGGGGCCCCTCTCCAGCTCCCTCCCGCCCCCTAGGACTTCCAAACCCGCCACCTCTGTTACCCATTTCTTCTCTCATTTGTTCTTTCATTTTGGCTTTTTGTTCAGCCTCCTTTTTTCGGAAATAACTGTATAAAACTGATCGTTGGTCCCCAGATAATAATATTTTCAGTTTCGCTTTTGACATCATTCTTGTTTTGTACTGTTCATCCCTCAAGGTGTTTACCTGATTTATAAGAGATTCGATTTCGGTTAATTCAATTTGTGTGTTTTCATCTTGTGTTTTCATAATATTTACAAGTTTTAACCGGTTTTTTAATTCGCTTTCACTCATTTTTATCGTTTCTTGGGTTTCAACGGTTTGGGTGGATTCTATAACTAAGTTATTCAACTGCTCTTTCTGCTTTTCAGTAAGGTTCAACTTCGCCAATAGTTGGTTGTCATTACACCATCTAAAATTCAGGCCATAGTCGGACCATTCTAGATCCTGCTCAATCGTAGGTGGAAATCCTGCACAAAAACATATCCCGAAGCTACAAAAAAATATTGCAAGAAAAAATAGAATTTGTTTGTTTAACATTATTTACCTCCTTAAAACTCGTTTTAAAAATATTCAATCAAGTAATTACGAATTTATCAAAAACTATTTCTGAGGGTTTTCAAAATTACCTTGTTCCTTCGCCGGCGGTACTTTCCACTTGTTTTCCAGATATCCAGGCCTTGGCGGGCTCATTTTACCTTCCATATTAGGAGGGTTGTTGAACCCCATACTTTGGCCCATACACGGCATTGTACCGGGTTTCATTACTAAACTGAAAATAAGCACTAACGCAGCGGTAACAAAAAGAATTATTGACATGACATTACCAAACTGTGAAATATGTTTTGGGACATTGTCTCGGTTCGCGCTCCACATCGCAACGTATCCTAAAAACACTAAAAGCACTGTAATAACTATTGGCAATACTATAAGCATACCTGGTTCCTCCATTTATTAAAAATAATCTACCTTACACTCTTCCCAAGCAACCAACTTAAAATATAGTTACCACCTCCCCGCTTCTTTTCTCGTAAAAGTTGGGCAAAATCACTCATACCTCAACGCGTCGATAGGGTTCAACTTTGCAGCGTTCATCGCCGGATACAGGCCGAAGATGACGCCTATGATAAACGCAAAACAAAACGAAATTATTATCGAAACCGCTGAAACCGATGTGGGCCATTTGCCAAGCGCCCCAATCCCCAGCGAAACAATTATGCCGAGGAAAACACCGATTAACCCACCGATAACACAGATGACCACTGCTTCAACCAAAAACTGTGACAAAATATCGCGGTATTTTGCACCAACAGCTTTTCTCACACCGATCTCGCGTGTTCTCTCTGTGACCGACACCAGCATTATGTTCATTATTCCGATACCGCCTACTAAAAGTGAGACTGACGCAATCCCACCGAGCAACAAACTAAACGTTTTTGATGTAGAACTTACCATCTCGAGTATCTCGGCTTGAGAACGGATTCTGAAATCATCTTCGTCGTTATCACGAAGCTTATGTCGTTTTCGTAAAACTGCTGTTATTTCCTGGTTCGCTTGATCCATCGAATCTTTGTTAATAACCTGTATATTGATATCGCTAAGGGACTCTTTACCAAAAAGGCGCTTCTGCGCGGTCGTCAACGGAATAATTATTTGGTCGTCTTCGTCACCCATTGGACCACCCGAACCTTTCTCCTGAAGAGTACCGATAATCTTGAACCGTAAATTATTGATTTTTATGGTTTTTCCTATAGGATCAGTATTTTCATCAAACAACTCTTCAATCACGCTGTTTCCTAAGACGGCTACTTTCAACCGTGACTTAACCTCTTTTTCTGTAAAACATTTCCCGGCTTTAATCTTGAAATTGCGTATATCCAGATATTCCGGATATGTTCCACAGATACGCGTATTTGTGTTTTTGTTACCGAATATCGCTTGTGCGTTACCATTACAGGTAGGCGCAATTTTGTTTACGGTCTTAACCGTATTTTTTACATACGCTACGTCTTCCAGTTTCAACCCAGCGCTACTTCCAATGGCTGATGCGGCATGGCTCCCCGGTGCGTTGGACCTCGCGGACATTATTGTCAATAAATTGGAACCCATATTTTCTATCCTCTTAGTGATATCCTTCTTTGCTCCTTGACCAATTGAGACCATAGCTATTACCGCAGATACGCCAATAATAACGCCAAGCATTGCGAGTATACTTCTAAGTTTATTAGCTAACAACCCGTTTACTGACATTTTGATGCTGTCAAACATTTCGAACATGTTGAATAAACTATCATTGTTTCCGTTTGGCGTATTTGCAATGTTTTGATTAACCGTTAGTGTTGATAAATAATCTTTCTTCTTCTCGTCATTTACAATTATCCCGTCGTTTATTGTAATAATCCTTTTTGCGTATTCAGAAATTTTGGGATCGTGGGTAACAAGAACTGTGGTAATGCCTTTTTCGTTCAACTGCCGGATTATCTCCATAATTTCTTTCCCAGACTGAGTATCCAGATTGCCTGTAGGTTCGTCGGCAAAAAGGATTTGCGGGTTATTTGCCAACGCGCGCGCAATCGCTACTCTTTGTTGTTGCCCTCCGGATAACTCGTTTGGTTTATGGTTTATACGGCCGGTAAGCCCTACAGCATCAAGCGCGTTTTGGGCGATAGCTTTTCTGCCGGAAACATTGCCGTATATCATCGGTAACTCGACATTACTCAACGCCGTAGTCCGGCTGAGTAAACTAAAGTTTTGAAATATAAAACCAATATATTTATTGCGTAAATACGCTAACCGATCGTCGTTCATGTTATTGACTTCCACGCCGTTAAAAAGGTATTGGCCTGAATCGGGTTTATCCAAACATCCCAGAATGTGCATCAGGGTAGACTTCCCGCTGCCGGACGCGCCCATAATCGCAATAAATTCACCTCTTTGGATTTCAAGGGAAACTCCGCGTAACGCGTTTACCCGGTATTTACCCATCTGGTAAGATTTGTGTAAGTCCGATACTTGTATCATCTCGGCCTGCCTCCCATCATCATCGGCGGCGGGCCTTCAACCTCTTTTTGTTTATCGGTTTTTTTACTTGTTACGGAAGTACTGCTGTTAGTTTTGTCTTGGGTTATTATAGCTACGCGATCACCTTTTTCAATTCCAGATAATATTTCTATACCTTCCTCATCTTCGACTCCAGTTGTAACTTCTTTAGAATAGGATTTACCATCCTGATTGAGGAGAAAGACATATTTACTATTGTTTGAAGTACGAACAGCGGCGGCTGGGAGTTGTATCGCATTTTTTTTGACGTAGGTAACAACATTTACGTCTACGCTCATCCCCGACTTCAAAAGATTTAGCGCTTTGGATGTAAGTTTGATCAACACTTCGTATGCAGTGACATTGGACTCTACTGTAGCGGTGTACGCAATTTTTATGATTTTTCCCTCAACTTCGTCGTCCGGGTACGCGTCGACAACAATTTTTGCTTTCATCCCTTCCTTAATTTTGCCAATATCGGTTTCATCCATTAAAACCTTTGCCACAAGTTCGTCGGATACTTCCAAGATTGTTGTGTTAGTTTCAACTTTCTGGCCCGGCTCTACATTTCTCAAGGTTACCAACCCGGCGATAGGAGAGATGATAGGTATTTTTTGGTATGCAGCTTCTGCGATACGCAATTCGTTCTGCGCTTTTTTAACATCTGTGGTATTATTGCTTGCTTGCGCGATTTCCAAATTCTTCTTTGCTGTGGTGAGAAGGTTGATGCGGTCATCGCTGCTGACCATTGCCAGTGTTTGTCCTGCTCTTACTATAGACCCTTCATCCACATAAATTTCTTCTACCTGCCCTTTTTTGGAAGAAGTAAGCGTAATCTTTATTCTAGGTTCAAGCACTCCAGTGACTGACACCTCTGACGTGATTTCCTTTTTTTGTACTTCAACAACTGTATAGCTGTTATCTTTACTATTGGGTTTATTATTTCTTATGTACAAGAATACCGTAGCGGTTATCAGTAACAATACTGAAATGATTAATATAAGATACTTTTTCATAATCAGCTCCTTATCCCGTTCCTAATCCCCATTGCATTAAGTAGATCGGCTTTTGCTAGCTCGTAGTTAAACCGGGCTTCTATTAATTCAAGTTCTGCGGTGTTAAGGTTGTCTTCAATATCTTCAAATTCGAGAAACGAAATATTTCCCTGTTTATACTCGATACCGGCGAGTATCGCGCGTTCTTCGGCAACATCAATGTTTGCTTCGGCAAGCGCGAACCGTGATTTTGCAAGCACAGTTTTAAAATATGCGGCTTTAACTTCGATCGTTATAGTTTCTAACAAACTCTTTTGTTCCAAAAGAAGCGAGTTAAGTGTAATATCGTTTTCTTTCAGTTTTAAATATAATGGAAATCCGGCAGAGATTGGAAACGATATTGAGAGCACTGTGTTGGCATCGGAGGTGGTTGGTGTAAGGGTTTTGCCGGCAAGATTGTACCCAGCCGACGCTGAAACTGCCGGGAGGTACTCGCTTTGAGCTACTATCCTATCCAACTTATTGATTTCAATACTCACTTCTTTTTGTTTAATATCCGGCCGGTTTTTAAGAGCTACCTCTATGGCTTTATCTGCTTCCAGCTTGATTTCGTCACCGGTATATTGTTCATCAACAATTATCATTTCACCTTGCCCTTTCCCCATTTCTTTTTTCAATTGCAGCAATGACATTTCAACATTATTCTTAGCCGCAAGCAAGTCATACTCGGATTTTTTTGTGTAATATTCTGCTTGGTCCAGATTTGTTTTTTTCTCATTTCCTATCTGGTATAATAGCGAAACAATAGCACAGTTTTCTTTCCTGCGTTTGAGTTCAGTTTCCCTGGTAATAAGCAGCGCATTGTTTTGTAGAAGTTGAAAATACAGCTTCTTTATGTTCAGGATCAAAGTATTTTGTTGTTGGATATACTGTAACTCCGCAAGTTTGTAATTGTTCTGCGCTTTTTTTATGGTTGCCGTATTCTTCCCACTGCTGAACAATGTTTGAGTTATCTTTAAACCCGTATCGTACCCTGAAGAATCTCCTCCTGTATTTTGGACAAAACTATAGCCTATCATTTGCAAATAATTCAGGTTAAGATTTACCTGTGGATAAACTATGTAAACTGTTGATTTTAATTGAACATTTTTTAATTCTTTATCATAAGCAAGTGCACTTAATACCGCATTATTTTTTAATGCAGTATTAATACAGTCCTCCAAAACCATTTTGGTTTCAGAATAGCTTGGGAAAGTATAGATTGTGAATATTAAAAAAAGCAATGTTAATAAACTTATTGTTTTCCACAACTCATACTTCATTTCTTACCGGCCTCCCATCCAATTTATTAGGTTCATGGTTATTAGAACCAAATGAATGAGAAAATGTTACAGTAAAAAATGTTTTAGCGTATATCTCTGTCCCGCTGGGGTACGGGACCCCTGAATTCAGGCTGTTTCGGCGCTTCCTTTAGCATCTTATCAAATGATATTTTTTGTTCTTCGTTCAATATTGTTCTTATACTTATATTCACGGTATTCATTGTTTTTGTCATTTTATCATAAAATTCGTCACGGTATTTATCAACTACGCCTTTGTTGGATATTAGGATTTGAACGATTTGCTTTTTCTGAGCCTCAGTCAAACTTAATTTTTTTGAAAACATGTCCACCATGTGCTGTTCCGGCGACTTCCCCATCCGTCCGTCGGGCATTGGAGGCCCAAACCGGCGGTTACTAGAAAAATGCTTTATTGACAGGAAACCGGACATCACACCGAGCAGATAGATTATGATTAATACAGAAATTGCAAACAACGCCTTTTTCATTTTTTTATCTCCTTACTGGATTCACTGTTCATAATGTATTTTATTATATCATCAGGTTCAATATATTTTTTATTTAACAAATCAGCGGCTGCTGAATCTGAGATACTCGCTATAAAGTACTCCTGTAGTTCGTTATAACCATTAGCGGTATCCGAAAAATAACTTTTAAACGTAACAGTGGAAACGACGAGTAACAATGTCGTAAATACAAATAACAATTCTTTTGGAAAAATGAACAGGTCTAATATGGAATTAGCTACGGGAGCATCCTTCGGTAACCGTTCTAATAGCCGGGTTTCAAAAAACGGTGATGTTGATACGGACTTATTTGTGGTAAATAAGTTGTCGGTCAATTTTAAGCGTTCGTATTTTGCGCTGCATACCGTGCAACCGCGTATATGCGATTCTAATTGTTTCTTTTCTACCGGAGATAACTCGCCGTCAATATAGGCTGATAATAGTACCGCCATCTTTTTACAGTTCACAGTTATTTCCCTCCGTAACTAAATTCTTCATAAAAAGGGCGCATTTTATCGTCAAGTTTTTCACGCGCCCTGAAAAGCCAGATTTTTACTTTCTCCATAGAGATACCAAGTATTTCCGAAATTTCTTTATAGGACAGGCCGTCAACAGTTTTTAAAATGTAAACAGTCCTGTATTTGGTTGGCAAAAGATTAATCATTTTGTGTAGCAGCGCAATTTGTTCTTCATTTATCAACATCGTGTCTGGGTTTTGTTCCTCGCTCTTTAGTATATCGACAAGCGTGGCAGCGTTTTCACTTGACAAAGGAGCGTCTAAGGAAATGAATTCCCGTTTTGTTTTCCGCATGCTGTGTTGGCATTCGTTAATAGTTACGCTGTAGAGCCAGGTGAAGAACGAGGATTGTTCCTTGAACGTATTGATTTTACGGTATACTTTAAGAAACACTTCTTGTGTAACGTCATCTGCTTCAGTTTTGTCTTGAATAAAAGTGAACACTATCCTATATATACGATCTTTATACTTGTGTATAAGTTCCTCAAAAGCGGGTTGGTTGCCATTCTTGAGTGATTTTACTAGTTCAGTATCTGCTTCCATAAATACGGGTTGTTGCAAAACAGTGCTTCCTTTTGGGTTATCTAACCTTCTCATATCATTGGCCAATAATAGCACATAACTATCTTCCACAACAGGTGTCTCCTATCAAGCTTACTTATTAGAGCCATCAATGCACTTAAATGTTACAACTCTACCCAATTTCTCAGCGTTAGTGACCTCAAGTTAGGTACCTATATACTATTGATGTAAGAGTACCATCACAGGGGGTGCAAATTAACCCGCCATTTTGACCCACTATTAACATACAACAATGCCTAGGCCTATATTTGAACCATCCGACGCTATAATTATAAATGCCCATGGGTCAAAATTCGATGCTAGACTGAGTCAAATTTGGATGCAAACTCACAACTTATCATGCATGAGCAATCCTAGGCATCCACAATGGTTCCTTGCCCATTTCCGTATGCAGAAACCGGAGTAATAATTTAGATTTTAAGTATTGATATTTTTTGTTGTTCCATAAGTTGTTTAATTCGCAAGGATCTGTTTTTAGGTCGAACAGTTCGCCATAGGGTTTGTTATAGTAAACCGTGATTTTATACCGGTCATTAACAAATGTCCTGAGGTTAACAGTAGTTGGTTCATGGCGGTTTTCTATTATAACACTATCCCTTGCGGTATGCTTCTTCCCAAACCATACATCAGCCTGGTCAATTCCCGCCATAGTCCTGGGTACCGGGATACCCGTCATACTCAAAAATGTGGGCGCTAGATCTACGAGTGATTGTAAAGAATCTGACTGCCGGTTCGCCGGGACTTTACCCGGGTACCGCACAATAAACGGTATTTTAATCATGTCTTCATAATGGAACGCGCCTTTAGCTTTTAGCCCGTGCTGTCCAAATAAATGCCCGTGGTCCGTAGAAAATACTACTAACGTGTTTTCCGCAAGGCCAAGTGTGTTAAGTTTATCCAAAATCCTGCCGATATATTTATCCATCAAACTTATCATCCCGTAATACACTGCGATATCTTTCGGTAGCGAGTGAAGATTTCTTAAGTGTGTATGGAAACCGTGTAATGCGTACCCGCTTTCTTTCCACGGAGTGAAGTCCGGTTCTTTTTCCTGGGTTAACCCGAAATGAGGCGGATTATTTTTGTGTTCACCCGGTTTTATCGATGGGATTGAGAGTTTATCCGGGTCATACATAGTATCCCATGGTTCGGGTACCAGGTATGGCGGGTGAGGGTCAAAAAAACTTGACCACAAGAAAAAATTATCTTTTTGTTTCGCGTATTGTTCAAGCAAAACATTTGTGCGGTCCGCAATCCATTTATTGTAATGATACTTTTCCGGAAGTAACCATTTATGCGTTTGTTCCCGCGGTTTTGTCCCTGTTGGCGGTGAAAAAAAGTCGCGCCAGTTATTTAACCCGTTTTCTTCCATCCATAACGCGTAGTGTTGTCCAACAAGATACTCGTCAGTATGGTTACGTGCAAGGTCTACGTGTTCAAACCCGTAGAACGGCCCGTGAAACTTTTTCCAGAACTTAAAATCATGAAGAGTAGGGATAGATTCCAGTGACGGAAATTCTTTTGTACTTCCCAGCGGCTGAAAATGAGCTTTACCTATAAGCGCTGTGCGGTAACCCGCATTACTAAAATCTTCACCAACAGTATGTTCAGTTTCAGGTAATTTTGTCCCTAATGACCATGCTCCGTGCTGGCTGGGGTATTTACCTGTAATAATCGATGCACGGCATGGCGTGCATGTAGGGTTTGTGCAGTACGCGCGCGTAAACACAGTTCCTTCAATTGCTAACTTATCAAGATTAGGCGTCCTGATTTCTTTATTAAACCGTCCTATGGTATTCCAGTGCTGCTGGTCACTGGTTATCAGTAATACATTAGTTTTTTTGTTTGGCATAATACAAATAATCCTTTACCATGTTTTACATTTTTAAGTTCTTACACGAAGATTAAACACTATTTTGGATGGCAAGTTGTTTATCTCAACATTCTTTTCTTCTGCGATATACCCCTGTTTCCATGCTTTAACCCAATATTTGCCTGTAACAAAATTATCTATAATTAAAACACCGTTTTTGTCAGTTATCAATTTATAAACATCTACACCCCCAGAAGCTATTCGTATTGTTACCTCGCTTAGGGGCAGGCCTTTCGCATCTAATACAGTAAACATTACCTTATTGGTTTCATCCGCAGTAACAGGTGAGGTGCTCACATTAATTTCCACCCCGTGTTTTTGTGTACTAACTGCCGTAGTTGTGTTAACTTGAAGCACATACGTTTTTCGTGTATCCTTTTTGGGTATCACAGTAACCGCGATTTTTGGCGGTTCTGTTGATAATGTTATTGACGGAACCATCCTGCCGATAGGACATCCTTTTTCATCTACTGTAGTACCCGGTGGCGTGTTAGTGCATATATCACGGTAGTCCGGTACACCGTCCTTATCGCTATCCACCGGGCACCCGTCTTTGGTTACTTTAACTTTATCCGGTGTATCAGGGCATTTATCAAGTGTATCTTCAACACCATCACTATCGCTATCCTGCTTTCCTAACTTCATCTTAAACGTAACAATATGAGACATCCCCAATACCCCGTAAGGTACCCATGAGTAGTCAATAGTGTATTGTTTATACGACACCCCGGCTCCTATCCTGAATGACCCTATAAAGTCCGTTATCTGCGGGTCAATTTTTAATCCTATTCTCGGCATGAAACCTATATTATTGAACTCAAACCTGCTTTCATTACCGATACTAAACTCGTAGTTACTGTTGTTCGGTACATTAAACTCCGCGACCAGCATAGATTTGTATTTGCTTATATAATAATTATATCTCCCGCCAATTTTTAGGTTTACCGGTAATGGAACGGTTTTTGTTATATACGTCATTGACGGCCCAATATTTTGTAATGCCACGGCTATCTGTAAATTATCATTTACCAACTGCATAACACCAAAATCAAACGCCAGTCCGGACGCTGAAACTGTATCTATTGTTGAATACAAATATTTAACGGATATACCGTATGGCGTTTTCTTTAATATATTTGAATACGACATTATTACTGATAAGTCCATTGGGGAATAGGTTTCATTAATCAATGCTCCGGTATTATCATATTTCTGTATCGTACCAAGTGATAACAGGTTAACCCCGGCAGTGAGAACTCCGAATTTAGGGCATTGCGAATACGCATAGTTTTGGTAGTTAATATTTTCAAACCAAATGTTGTCGGATACGCCTATCTCAGGACGTTTAACTGAATATCTCCCCGCAGGGTTATAATAATACCCGAATATATCGTCCTCAACGCATGACAATGCACCGCCTAACGCCACTCCACGTGCGCTGATGTTCATCCGTAAAAACTGCAGCCCGCTGTCAGCCGTAGCAGCGAACGCCTGCCGGGATGCAAGTACCAACCATAGTATGCATACTAAGTATCTGTTCATATTTTTTATCATTAGTTTATTTAATAATACTAAGCTTACCTTTCATCACAGTACTGCTGTCATTGTTGTTTGTAACAACGTATAGATATACTCCTGATACTGCCTCGTTGCCGGATATATCTTTTGTATTCCATTCATACACATTATCACCGTTGGTTTCACTGGCTTCAAATACAAGTTCACCAAGAATGTTATAGATCCGTATCTTAGAGTTATTTGTTAATCCTTCAAACACAATACCGTTTACCCGTGAGTACTTATCGTTACTATACGGTTTGTACGGGTTAGGATATACTTTTAGGGAATTAAGATTATCAGCAGAGATAAGTTTTCCGAACATAGCATAAACAGAGAACTGGTTTAGTTCAACCTGTATAGTATTATTTTCTTTATCAACAACTCCACCAATAAGCACCCATTCATTGAAATACTCGTCAAGACGGTATATCCGCAGCGTTTCTTCGTACACCGGCGGAAATACACCGTCAATCTTACCGTCATTATTGTTGTCATTATATACAATACTCACACCAATATTTTGAGCGAACCCGGAAGTAATCCTGGTACCGTTAGTACGATACATATTAAGCTCGGTGATACCTGTATCAAACACCTTAACATTATCCTTACCGGAGAGTTTGGTATTAGCTTCTTCAATCTGCTGTTTCCCAACTTTTTTTGGTGTTATCAGAGGAGTAGGGTTAACATCAACATAAACTTCAGTGGTAACGGCATTTTGGGGTATATACACCCTGATTTCTTTAATAATGCTCTGAGTGTCATACTGCATAACAATTAGTTTTGAAGTTGAAACTGGATTAAATATTTCGTTATCAACCTTACTTGTTTTTATGGTAACCGCCGTACCGGTATCTACCAGCACTAAATCCTGTGTATATGTATAAACCCTGAAATAGTATGTCGTATCAGAAAGTAATTGCTCAACAGCATAATCTTTAACTGTAACTGTTCCTGAGGTTACTGTCCAATTAACATTATCTGTTGACTGCATAATTGCATAAACCGTACCCGACGAATACTGCGGAATCTCAATGTTTACTGTATGTGCAGACCGAGTTGATATGCTCAACTCTGTTATCGGTAATGTTTGAGTATATACTGTTCTTACAAAATATCCTGTACTTAAACCAATGAGGTTATATACAAGCATATACCTGGAATACGCGGTATTTGAACTAAGGTTGGTTTCTGTATACCACGTTGTATTTGATGAAATATACGCGATTGTGTCACCGGTGACTGAGAATAATATATATCCGTTCTCGTTATCATAACTATCTTCCCAGTACCAATTTATGATTGTGGTTGAGGCTGCAATCCCGTAAAAATTGTATAACGGTACCGGAGGCGATACCGTGACATTGATAAACACCGACCCTGTCTGCTGGCTTGTAACCGTCCCTCCGTAAGTATCGTACGCAATTACTTTCCAGTAATACGTAACCTGCGGGGTTAAGGTATCCTGCAGGTTAAGTTCAGTTGATGTAATATTGCTGCTGGTATCGCACACCTCAAATCCCGGGGTGGTACTATATATCACGGTATAATACACTGTGTCCTGGTCAGGATCAGTTGTCTGCTGCCAGTCAAATGTCACGGTTGTAGTGCTGGCCACACTGCTGGTTGTTGCAACAATATCAAAACTTACCGGCGCAGCGTTCGTAGCAATGTAGAAACTGTATAAATCAGAAACAGTGCTTGACCCGTCATAATTGTCGTAAGCCAATACTTCCCAATAATACGTAGTATACGGCGGTAATCCAGGCGGTAATGTAAACCCTGTGGTTGTTAACCCGGAACTCGAAACGTAGGCCGACATATCCTGTGAAGTACTTACCCGAATCTCGTAATAGACAGTATCCCCGTCGGTATCAGTACTTGCATGCCAGTCAAACGTTGGGGTACGGGTATCCACACTGCTGCTTGTCGGGATCACAATAAAATCTGTGGGGACAGTATTTGTAGTGATATAAAACAACCCGGTTTGCGCGCTTGTTACTGACCCGCCATAGATATCGTACGCTACTATCCGCCAGTAGTGTGTTGCGTACGGAGCCAAGCCGTTACTGAATGTATACTGTGTTGTAACAATCCCGCGAGTGGTAGTATAAACACTGAAATCCTGGTATGTACTATTATGTATTTCGTATTCTATATTATCCCCGTCAGGATCGGTTGTTGTGTACCATGATAATGTCGGGAAATGCGTTGTTATTACCGCAGAAGAATGGTTTATATTAAAACTTACCGGTACTGTATTGCTGTCAATAAACATGTACCACACGTTTTGTATTGCCGTTGTTGTATCTCTATATTTATCATACGCATTTACCGTCCAGTAATATGTTGAATAACACATTAGTTTTGATGTTACGTTATAAGTTTGTGTGTTCAACCCTGCGGATGATACGTATGTTCCGAACTCAGCATTTGTACTATATTTTAATTCATACCTTACATAATCCCCTGGATCGGTTTCTAATGACTGGTCCCACCCAAAATATGGTAGGCGCGTATGTACAGTCCCACTGGAATATAACATATTAAAACTTCCGGGGGTTGTATTGCTTGATACAACAAACTGCCAGTCTGTCTGTGTACTCGTTGTTGTACCCCCCGTCGTATCATAGGCGTATACTTTCCAGTAATATGTCGTATACGGGTTCAGCATTGCTTCTATCGCGTAA
>Ga0265292_1000632_pt1 | contig 44057 bp, 29 predicted proteins | sample Munlanlewell296A_FD_189080 | JGI IMG/M metagenome (GOLD analysis project Ga0265292, IMG submission 189080) | Leachate microbial communities from a municipal landfill in Southern Ontario, Canada - Leachate well 296A | ecosystem: Engineered > Solid waste > Landfill > Unclassified | place: Canada... | reverse complement strand
TAGCTCATACATTTGACAGGTTGTTGATAGATACAAATACAGTCACTGCAAAGTATGGTGTCACTGCTGCTAATTCTACGGTTTACTTCCGGGATTATGTCAGGCCGTTCTTGCCGGATAGCGTATCAGGTTCAAGTTTGTACTGGGATCCAACACTTGAGTGGACCGGGTTGACAGGGTTCGTATCAGATGGGGTGGAACCTAACTTTGCAGAACGGTTGACTGACCGTGAATTCCAGGTTAAATATTTTGACCGCGGCCTGGCATCACAAGGTGTTGCGCCGACAACAATACAGGTTTGGATTGATATTAACGATAATATGGTATATGAAACTACTGAACAGTTTATGATGCAACTGAAACCTAGTGTGGATAACGACGGAGATTATTCCAACGGTGAAGTTTATTACTATATATATCCTCGTATGAACTACGCAGGGGATGGGTTTATCAGGTATAGATTTTATGCTAATAATCCCAATAGTTTAAGTGTTTCTACTTATACTTATTCTATCAATAGTACTACTAATACAGTGTTAGGTTTTTATGAAGCCAGCGGGACTGCAGTGTTCGGCAGTACAGTATCTGTCAAAGGTACACCGCCAAGAGTTACTATCGACGCTCCTTCGGGTGAACAAACCGGGCAGGTAACAATTACTTATCATCTAATAGATGATGATAACAAAACTGTGCCATATAATTATTGTTCTGTTAATCTAGAGTATTCGCTCGATGGTAATAGTTGGAATACAGCAACGAAGTGGGGTGGATCAGAGAAGATTGAAAATCTGGAAGCAAGTTTATCGCCAGGCACAACGCATACGTTTACATGGGATACCTCCGTTGATTTGAGTAATACCGATAATTCTGTACTCGTGAGAATAACTCCCGCAGATAGTGATGGTACAGGAACTGCGGTGGTAAGCCAGGCGTTTAATATTGATAATATTATTGTATCAAAACTTGTGATTACGTCTTCTATACAGGACTTGGCGTTCGGTACGACTTCACAGGTTGCTACAGTTGAAGCACAAAATAGTGCGGGAATTAAGGATATTGATGCAGCGCTAGTGCTGAACCTGCTGAGTAATTCTACAAATTATAACTTTGTTGATTATCAGGCAAATGTGGTTATAACAACAGTGACAATGTCATTAGGTGAAGCTAGGTTCAGGTATAATGATAGAAATATAGGGAGTCCGTTGCTTACAATCTCAGAAAATCCTAGTATAGGCATTTCTGATGCAACACAAAATTGGACTATCAATACAGGCGGGGTTAATGCCACAACATCTACTGTTATTGCAGACCAAACTTCCGCGATTGTCGGTACAACTGTTACTGTAACTGTGACACTAAAGGATATATTCGGGAATCCTATATCAGGTAAAGCGGTTGAGGTAGCGGTCAGTGGTTCAAGTAACTATATCACTCAACCTACTTTCACGACTAATAATAACGGATTGGCAATCGCAAGGTTCTGGTCGGTTGTTGCTGAAACAAAAACTGTTACTATAACTGATGTTACGGATAGTATTGCGCTTGTTTCCAGTGCAACAGTTGTTTTGACTGCAGATGTTGCAGATGCCGCAAAATCTACGTTCGTACTAACTCCAGGCAACGTGGTTGCAGGTTCTACAATTTCTGTTGTTACAACATTGAAAGACAGGTATAATAATTTGGTTTCCGGTAAGAGTATTGCGATCAGTGTTAACCCTGTATATGCAGGGGATGTTGTTACACAACCGCCGATGCTCACTAATACCGCGGGGCAGTCAACAGGAACTGTTACCAGTGCTGTTATACATAACAAAACTGTTACAGTAACTGATACAACGGACGGGATAACGCTGAATACTTCATTAACTGCAGCGTTTACAAGTATTGATCCAACCCCGCCGGTTGTTCTGCGGACATCCCCGGAAGCTAATAAAACGTTGAATACTATTTTTCGCAGCGTATCCGCTACATTATGGGATAACTACAGTCTGAACATCGCATCATCAACAATAAGGTTGTTGAGGCCGAATGATACTGAAGTCTCTGGTGTTAAGACTATTGTCAGTACGGATACTATAGAGTTATCTTTCGTAGATGAGGGGTCTGATGGGAAGTATACCATTGTCGTTAATGCTTATGATAGTTTTAATAACCTGTCAATATCATCAGTAACGTTTACTGTTAGTTTTACATATGGTTCAATTTATACAACAAACAAAAAGATGATTGGTAAATGGAATTCTACAGATACTTGGTATGGCGGAGTGGTTCCGACTGACCGTAACAGAGTGAATGTTGAGCAAGGATTCACGTTATTAATTGATTCTGAGGCGGTATGTAATGCGTTATCATTGTATATGTATGACAATGCAAAGGTGCAGTTTGTTGGTGGTAATTGCACTTTGAACGTTATTAATTCATTAGTGCTTCCCGAGGCAGGTCAGCTTGAGATAAAAACTACTCAGCCTGGGGATAATTTTAAACTTTCTTGCGCTGATATTTGGGCATGGAGTTGGTGGGATGGGTGGTATCACACAAATAATCGTGCGGAGATACGGTTTGAAACTATGGCACAGCAATCTACGATCACAGTTATTGCGGAAGATCTTAATCTTGGGTATTATTGGGATAACAATGCGAATATGAACGTTATTACTTCAAGCGCGAATTCGGTGATAAACATCTCATGCCGGGATTTTACGCTTGACCGTTATGACGAAGCAAGTTTGATTACCAATGCGCCAAATTCGTATATTACGTTTACGGCAACCGGTACCGGTGATCACGGATACATTGCTCTCGGGTATTATTCAAACTTCAATGTTCGTATTGCGTCAAGTAACAGCAAGATTGACCTGAATGTAGATGATATTAAGATACATTTGGATTATAGTACGGCAATTAAGGAAACTGCGGCAAAGTTTGAATTAATTAATGAAGTGAATACAAGTACGTTGACGTTGCACGTAAACAATTCAGTAACGAACGCAGGGTTGTTCACTATGCGCGGGGTAAATCCAGGCGGTGCTGTGAAACCTGACCCGGAGAATGCTTTCCGCAGTACGAAACTTACGGGTAATTATAATGTTGCGTATGTAAACAGTGTTGGTTGGGTGGACATGCAGAATGTTCAGATTACCGGTTTTGGGCAATCACGTACGCCTAAAAAATATGGGTTTATGTGTTATCAGAATAAAGGATCTGTTAATGTACCCCCAAAAGCTGTGTACTTTTATAACTGCGAAGTGTCGTCCAGTGCGGATACCGGGATATATCTTTTGGAATGTGAACGCTTGAATAATACCTGGTATGACCAGGGTATTACGTCGTGTGTGATTCATAGTAATAAATTCGCAGGGGTATGGCTGGATAATACAACCAAGAGCGAGGTTAAGGGATGTGATATATACAATAACACAGGGATTCCTGATGGGTATGGTATATACCTAACCCAGTCAAGTGAAAATATGATACTGTCAAATAATGTACATCATAATAACGTAAGAGGTATTCATCTTGAGTCATCTGCTAAGAATATGATTGAAAAGAATTATGTGCATCACCAGTTTGCTGAAGAAGGGATTTCAATTAAGAATTCTAATAAAAACATTTTGATGTCCAACGAATGCGCATATAATCCGGTCTGCGGGTTGTCACTCGAAACTTCAATCAATAATTATGTGAGTAATAATAGTTGCCATGATAACGCGAATTCGGGTATACGTGTGAGGTACGGCGCGGATAAAAATATTTTCTTGATTAATACCAGCAGTAATAATGCGAGAACTGGGTTAACATCGCATTCTTCGGTAGATAACCTTTGCGTAGGAGAAGTGTATCGCAACAATAATTTCGGTGATGTTTATATGGAAGGCGAAGCTAACCAGGGATATGTTTCGCAGTTATGGTTAAAAGGGTGTTTGCTCAACAGTGTAACCGAGTTCGCAAATACTATTGAAAAACAGGAGTTTACAAAAGAAAATTCGTGGGTGATAAGCCAGAAACATGATAATATTCCGGGCCTCACACGTATATGGGGTCAATTCTCTATGCCTCAGGCTAATCATTTATGGCATACGCCTGTGCTAAGATGGAATTACGCGACTGATACTTACTCTACTAACCGTGCGCATGGTTGGAATACTGCTATCCTTAACTACGATACGCCAATGTTAAGATACGACGATGGAGGTATTGACGGAGGGACAACATCAGGGACTAACGATATTACTTCAATATCTGTCAGTTCTACAACAAAAAGTGAGTTATGGATTTTGAGTTATGGTTACGGCCCAACTTCAAATCAGTGGTTGGTAAAAGGTACGGCGTCAGGAGTGCAGTTAGGATATCTTACGCATGATACAGATTATAAGAGTGATAACGGCGAGGTTGGAATACGATTAACGCATAGGCCGCCTGTACAGCGCGGGGAACAGTATGTATTCGCAACAATTGCACCGTCAGGTGATGCGTTTATACAAAAAGAAATTGATTTCTGTGATTTCTCTGATCCAAGTTATGTTGGTGCAAGTTTTGAGAATAAAGCAGGTGCAATAGTTGAAATGATAGGCGTTTCTACAGCTCCTACCAGGATTACACGGAAACTGGCAGAAGATCTTGCGGATACTAATTTTTATTATGGAATGAAATTGGGTGGTGGGATTAATCAGTTGGCTTATATAGATTACCAATATCTGGATTTTAATGGGTTGGTGATAAGTTCAGCGCCAAGTGTTAACAGTACTGGGTTGAGAATTACAAATATTCAGCCAAGTACGTTTACGGCGTATGTTACGGCACAGGCAGTGAAACATACTTTTGATAGTATTGTTATTGATACTACAAATATTGCAGGCGCATGGAACCTTGTGGCTACCGGCGGATCTGATATAACTTTCCGGGATTATACACGCCCAATGTTGCCTGATAATATAGATTTAACAAGTAAAGTTTCTTGGGATCCAACACTTCTGTGGACAACCCAGCCGGGATTCATAGAAGACGGGGTGGAACCTAATCTCGCAGAACGGCTCACCAACCGTGAGTTCCAGATTAGGTATTTTGATAAAGGTTTAGCGGCTAAGGGTAATCCTCCTACAACTATTCAAGTATGGATTGATTTGAATGATAATATGGTATACGAAACAACTGAACAGTATTCAATGATACCTAAACCTGGGATGGGGAATGATCTGGATTATACCAACGGTGAAATCTACTACTATATCCGCCCGAATGTTGACTACGCGGGGGATGGGTTTATTCGTTACAGATATTTCGCAAATAATGCGTTCAGTGTTACCGTCAGTACCAGCGGTGAGTATAATTATGAAGCTACCGGAGTTGGGGTTTATGAAAGTACGTTCGCTGTAAAAGGTACCCCTCCAAGAGTTACTGTTGATACGCCAGTGGGTGAGCAATGGGGACAGGTGCTTATTACATATCATCTTATTGATGATGACCTAAAACCGTATCCTCATAATCTTGCAAGTGTGACTGTAGAATATTCAAAAAACGGGACTTCATGGCAACCCTGTACTAAATGGCTGGGTTCTGAAGATGTGAAGGATCTTGAGTGTTTGTTGTCACCGGGGACAACACATACATTTACGTGGGATTCAAATACTGATCTTCCTGAATCAGAAACTTCGGTAGTAGTAAGAATAACTGCTACTGATGAAGATGGGACAGGTATACCTCTGATAAGCCAGTCGTTTAGCATCGATAATATACGTGCAATGAGGTTGGTGATTACCTCTCCAGCGCAGACTGTATCTTCAGGGACTGTGTCAAAAGAAGTTGTAGTCGAAGGACAGAGTCTTGGTGGAATAAAGGATGTTGATGCTAATTTTGTTATTGGGTTATTATCAAATTCTACGGATTACGCGTTTTATGTAGTTGATTCGTCTGATACTAAAATATCTACTATAACCATGATAATGGGTGAAGTTAGATTCAGGTATCTTGATAGAGTTCCCGCGAATCCTGTTATTTCAGTATTTGAATCACCAACTACCGGGGTGCAGGGTGCTACACAGATGTGGTCAGTGAATAAAGGAGGAGTTAGTACAATAACTTCGTCGGTGACGGTTATGGGTAGCGGAACCTATGCAGCAGGTTCTACTGTTACTGTTCGTGTAACTCTGCGTGATGTTGACCTGCGGGCGGTTAGCGGAAAAACTGTTAGTATTTCTGTAACCGGTATTAATAATATAATAAGTCAACCGGCATTCCCGACTAATAATGATGGACAGGTGTCTGCGTCGTTCTGGTCGTCAAGTGCGCAAATGAAGTATGTCACCGCAACTGATGTTTCAGACGGGTTGGCTATTATTTCAAGCGCAGCTGTTAATATTACACCTGCGGTTGTTAGCGGTGAAGTGTCAACATTTACTATTTATCCTTCAACAACCAATCTGCTGGTCGGTACAACTGTTACTGTTAATGTTATACTGCGGGATGCATATAGCAATCCTGCTTCCAGCAAGACTGTTGTTATAGGTGTTGCTGGTTTGCAGACAAGTGATAGTTATGTGCAGCCTGGATTAACGGATAATTCTGGGCTGGCAACAGGGTTTGTGTATATCAACAGCCTTGGATCAAAAGTGTTCACTGTAACTGATACAAGTGACGATATTATTCTTCGGTCGTCTTACACTATAGTTTTCCGGTCATTAACTGATCAAACAGGTGATATTGTTCCGCCTGTGGTATATAATACAACTCCGCAAAACGGCGGGACATTATCTGCAGCATTATCTGAAGTTTATGTTAACTTCACGGATACCGGCGGGTCTGGGGTTAACTTCGCATCGTCTACCATACGGATATTCAGGCCGGATGGTGCGGAAATTATCGGTGGGACTAAGACGGTTACCGGTTCGAATACTTTGAAGTTGAATTTTAACCGCCAGGTGATTAATGGTACTTATACAATGGTGATTACTCCTTATGATAATGCGAACAATATTGGAACTATTTACACGTCTATATTCAATGTAAGCATCTCGTTGAATGAAGCGTCTAATATTCTGAAAGAAAACACGTATGCGTACCCTAACCCTGCATCAAACGGGCGTGCATCATTAGGATATATGGTTGTGAATAATGCGCATGTGGTGATCAAGATTTATGATATTATGGGAAAAATTGTTTTTGATGATGAAGCGGATGTAGCTGCGGGGACTAATAACTATCCTTGGTTATTGACTGATGAGCAAGGGAATAAAGTTGCTCCTGGGTTATATATTTATCAGGTGAGAGTGCGTGAAAATACTGGGAATGAGTATTCCAGCGGGTTTAAAAAAGTTATTGTTGTGCAATAAATTATTTGTTGAAAGGTATATAGATATTATGAAAGCTAACTGCACAAAGTTGTTTCTTACGGCAGTGTTGTTACTGTTGTACGTTACCGCACTATCTGCGGGTACTTCCACGACGGCAGCGACTTTCTTGAAGATTGAGCCTTCAGCCAGGGTAGCGGGGATGGGTGGTGCGTTTGCCGGGATTACTGATGATATTAATGCGTTGTATTATAATCCGTCGGGGTTGTGTTCAATTCAGAATACAGAGTTTACGGCAACATATACTCAGTGGATTGTTAATATCATGTCGGGTTATGTCGGAGTAGGGTTCCCGTACCCAAAAATGAATGCTGCAGCGGGTGTGAGTATAACGTATTTAGGGACAGAGGATATTGAAGCTCGTGATGATTCAGGTGTTCTGCAAACAAGTAAAAATCTTGTTAATAACAGCGCTACTGCTGTATGTATCAGCCATAGGTTATTGCCAATACTCTCCTGGGGTACTAATATTAAGTATATAACACAAAAACTGGGGGCGTATTCCGGGGACGGTATTGCAGCGGATTTCGGTGTATTGTTTAATCCTTTTGAAAGTTTGGGAGTGGGATTGTCAATTCTTAATATCGGTACGGGGATAAAAGTTGCCGGGATAACTAATGATCTACCCATGAGTACCCGGATAGGGGTTGGCTATAGGATGCTAAAGAACGCGTTGGTTATGGGATTTGACATTGAACTTCCGGGAAGCGGAGATATGGCGTTTCATCTTGGCGGTGAGTATCTTTTTGCAGAAAAGTTTTATATCAGGGCAGGATACGGCGGGACGGCTAAGGATGCGGGTGAACTTAAAGGGTTAACCGCGGGGTTGGGGTTTAAGACATTAATGAAACTACCGGCTGAGAAACGGCAGCGGTACTCGCAGTCGTCCTTAAAAAATAAGGAAGCGGAAACCAATGTTGATTATGCATTGGTAACTTATGGCAGTGAGTTCGGGCCAATACATAGAGTGAGTGTTACGGTAAAATTTTAAGACGGGATAAATAATGGTTTTAGCAGTACCAATACCTAAATTTTTGGTTAGTAAAGACACCCTTGGGATTGATATCGGGAGTCAATCAATAAAAATTACGCAATTAAAGATAAGCGGTAAAAAATGGGTTGCTGCAACATGGACCGAAGAAGTATTATCACTTGAATCTATCAGCGAATTATCACCGCCTGAACGTAAAAGTTTGATCATAGATAAACTCAAAGAAATAATTTTGAGGGAACGTATTACGACAAAAAAAGTCTGTGCGTCAATTTCGGGTAGTTCTGTTATTGTACGTTATGTAAAGTTTCCAAAACTAGCACCGGAACAGTTGGCAAAAACAATAGAGTATGAAGCTGAACCGTATATACCGTTTGCGATAGCGGATGTGCATCTGGGATTCCATATAGTTAAGGATATTGAAGAAGACGGGCAGAAGAAAATGGAAACCATCCTGGTTGCAGTAAAGAAAGATCTTATCCAGGAACGGATTGAAATACTACAGCAAGCAAACTTGAATCCGACAATAATTGATATTGACGCGTTTGCGTTGGGTAATGCGCTGGAAGCTGCGGAAGTGTTGCCAATGACCGAAACCGTAGTAGCCGTAAATGTAGGTGCGACGGTAACAAATTTGGTTGTCATAGAAAATGGCGTGTCAAAAGTTGTGCGTGATATTTTTGTTGCGGGTAATAATTTTACTAAAGCAGTCCAACGCAACCTAGGTGTGGATTTTGCTACTGCAGAACAAATGAAACGGCAGTATGGTATACAGGTTACGCCTGAAGAAAAGGAAGAGGCAAAAGCGGATAAGGATAAAACACAGGTTTCTGCAATACTGTCTACAGTAGCGAAGGAGTTGACATCTGAAATTCAAAGGTCAATCGACTATTTTCTTGCTCAATCACCGGAGACTGCTATTACCAAAGTGATACTAACCGGCGGGAGTGTTGCGTTACCCAATTTAACGCAGTACGTTGGGCAGGAGTTGAATTTAAACGCAGAAGCGTTTAAGCCGTCAATCGCGATAGAGAATGCGCAGAGTATGGTCGCATTACAGAATGATGTGGATTATAAGTACGCCGTTGCATTTGGGCTTGGGGTTAGAAAAGAAGGGGATAGTAGATGATAAGAATCAACCTTGTCCCCGTAGCCCAGCGGCCAAAAGAAACTCTTGAGCTTTTGTCGTTAGTACCATATCTAGGTATTTTAGTTGCGTTAATCGGGTTGTTTATGTATCTCAATAAAGTTATTTATTTAACCCGGAAGAATGCTGAACTCGTCAGTATCACGAGGCAGATAAAGGATTTGCAAAGCGTTGTGAATGAAGTTGAAGGGTTGAAAGAAAAAAAAGCGTCATTACAAAAAAAATTTGATGTTATTAATAGTTTGATGGAGAACAGGTTGTTATACCCAAAATTTATGCAGTCTTTGGTGGAGTTAACTCCCGGGAATATGTGGATCTCTGATATTACCACAAAAACTGTGGGGGATAAGCTCGAGGTTAAGATGTCAGCATCAGCATTCGACACTTATACAATTGCTAATTTTGTTTCTGCGTTAGAGGGTTCACAAAAAAGGGAGAAAATTAAAAATGCGGATGTTGACTTGGGATTTATGGATATTAATCTTGGCAATATAAATCAGTCAGGGACAGCGGCCGGAGGCAAACTGAAAATATTGACTTTTGCTATAAGTTATAATTTTAGGACAAAAAAAGATACGTTGGATATCGAAGAGTCAACAGGGACTATTAAGGTGGTTAAATAAATAGGTATGGTATATGGCGTTTGAATTGAAATTATCACCGCAAAATCAGCAGATTGTTGTGCCGATAGTCATAATTGCGGGTTTATACCTGGGTTTTTCGTATTTATACTCGCCAACAGTTAATAAAATTAAGGAAGTTGAGAACACGCTTCAGACGGAGAAAGCAAAGCTTACATCTTATAAGGATGCTTCCCGGGATTTGCATAGGTTGAGGCTCGAAGTTGAGAAACTTGATTTTTTTATTGGGGAATCAATGAAAAAAATGCCGTTATCTTCTGAGATGCCGAAATTGTTGAAGAGTTTTACGGATAGTGCGGTACGCTATGGTGTGGATATTAATGTCTGGCAGCCTTTACCGCCGGCAAAAAAAGAGTATGTACAGGAAATGACGTTTAAGATAAGCGGGGCAACTAATTTTCATAATCTCGCAAGGTTTCTTTCTGAAATAGGGCAAATGGAACGTATAATGAATACCTCAAACCTTATATTCACAACAACTACCGGGGGTGAAAATAAGAATAATACGTTGGTTATGAATTTTTTGTTAACAACATATGTCTGGTTAGAGAAACCTACTGAGGCTAAGAAATGATGTATAAAAAAATTTGGTTCATTTACGCTATGATAGCTATCCTTGCTATTCTTAACGTTTCTGCTTGTGGGAAGAAAAAGGTTAATAAGAATCTGTCACAGGGTCAGACTGATAATGCTCAAGCTGAGGTTAAATTCGATACCAGTACTGTTCGTCCAATAGTGGTATGGTCTTATGACGGTGACCGTTATAGGGATCCGTTTATTCAGTTAACCGGGGATAGTTATGTTTATATGATGAGAGCGTCAACTATGGCGGTACAACCAGATGTTGCTTCTCTGCAGATAAGAGGTATATTATCCGATAAATCAGGGCAGTACGCAATTCTAACTGATCGTATGGGGTTGAGTTTTATTCTGAAAAACGGTAAATTAATCGATCCTAAAGGTAATATTGTAGAAAAAATTGCGGGGAATATAACGAAAGACGGTGTGAGGTTAATACCGGAACCGTCTTTAAAACCTATATTTATTGGTATTAAAAAGGAGAGAAGATGATAAAAGTTCAACGGCCGGTCTATTTTATTTTATTAATTGCAACAATTTTGGGGTTAGGTTTTTCGGGAATAGTACTGTCAGAAAATACGGATACGGCAGCCGTTAGTGAACCTGTGGTTGATTTGATTTCTGCTTCTGTTGATAATACCGATGCTGCAAAACCGCAGTTGATATTGAATCTTTCAAAAACAACTAAATGTTCAATTTTTCATATTTACAACCCGCCGCAATTGGTGATTGATCTTAGTAATACCGTTAATAAATGGGAACAAAAAGAGCTTACCGTTAATTCAGGGTTTATCAAAGGAGTAAGGTCGTCACAGTACCGCACGGATCCGCCAGCGGTAACTCGCGTAGTTATTGATTTGAAACAGGCTGTTAAGTATGAAGCGTTCAGGCAGGATAAGAATAACCGTATTGTAGTAAACCTCACTGCAGTTGACGTTAAAACCAAGCCGGTATCTAATAATTCAAATGTTAACACCACAAAAAAGAAGGTTAAAGCAGATATTACGGATGTGTTGTTGTCTAATAAACAGCCGGTAGACTTGAATTTTGTGGATGCTGATATCCGTGATATTCTAAGGTTATTGTCCGAGAAAACTGGTATAAACATTATTTATGGTGATGATGTTAAGGGTAATGTCAGCGTTTCACTTGATAATGTGCCGTTTGAAGAAGCTATGCGTACAATTCTCGATCTAAAAGGTTTAGTGGCGAAGTCAATCGGCGGGAATATTATCAGAGTTATGACGCCGGAAGTGTTATCTCAAGAGCGTTCCCGCGCGGTTACTTATACAAGGATATATTCTATTAACTATGCGAAATCAAGTGATCTTGAGGTACAACTTAACGCTATCCGTAATGCGGAAGGAAGAAAAGGGAGTATCAGTACTGATCTTCGTACAAACTCTTTGATAATTACAGATACAGAAGAAGGGTTGGAGGCTTCAGAAAAAATTATAGTACAGCTTGATATTAAACCTTATCAAGTTCAGATTGAAGCAAAACTAGTGGAGATAGTATTGTCTGAGAACAAAAATCTTGGGATTAACTGGGCAGCAACTCAAACAAATACTTCTGGAAGTGATTCACAAACCGGTGGGATAAACGTATCGCTTCCTGTGCCGGCACTAGGGTCTATTTCGTTCGGGGTTGTGTCAAACACCTTAAATTTGAATGCTCAGTTACAGGTATTAATGGCGGATAGTAAAACCCGTATATTATCAAACCCAAGGATTTCAACTGTTAATAATACTATGGCAAGTATTATTGTCGGGAAGAAGGTTCCATACAGTAGTATTAAAGTTACTGCAAATAATCAGTCAACACAGTCTACAGAATTTCTTGATGTGGGTATAAAACTAGAAGTAACGCCTACGATCAACGTAGATAAACGCATCAGTATGAAAGTACGGCCGGAAGTAAGCCTTGTCTCTGAGTTCAGGCCAGAAGGGCCGGTGGTTGCTACGAGAGAAGCTAATACCACGGTTATCGTAAAAGATGGGGAAACTGTTGTTATCGCAGGGTTAATTGATGATAGCGATATTGAAGCTGCCGCTAAAATCCCTATGCTTGGCGACCTTCCTGTATTAGGAGCGTTTTTTAAACGTAACCAAAATACGAAGGAACGTACTGAATTATTGATAATGCTCACTCCGAGGATTGTAGAATACTAAGTCAGTGTATAGATGTATTATAACAACCGCCACTTATCTCAAGGGCAGTACTCATCGTATCTTTTGGCGTTACTGTTAGGGTTTAATGTCCTTGTCTTCGGTGCAGTTGACCATTTTGCGCAGGTTATATTCCACTTAATTATAATGCTTCTGACAACCGTTTTAGTAGTGGTAAGTATTATTAAAAACGATGAAATTGAGGTTTCAACCTCCACTGTATTTCCTTTAATAATACTCATAACATTATTATTGTCGTATATATGCTCGTATACGCGATGGAACTCATTCCCCGGGTTGGTAAACTGGATCTGCTACCTGCTGTTGTTTCTTTATGGCCACCGCGGAAAACAGTGGAAAGATGTGGTTATCCTCAATCTCGTATTAACGGGTATGGCATTATCTTTTATCGCTGTTTACCAAACAGTATCCTCTGTAATGAGCTACGGGAAGTTTATTCCCGCAACTGCTACTTTGATGAATCCCAATATTCTTGCCGGTTTTTTTGTGATGATGATACCCTTGATCTTTGCATTGCGTGAAAGTAAGACAACTGCCGGGAAAGTTGAGAAGATACTTGCGCTGGCTGTATTATCAACTGGGTTGGTATTGACCGGTTCAATCGGTGCAATGCTGAGTTTAGTATTAGCGGCGGGAGGGTATTATTATTTTAAGTTAAAAAAAGGTACTGCCAAAACACTGTTATTCGCTGTATTAGGAGGGATGGTTATTGCCATACTCCTGGTGAAGGGATTTGATAGCGTAGATATAACTAACCGTATACACTGGTGGGTGGTTGCAGGGAAAATGTGGATCTCACAAATATTTACCGGTATCGGGATTGATAATTTTGACCGTTATTACCAGGTATACAAAATCGCGGGTGCGGAGAATTCGGTATACGCTCATAGTTATTATCTGCAATTCCTCGCGGAATGCGGGATATTAGCTTTTTTTGTGTTAGTGTTAGGGTTAATAATGCATTTAGTACGCGCGGTTAAGAACGTGCCGGTATTTATTGCGTTAACTACTGTGTTGATACACAATACTTTTGAGTATAACCTCCTTATCCCAGGTATAGCGTGTATATTTTGGTATTTACTTGGAGTATCTGATGACAACAAAAGTGTTTTTAAGTTTAATTTATCAGGAATCCCGAAGTTTTGTATTGCCACGCTTGTTATTGGGATTATTTGTATCCCGCTATTCTATGATATCCAAAATTTTGTAATTGATGTTTATAATACCCGCGGGGAGGTGAGGTTGGCTTCCGGTGAAGTATTACCCGCGAAAAATAAGTTTCTCAAGGCGTTGTACATAAACCCAATGCATTCACGGTCATTGTTTAATACCGGAGTAGCGGAATATATTGAGTATAAAAAAATACTGGGTAGCGCGATTGATGATACACCTTTGGTTAAGGCGTATTTGTATGAAGGATATTGGGAACGCGCTAAGTTAATAGAGCCACGGTATCCATTCGAACGTTTGATTAGAAGTATTGTGGTTGGAAGGAAGTATGAAGATAACAAATATTAACCTCCGCAGTTTCATATTGTTTATTCCTTTAATACTAGTAACACTGCTTTCAGGTGGGAGGTATCCGTTACAGTTTACCGTATTTGTTTTGTCAGTATCTGCGTTATGGGGATTAAAAAAGTATTTTTTACCTCATTTCCCGTCAGTAAAAATGGTAGGGAGTCAGGTTTTTGGGATTGCAGGGTGTATGGCGGTATGGTTTGTTATAACAGGGATTTTTAACTGTAAAAACGTTGAAGCCTATATATGGCAGATAGTGATTATGGCAACGGTATTCACGTATTCATACTTCCTATTTCTGTGTTTACCGAGGATACAGGGGGGTAGTGTTGCGTTTGAACTTGTTATTACTGTGATTGTTTTGATAGAAGCCATGTTAGGGTTTTATCAGTATTGGGGATTACATGGTATGCCCGTCGGGACGTTTACTAATACCAATCACTACGCAATCCTGCTGGTTACCGGCATCCTCCTTGCTCTAAACAGTTTAATGTTGAAGTTTAGTTTAACCAATGCTTTGGCCCGTATCCCGCTTGCGGGATTGTTCTTCATGGTATTAATGCTCACACATTCACGCAGTGCGGTATTATGCCTAGTACTAGGTTTAGCAGTTCTGGTATATTATTATTGGAAAAAATATGGGATTGCGGTATTACTCGCGGTTTCATTAGCAGTGATTGGTTTCACGCCTTCGGTTGTGGTTGAGAAGTTTGTAAAAACTTATGATACCGATGTTTACCAAAATACGGCAGTACGTGTTGAGATGATAAAAATTGCGTTCCGTGCAATCGCGGAATCACCTGTTGTAGGTCACGGGGTGGATGGGTACCTAATAAAGTATAGGCAGTTGAGTAATGGTGTGAGTATTACGCCTATTAATCCGGTGTGTTATGCCCGGGAGTCTATGTTTGTGCATAATGAGTTTCTGCAATTGGCGGTAGAGTACGGGTTACCGATGCTGGTGTTATTTCTATACCTGCTCTACACCTTCTTTGTTTCAGGTGGGCTATCCACTGTAAATATCGGGTATAAAACGGTTGCCGGGTGTTTACTAGCTCAAGGGATGATGGAGTTTAATCTTCATCTTCCTGCGTTACTGGTACTTCTTTTAGTAATTATAGTTTTGAGTGTTACTTCGGAGAGTGAAACCAGTGATATGGTTGTTAGTTGGAAAATCAGGACAGGGATTAATACTGGGATAGTTATTATCGCTATTATAGCGGTCATGTCAGTAATACCATCGCTGTCAAAGGTTTTACCGTGGAGTATAGAAAAAACTTTATTACAGCGGTTTTACGATCCCGGGGATGTATATTCACAGATAGACGATAAGTATGCATTAGCGTTTACAAGGTTATTTGAACTCTCACCAAAGAAAGCTTTGTATTATAATGATTATGGTGAGATATGCCCGAAGATGGGGATTCCAAGTGTATTTACGCTGAAATATTATAATAAAGCTTTAGAACTTGAACCCCTGTACCTCACTGCGAGAATGAACCTCGCATTATCCTATGCGTTGATTGGTGAAAAACAATTGGCGTTACGTGAACTCCGGAAAGTTGAGTTCATAAAAAAATATATAGAGAGTACTTATGATATTAAATCCCTGGATGAGTATAGCAAGAGAATAACGTATATTGATACTCAGTTATATGAGCGTGTAAAACAGGGATGCAAATAGAATTAATGAATGGATAGGTAAAGCGATGGTTAAGAATATTAAATATTCGCTGGTACTGCTGATATTCTTTTTCTCCGCAGTTTCATTTCTGCGGGATACGTTATTTACCGGGAAGACGTACTATACTCGTGACCTTACGTATATATTTCACCCGTGGAAACATTTTACCGTTGAGGAACTTCAGCAGGGGCGTGTGCCGTTATGGAACCCATACGCGTATTCCGGGATGCCGTTAATGGCGAATATGCAGTCACAGGTGTTTTATCCGTTGAGTTTAGTTTTTTATTCGTTACCGTTTGTGAAAGCGTTGAAGTTATTTTATCTCCTGCATCTTATACTTGCCGGGCTTGGTTGGTACTTGTTTTCACAAAAAAAAGGCGTTTGTGCGGTTGTGGGTATTACCGCCGGGATAATGTATATGCTCAGCGGGTATTTAGTATCAAAGATTGAGTTTTTAAGCCTATTTGCATCACTTGCGTGGTTACCCTGGATGCTGTTGTTTATCGATAATTGGTTGATGTTAGGGGTTGTTCTGGGGGTAAGTTTTCTTGCGGGGTATCCGCAGATATGGGGTATGCAGGCGGGGATTTTGATATTCTACGACTTTCTGCAGGTTATAGATAACGGTAGAAGTAATTTACGTGCGGGAGTATTGGGAAAAATTAGAAAGTATCTATACGCAGGAATAATCTTCGCAGGATTGGCTGCTGTACAACTTTTCCCGGCTGTTGAGCTTATTGCCAATTCTCAACGCGGGACTATGAAATTGGATTATCAAACTGTTACCGTAAATTCTGCGAAAGGTAATGATATTATTAACTGCTTCGTCCCTATGTTAAACTCCAGCGGGATAAAGGGCCAGCAACAGATTACCGGGGAGAAATATTATTGGGCAACTACAGGATACATAGGTGAAGCCGTAACTTCATTGCTGGTAGTTGGGATAATATTTGCGTTTGTCGTGTTTATTAGGGATAAAAAATATAAGGATATCATCAAACTATTATTTTTGTTGATGCTTGCTGGTATGGGTTTAGTATTGGCGTTAGGTGAAAAGTTTTGGGGTTATAAGTTTATATATGAACACTTGTTATTGTTTAGATATTTCCGTTATCCCGGAGGGTTAATGTACATATTTTCTGCTGCCGCAGTGTTGATATTAATCACAACTCTTCCGGTTATATTTGAAAAACTGGAACGGAAGAGTAATGGTAGTAACAATGGTTACCTATGGCTGATACCTGCTGTTGTATTGATAAACCTTCTTATACTTTCATACAAACACTTACCGGTTACAAGTGATAGATGGTATGGGTATATTAATCATACGGCAGCGAGGTTGCAATATGAGAATATTAAAAATAACAGTCATCCCTGGGAACGGTTTTTTGTATCACCCGCAACAGATCGTAACCGTATGTTTACTACAGGAAATGTTGAGTACGCATGGAAGTTATCTACCGAAAAGTTGTTCAATCTTATAAGTATGAAGTTCCATCTGTTCAACTTTGCGGGGATGGGAGAACCGTTGGAACTTGCTAACTCCTACTCTTACGCGCTGGATATTTACGAGCAAAAAAGGTTTGAGGATGCAAAGTATTTACTGGGTTTCGCAAATGTAAGGTATGTTATAGCGGATACTGATTTAAACGCAGAGTTGCTTTGTACCACGCCGGCAAAGGTGTATCTCAACGATAAAACATTATCCCGTGCGGTGTTTATACCCGAAAAAAATGCGGGGACTGATGGGCAGCTAGTTTCGCAAAGTGAAACTAAGAAAAAGTTGGTATTTGAAAAAGTCGGTATCACAAGATATTCACCGGAACGTGTTAACTTACAGCTTACACAAAAAAGGGCGGGGGTTGTGGTGCTTACCGACAACTGGTATCCAGGATGGGTGGTTAAGGTTGATGGTTTAAATAGTAAACTTGAGAAGTTTATGAAAACTTTCCGTGCTGTGAAAGTAAATACCGGAACCCTGAATATTGAGTTTGTGTATATACCAGGAATGTTTTGTGCAGGGTTATCACTTACATTGCTGACAGTAACAATTTTGTTAATCATTGGATTGAGGTATGCCACACAGAAAGTAGTAGGGTAACAAAAAGGATGATATATATAATACTTCCGGCGTATAATGAAGCTGCGGCGTTAGAGAAGTTAATCCCCAAGTTCAGTGTATTGCTACCCAAAACAAATGTGAAAGTTATAGTGGTTAATGATGGTTCAACAGATAATACTTCAAAAGTAGCTGCCAGGATGGGTAGTACAATAAATATTGTTTTACTTGAACATAAGGTTAATTCCGGGCTTGGTACAGCTTTGTTGACTGGTATTAAATATGTGGTAAATATAGGGTTAGAAGATAATGATGTTGTATGTACTATGGATGCTGATGATACACATCCTGTTGATTCAATAACGGGTATGATTGAAAAAGTTAAGAGCGGGTATGATATTATTATAGCGTCAAGATATGTCCCTGGCGCAAAGCTCGTGGGATTAGCATTTTACCGCAGGGTGTTGAGTTTATGCGCAAAGATTATTCTGCAGTTAAGGTATCCGTATCCCGGGCTAAGGGATTATACCTGCGGTTATCGCGTGGTACGCGGTGAGATTATTAAAAAAGCATTTATGAAGTACGGTGATAAGTTGGTTACTGAAACTAATTTTGCGGCAACATTTGAGTTATTAATGAAACTGTTGGAGTTCAAGCCAAAACTTGTGGAAGTGCCGCTGGTGTTGAGGTACGACCTTAAACCAGGAAAAAGTAAGTTACGGTTATTCAAAACTTTGGGTGGATATGTTAAACTATTATTTAAATGATTTAAGGTACTAGAGTTTTTATAGAAAGGTGTTAAAATTATTATGAGCAGGTTTAAAGTAGGGTTGAGTACGTATAGTTTGTCACGGGCAATCAAAGCAAAAGAGTTTGATATCCTTGGAGCGATACAGTGGATTAAAGATAATGGCGGTGAGTTTGTTGAACTTTCCTATGGCGGGTTAGCGGATAACCCAAAACTTGTGGATGACATCCGTGAGAAAGCAAAGTCGTGTGAGCTTGATATCGCGAGTTATACTATTGGTGCAGCTTTTATACAGGATACTGACGAGAAATACCGCGCAGAGATTGAACGCATGAAAAAGGAAGTTGAGATCGGTGCGCGGCTTGGAGTTAAACGTATGCGGCATGACGCTGCGGGACGGCCAAAGCCGGACTGTAATATCGAACAGTTTATGAAAGACCTTCCGAAAGTAGCGGATGCATGCCGTGAGATTGCGGATCATGCAAAAAAGTACGGGATTACTACCAGTGTTGAAAACCACGGGTTTTTTATGCAGAAAAGTGATCGTGTACAGATGCTGATCAACGCAGTGGGACGCGAGAATTTTCGTACGACCATCGATATCGGCAACTTTCTCTGTGCGGATGAGGATCCTGTAGTGGCTACAAAAAACAATATTAGGTTCGCATCGCACGTGCATTTTAAGGATTTTTATATCCGTAAACAATATCCCGGTGAAGGATGGATTAATACGCTTTATGGTAATTACCTTCGTGGCGCAATTATTGGGTTTGGGGATGTTGACACCCGTGCAGTCCTGCAAGTGATTAAAGAATCTACCTACGAAGGGTATCTCTCAATTGAGTTTGAAGGCGGGGAAGAGTGTAAGCTCGGGTCTAAGACCGGGATCGCGAACCTTAAACGTTTGGTATCAGAACTGTAAACACGCTGTTAGGTTGAATTAAGTAACTCAATAATTGGTTTATCACTGCGTTGATTGTATTACATAACCAAATAATGTAGTATTAAATAGCATTCTATAAATTCTATAGAAGGAGAAAATATCTATGAAAGATAACATCAAGAAGTATTATGTTATTACCAGTGCTTTATCTTTATTATTGTTTTTATGCGATGTATCATTTTGCTGGTGGAATAATGATTGGCAGTATAGGCAGAAGTTTACAGTTACCAACAGCAGCGGTGTATTGTCTGATTACCAGATATTTTGTTCTACAGGGCTTATAAATACATCAAGCTTAGTCTCTCAGGCAAAAATGCGTGATGATCTCGGGGATATAAGGTTTGTCGATAACGATGATGTTACGGAATTGAGATACTGGGAAGATAAAACAAGTTCAACTACCGCAGGATTTGTGGTCAAACTTCCAAATATACCTAACGGAACAAAAGATATTTATTTGTATTACGGAAACTCAAACGCAGTATCCAAGAGCAGCGGGGCCGCGGTATTTGATTTCTATGACGATTTTAGTTATTACATAAATGGTTCTTCCGCTAGTCCAACTTGGATGGTAAATGAAGGATGGTCTGTACAAAACGGTGTGTTTCAACAAAAGAATTTGGGATTTGCACCACCAATGGCAAAGATTTCCGATTTGGTAGTTAAGGACTTTTGTCTTAAGTTAAGATATCGTTGGGATGGGTATTATAACGATTCTATAGGAATTCAATTTAGGGAACGGCTTAGTTCTGCTTATACCTACAGAATTGTTATAGCTGGTAATTCCGGTTCCCGTTATGAATTCTCAAAAGCTAGAGGGGCATTTTGGAGCCCAGTGGTTTTATTCGCTACAGCTCCTTATAGTTCAATTGGGCAGATAGATAAGTGGCATGATTTAAAAATAATAGCGAATGGCCCAAATATATCAAGTATCGTAGATAGCAACTTGGTATTTAATGGTTATGATACTGAATACACATCGGGAACAATATCTGTTTATACAACAAATGCATACTGGTCAATTGATGATATTTATATTAGTAAATATGTGAATCCAGAGCCATCAATTTCATTAACAACATCAGAAGAAAAATATTTGTTACCATCAACAAACTCGAATTCAAAAGTGAAAATATCACCGAATCCTTTTAATGGATCTAATGGAGACACAGTAATTACTTTTTCAGGATTTAATTCAAGCGCAAGTATTAAAGTTCATACTTTAAAAGGTGAATTAGTTTGGTCTAAGGATAATACTGGTTCTTCAGAAAACTGGGATGTAAAAAACAAGAATGGCAAACCGGTTGCCAGCGGGGTATATATATTTGTTATCACGGACTTCTATGGAAATAAACAAACCGGAAAACTTGCAATAATTAAGTAACGAAACTTATACTAGGTCGTATAGCTGCTGCTTGTATATACATTTTATTTTTATGTATAATACCTAAACAAACGCGTAATTTTTATTATTTAATAAAAAAGGTGGTGAACGCAAAACTATGACAGAAATACAAGTATCCGTAGTACTTCCCTGTTTAAACGAGGAAGAAACGATTGAAGCAAGTATAAAAAAAGGTTTTGCAGGTATTACTAAGACAGGCCTTCCTGGTGAAGTCATCGTTGTGGATAACGGTTCTACTGACAAGTCAGTTGAGTTATCAAAAAACCTTGGTGCACGGGTAATTAATGAATCCGAGAAAGGGTATGGTAACGCGTTACGCCGGGGGATCGATGATGCTTACGGGAAGTATATCATTATGGGAGATTCTGACGATACCTACGATTTCTCTGAACTTGATAAGTTTGTTAAGCTTTTAAAGGACGGTGGGTACGATCTTGTGATGGGGTCGAGGTTTAAGGGAAAAATCTTGCCCGGTGCGATGTCGTGGACACACAGGTATATCGGTAATCCTATACTCTCAGGGATACTCCGTGTATTTTTCGGGGGTAATGTGTCTGACTCGCATTGCGGGTTACGCGCGTTTACTAAAGATGCATATAAAAAAATGGGCCTCCAGACAACTGGGATGGAGTTCGCGTCGGAAATGGTTATTCATGCTCTTAAACTTAAACTAAAAATCGGGGAGATACCAATAACGTACTATCCGCGTAGAGGTGAGTCAAAACTTATGGGCTTACGGGATGCGTGGAGGCATACACGGTTTATGTTGTTGTACAGCCCAAACTATTTGTTTCTTTTACCCGGACTGCTATTGTTTATTCCGGGAATAGTTATGCTGATAACTTCATTATTTGGCCCGCTGGTATTATTCGGTAGGGAATGGGGTATACACGTAATGGTGTTTGCCAGTATGATGACAATACTTGGGTGGCAGATACTTAGCCTGGGATTATGCGCTAAATCGTATGCTCTGAATATCGGGCTTGAGGAAAGCGGGCGGACAAAATGGTTGCTCCGCGTGTTCTCGATTGAACGTGCAGCGGCAGTATCGTTAATTATGATACTTGCAGGGATTGGGTTAATTCTTTATATCCTTGTCACATGGATGCAACACAATTTTGGCGCGCTTGCTGAACAAAAAACTGCGTTACTCGCTGTTACGCTTATCACCGTTGGATTGCAAACGATATTCTCGGCATTCCTCACGAGTATGCTGCAGATTAAGTATAGAAAGTAAGTTGTAATATGAAAATACTGCTGATTTATCCTCCGCGTGAAAATTATATTTTTGGTGTGACTCCACATGTGTATATTGAAGCTGATGCCGGGAATTATCCGCCGATTGGGATGTTGTATATCGCAAGTTACCTCAAAAATCATTCTAAAAATGTGGGTATAAAAGTATTAGATGCTTGTACAGAACAGTATACGCATGAGCAAGTTAAGGGTTTTATTGACAAAGAAAAGCCTGATATAGTCGGTATTTATTTCTCAACTTATTATCTCAACGACGGTATAATAGTTGCTAAAAGTGTTAAACAGCTAAACGCAAAAACGCTTGTAATTGCGGGTGGGCCGCATGTCATGTTATATCCAGAAGAAACTATTAAACTGCCGGAGATTGATTATGTTATGGCAGGTGAGGGGGAACATAGTTTTACTGAACTTGTTGAATGTATAGCAGAAAATAGGGTGTCGGATATTTCAAAAATTTCTAATATATGGAGTAAAAAGTCGAATTATTCAAAACCGCTTACCCGCGGGCGGGAAGAAGATATTGACTCTCTGCCGTATCCCGCACGTGAACTTTTGAGTGTTAATAAGTATAAATCTATACTTGCTAAACGTAATCCTATAACTACAGTTATTACATCAAGAGGGTGCCCGTTTAAATGTCTTTTTTGTTCTAATATCGAAAGCGGGCAAAAAGTTAGGTATCGTTCTGCGGTAAATGTTGTTAACGAGCTTCAGTACCTGCATAATAATTATCAAATTACAGATTTCCTGTTGTTTGACGAGTTGTTTACTTCCAACCGCCAGCGCGCAATGGATATCTGCAATGAAATATTACGACGCGGATTAAAGATCCGTTGGCATTGCCGCAGCCGTGCGGATGTTTTGGATAAAGAAATGGTTGTGTTAATGAAAAAAGCAGGATGTAGGTTGATACAATTCGGGATTGAAACTGGTAATCCGCGGTTACAGCAGTTAATAAATAAAAAACTTGTACTAGACGAAGTAAGAAAAACAATTGCTATGGTATATGATGCCGGAATATATACGTACGCGGATTTTATGTTTGGTTTACCTACCGAAACTGAAGAAGAAACTAAAATAACATTGGAGTACGCTAAATCATTAAAACTTGACTACATAGCATTTGGAATGTTTCATCCTATACCAGGTAGCGTGTTTTACCAGCAAGGGTTGGATGAAAATAAGTTTACAGATTTCTGGCGTGAGTTTGTTAATAATCCAACTATACCGATGGAAGATCATTCCTGGACTCGTAAGGATAGGACGAAGTTTCATGATTTTATGTCCTATGCCTACCAAAGTTTTTATATACGGCCTTCATATATGTTTTCTCATTTATTTCGTTTAGATTCTTTTAACCAGCTGGTATGGCAGGTAAAAGCGGCGTTTAGGGTGTTCTCACAACTTATCTTGAAGCGATATAAATAGATGAAAGTTTTGATCGTAAATAGGTACATGAGCGTATACGGCGGGGCGGAATCGGTCGTACGGGAACTCGCGCTAGGGTTGCTTAAACGCGGGATTGGAACTAAGGTTGTTACTCTGAATGTTTCCGAAGAAGTACGCGGATTGTGTCCTGGTGTTGAATTTGTACTGCCTCCAAAAGTGTTTCCGTATGCATTCAGAAGTACGGGAATTACAGCAGCGATGGGAATTCTTGATGAATACTGGTGGTTACGGAAACTTATAAAGAGTTGTTACCGCGAGTTTGATATAATTAATACCCATAATTTCCCTGCTAGTATTGCCGTGCATGGTTTAGATAAACCTGTAGTGTGGTTGTGTAATGAACCTCCTGACCTGGTGAATAATTTACGTCCATCTTTGATAATGAAACTGTTTCGCTGGGTGGGATTGAAAGTTGATAGAGAGATCATTAATAGTTCAGTTGATACTCTGATCGTTGCGGACGAAAATAATTTCAGCAGGGTTGAGGAACGTTATGGTCGGAGAGATTCTGTGGTGATCCCTTATGGAATAAGTACTGAAATATTTTATGCTCAAAAAGTTGACGCGAAAGAATTGCGCGAAAAATACAAAATTCCTTTCGAAAAAAGAATTGTGTTACAGGCAGGGGTTTTGTCTCCTCAAAAAAATCAATTGGCGTCAGTTAATGCATTGAATAATATCTGTAAAAATGGTGTTGACGCAGTTTTGGTATTGGTGGGGAATAAGGATACAAAGTATTATAATGAGGTTGTTGACGCTGTGAAAAGTTACGGTATGGAATCCCGTGTGGTTTATACGGGTATCGTAGGCAAAACTGAACTTGCGAAGTTATATAACATCGCGGATGTGTGTGTGTTCCCCGTTAAGGAGCAGGGGGGGTGGCTTGCGCCGTTTGAAGCTATATCCTGTGCGAAGCCTGTAGTGGTTTCTACTACAATGGGTGCTGCGGGGTTGATAAAGTCTAAGAATTTAGGAGTTGTAACTAATGACTTTGGGAATGCGTTACAGCAAGTGTTTGATAACCACTCTACCTGGCAGAAGATTGCTGGAGAAGGTATGAAGTGGGTACATGAGAATCTTACCTGGGATAAATACGTTGACGAAATGATAAATAAATTTGAACAAACGCTTAATCGTTAATAAAGCGTGTAATTGAATTATTCTCGCCTATTTTGTATATTAATTGTTTATATTTATAAGGAGTAGTGATAGTAATGAAAATAATAGTTACTGGCGGTTGTGGATTCCTTGGTTCATGGGTTTGCGAGTATTATGCGAAAAAGGGTGTGAAAGTTGTTGCGTATGACAACATGACAAAACATGAACTTATGCGTACCGGATATAACGTTGAAAAAGCGAGAAATTATAATACTGACTACCTTAAATCTATTGGAGTAAATGTTGTAAAAGGTGATGTACGAAATAAAGAACATTTGTTTGACAATGTTAATGGCAGCAGTTTTATTGTTCATACCGCCGCTCAGCCGGCGGTCACCATAAGCATGGAAGAACCGGAACTGGATATCACAACGAATCTTATGGGAACTTTTAATGTTTTAGAAGCTGCGAGAAAGTTTAAAATCCCTGTTGTTTCCTGTGCTACTGTTCACGTGTACGGTAACAAAATTAATGACGAGCTTAAATCAGGGAAAACTAGGTATTTGCGTAATCCCGTAGGGATTGATGAGGAGTATCCTACCCTGGGTGGGTGGTTAACACCATTGCATGCATCAAAAGCAAGTGCAGATATTTATGTTAGGACGTACATTGAAACATATAAGATTAGAGCTGCAAGTTTTCGTCTTACCGGTCTATATGGTCCAAGGCAGTTGGGTGGTGAGGACCATGGCTGGGTTGCTAATTTTTGTATCCGCGCTGTGTTGGGAATACCCATGACAATATTTGGTACCGGTAAACAGTTGAGAGATATTATTTATGCAGAAGATGTTGTCCAAGCATTTGATGCCTTTCGAAAACATCCTGTACCCGGAATTTATAATATCGGCGGGGGTAAGATGACAATGATATCGTTACTTGAATCAATCAAGGTTATTGAAAATATTGTCGGGAAGAAGGTTGACGTTAAGTTTGCACCGGGACGGTACGGCGATCTAAAGTATTTTGTGTGCGATATAAGGAAAGCTGCAAAAAATCTTAAATGGTCACCTAAGGTGAAGCCTGTGGAAGGTATTACAAAGTTGGTGGACTGGATTCATGTGAACCAAAGGTTGTTTAATAAATGAAAGCGTTAATACTTGCCGGAGGTAGAGGTAAGCGGTTAGGGAAGGTTTCCGAAGGGATAAACAAGTGTATGCTTCCTGTTCGCGGACGGCCATTGATTGAACATAGCCTTGATACTGCGGTACGGCAGAAGGAAATAACGGAAGTAATTCTTGTTGTTGGATACCGCGCTGAAGATGCTATTAATATGTACGGGACGAGTTACAAAGGTACCCGTGTTAAGTATGTTATTCAATGGGAACCCAAAGGATTGGTGGATGCCATTGATTGGGCAAGGCCTGTTATAGGTAACGATGATATCATGTTGATGCTTGGCGACGAAATCATGTTAAACCCGGACCATGAAGGAATGTTGAAAAAGTTTAAAAATGAAAATGTTGATATTCTCTGCGGGGTTGTTGAAGTTAAGGACAAAAACCTGATAAAACGAACATATTCTATGCTGTACGAAAAAGATGACAGGGTAATTAAGCTTGTAGAAAAACCTGAAGAGCCATTTAATAATGTTATGGGTACAGGGAATTGTGTATTCAGGAATTCGGTTTTAGGGTATGTAGAGAGTATGGGTATTAACTCGAAACGCGGAGAAAAAGAGTTGCCGGATTTAATTCAAGCTGCGGTAGATGATAATAAGAATGTTAAGCTCTACAGGTTATGTAATAAGTATATTAATGTGAACTCGCCGGAAGAGATGCAAGAGGTTGATTCATTCTTTGCTCATTTCTAATAATTAGTTTCTGTTGTATTAAAGTATTTTTGAAAGGGGATAACATAATGGTCAGTAACGAAAGTGGTACGGAGAAACAAAAACGTGATTGGTTGAAATTCTTACCCGGGGGTATATATACTACCTCAAAGTATTTCGGTATATTTTATCTTTTAAAACTTATTTTTCGTAGTGCGATGGAGTATATAAGGACGTATTTCTACATTTTGCGTGTACGCGGATTGAAACAGGCGTACAGTTTTTTTTATACAAAATTTTTTGTACCCGCAGGTGAAGGTGCCGGAGCGGGGATTTACTTTTTGTTAAACCCTATTGTTCGCCGTTTCCCGAGGCTCGTACCTAGGCCAAGGTACGTCGAGATAGAGGTTACCACGATATGCCCGCGAAAATGTATTATGTGCGAACATACTTACTGGAAGGACCAGGAAGAACGGCATTTGAGTTTAGATGAGTTTAAACATATAGTAAATGAGTTTAAAGGTATACGCTGGTTGCATTTAACAGGTGAAGGGTCGTCTTTTACAAATCCGGATTATCCCAAAATGTTAAGGCATGCAAAGGATAAGTTTATTTCGGTATACCTTGTCGATACGCTTGATATGATGGATGAAGAAAAACTTGAAATGCTGGTTGATATTAAACTTGAAGGTATTTATATCTCATTAGACGCTGCGACTAAGGAAACATACGAAAAAATACGTGTTGGCTGTAATTTTTACCGTGTAATAAATAATATAAATAAATTGTTGGAAATAAAAAGAAAGAAAAAAAGTTTATTGCCTGAAGTAAGTTTCAGGAACATTATACTTACAGAAAATGTTCATGAGATGCCGGATTTTGTGAAGCTTATAGCGTCGTTTGACACCAAAATGATGGGTCGCGGGGCAAGGTTGGATTTTGTAGGTAATCTCGAATTTCCTGAAGTAAAACAATACTCAGTAGCAAAAGTACCGGAAGAAATTATTAAAGCTACCATGGAAAATGCCCTGAAATACAATGTGAACGTTTTTTTAAGTCATATCGAGTGTAAACAAAATCCCAGTATCAACCAGTGTATAGCATGGATGGAGCCCTATATCATTATGGGCGGATATGTAATGCCCTGCTGTAATATATTGATGTCTAATAAGCGTACGGTGCTTCGGGAACATGCGTTCGGGAATATTTATAAACAGTCGTTAAGCGAGATTTGGAATTCCGAACGGTTCAGAAAATTCCGTGATACGATAACAAAACCTGATGCTAAAGTACCGTTTTTGTGTACTATGTGCAGAGCGTACGATTTTTCTGAACGCGCAAAAAAGTATGGCGTAGATGAAACTCTTTAATGGGGAGATGTTTTGAGTAATATAAAAAATAAGCATAACAAAAACAAACCTGTGATCGTACCGGTTCCGGTACAAAGATTGACACCTGTCCTTGGAAAGATTATTGCTAACAATGTTGTTCTGCAATTAGTATTATCTGGGATTATTGCGGTATGGGCATACGTACTCGCAAAAAATTACTTCGCTGCGTATCCCGTTGATTTTAATGCGTTGAATTTATTGTTTACCTTACCGGCAAGGATGGATAAAGCCGCACCAGGGTTCGTAAATGTGCTGGTGTCAAGCGTTCTTGCTATAGCCGGAGCGAAAGTGTTATTTCTCGCGGCATACGGATACGGTGCTATGCTCAACAGGTATGTGTTGAAATTGGAGTACCATAACGGAAAAGAAGAGTTTGTCTTTGATTCAGGTATCGGGTTGGGATTGTTGATTGTTATTTTTTTAGCCACAGGGATCATTGGGTTGTTCAGTTTAGGGACTGCAATATTTCTTCTGGGGATCGGGTTTGTGTTTCTGGTGCTGAACCTAAAAAAAGTGGTGGAGAACGCTAAGTCTTTCCTTCCTAAAAGTAAACTGGCAGTTAATGAGATTACTGCATTGTGCGTGCTTTTTATTGCTTTAATTGCGGTCTTAGCCGGGTCGTTGGTACCTGAAACGTTTTATGATTCTATGAAGTACCACCTAGGTGTGCCGTTACAGTGGGTTTTAGGGCATAAGATTGCGCCGATAGAAGATTTTGAGTATTCTTACTACCCGCTGAATATTCAGGTATTGTACGGCGCGGTAATGCTTTATGGTAATGACATAACTGCGAAGCTCGTGCATTATATTATAGGCGTATTGTTGTTGATGACGGTATACACGATTGCACGGAAGTATTTTTCGCGTGCTACCGGGATATATGCTATGTTCATTCTTTATACGATACCTATGGCAATGATTGTTGCATGGAAAACAGCGGTTGAACATGGGCTGGGTTTGTTTGAAACACTTGCTGTTTACGCGTTTCTTAACGCTGCAAAGTTTATTGAGAACGGTGGTGAACAGCAAAATCAGTTTATCAAGTGGTTAGTCTTATCAGGTGCATTCGCCGGGCTCGCAATCGGGGGGAAGTATACCAGCGTATATTGTCTGATCGCATTAATGATTGCAATTACAGGGTATTACATTTTAAAACGTAAAGTTGTTGAGTTAAAGAAAGTCATACTTGCCGTAGTTGTTATTGGGGTAATAAGTGTTCTAACCGTGAGTCCGTGGTTGGTGCGTAATGCTGTACTCACGGGGAATCCTACGTATCCTTATGTGGTATCCCCGACACAGGATATCGGGGTGAAACACAAGAATTCGGTGGTAGCATTCACTGATCCCGGCCCGCCGGATAGGAGTATAAAAAATTTTGTTACCCTCCCATGGACACTTACTATGGGAACAAATACGCAGGAGCCGCATTCCGGGGTTATATTATTATTGCTTCTGCCCTTCACTCTTTTATGGTGGAAGACAAAGCCGGAATTGAAGTTCTTGCTGATATACTCTGTAATCTACTGCGTTATCTGGTTTATGGTAAGGACATATTTCAGGTATTTAACCCCGGTATTACCGGTTGCAAGTATTGTGCTTGCGTATTATCTTACAGAAAACAATTTGGTTAAGTTCGTAAAAACTGTACTGCTATTATTTGTGATATTTCTTGGGTTCCGGCAGGTGTATTCTACTGTGTTTATGGAAAAAATGTCAATGGATCCCCTGCCGTACCTGCTTGGGATGGAGAGCAGGTATTCGTATTTATCCACCCAACGGCCAACTTATCCGTGCCCGTACTATCCCGCAACGGATTGGATGAATAAAAATATGCCTGTAGGTTCTAAGATAGCGTTCTTGGGTGAATGCCGCGGGTTATATTCCAAACATAAAGTTGTCGTGCAAACAATCGGGGATGAAAGCCCGTTAGTGCGTGTAATGCGGGAGTCAAATAATATGGATGAGTTTTATGATAATCTCGTTAATAAAATGAAAGTTACACATTTTATGTTAAACCTGCCCGAAGCTAAACGGTTGGCTGGGTATGATATGTTTAACTGGGACAATGCAGGACAGTTGCGGATCTTTAATGAGTTTTGGGTGAAACATGTGAGGCTTATACATAAAACTTTGCCGGATATCACGCTGGATAATCAAAGAGGGTACAGAATGTCTGATATCCCGCAGTACTGGGAGAAATATGTAGCGGATCCTACGGGATATCTGTATATCTACGAAATCGTTAAGGATAAACAACCGGCGGGGCAAAGCGGGATTAATGAGTATAATATGCCGGTTAACTGGTTATTAATGCCAGGATTATATCCTGAAGCACGGAAGAAAATGTTGGGTTTATGACAAAAGTATTGGTTATCAATGAACCGTTTGTCCCGGATTTTTGTAGGACACAACGCTGGGCTGCACGTACCCGCGGACGCGTACTGCGTGCACCGGACTGGCTGGCATACGCAACGGCTGTCCTTGAACAAGCCGGGGTGGAGGTAAAACTTTACGACTTTCCTGCGATGGACTGGGGGAAAGATAAATTACGTGAACTCATAAAAAATGAACAGCCGGAATTCGTGGTACTCGACGCTACAACGCCGTCAATATATTCTGATATTGAATGCGCAAAGATTGTGAAAGAGGAATCCGCTGGGGTTAAGGTTATTATGGTCGGGCCCCATGTGTCATCACTACCGGAAGATACGCTTAAGATCAGTGATGGTATGGTAGATATGGTAGTTATAGGTGAGTATGATTACGCTGTACGTGATTGTGTGTTAAAGTATCCGAACCTTAATGAAGTTCAAGGAATATGTTATAGAAACGGTACTGAGTTTATACGGACAACCCCGCGGGGGTTAATTGAAAACCTTGATGCCCTACCTTTTCCTGCATGGAAACACCTTGACCTAATGAAATATTTTGACGGCGGGAAGTTGTATCCTTATATCGACATAATATCCGGCCGCGGGTGCCCGAACCAATGTGTTTTTTGTTTATGGCCGCAGGTAATGCACGGGACACAGTATAGGTTAAGAAGTGCAAAAAATGTGGTGGATGAAATTGAATACGATATAAAATTATGCCCCCAGGTACTAAAGGGCGGCGAGTTTTTCTTTGAAGATGATACGTTTACTGTAAAACAATCGCGCGCAATGGAAATCTGTGATGAAATACTCCGGCGCGGGTTGAAGATAATATTTTCAGTTAACGGCAGGGTGGATAGCGTTAATGATGAAATGTTTAAACTCATGAAACGTGCGGGGTGCCGCGAAATATTAGTGGGGTTTGAATCCGGTGACCAGGGTATGCTTGAGAATATGCATAAAAATACTACTCTGGAGCAAGCACGGAAGTTTATGGAGCTTACCAAAAAATACGGGATTAGTGTTCACGGATGTTTTGTTATTGGCCTGCCGGGTGAAACACATGCTACTGCAAAGAAAACTATTGATTTTGCGTTAAGCCTTGGGTTGCATACCGCACAGTTTTCGGGTGCTGTACCGTTTCCTGGGACAAGATACTATGAGTTAGCTAAAGAAAAAGGGTGGTTGAAAGCAAAGTCTTGGGCGGATTGGTTATTACAAGGAGAACAGGCTGGTGTGGTGGAGTATGAGAATATGACACGTAAAGAAATTGATTGTTATGTTGATAGCGGATTAAAAAAGTTTTATTTTCGTCCTCAATATATGATAAGATTTTTGTTTGAAACAAAGAGTTTACCGGATTTTTACCGTAAATTACGAGGGTTTTGGAATTATTTAAGATACCTTTTTGCGTCGAATAAATAGTGTTTATTTTGTTAGTTAAGGAGTACTAAAGAATCATATGCCGCCGTTAATTACTATAGGGATACCCGCAAAAAATGCTGAGCATACAGTTGTTAAATGCCTGGAGTCAGTCCTTGCACTGAATTATACTACTTACGAACTTATTGTTGTGAATGACGGTTCAACTGATACCACCGGCATCATTATTGAGAAGTACAAAGAAGTGTTTAACACGAAATTCGGGGATGAAAGGTTAAAGATTATTACTACTGACGGTGTTGGCCCGTCAAAAGCAAGGAATATGATTATTGAACGTTCAGCGGGTAAGTATTTAGCGTTCACTGATGCGGACTGCGTTGTTGCTGCTGACTGGCTGGATGAATTATTGAAACCGTTGAGTTTGGATAATATGAACAATCTCCCGACCCGCAGTTCGTGGCCGTTGTATAAATACAAAATTGCTTGTGTCGGAGGTGACCAGCAAAGCCCGTTGGATGAAAGCCAGTTTGGCCGTTATGTTCAAGGGTTTATGAAATCAGTAGGGTTTATCACCGGATACATCAAACCATCAATAAAGAATGCTAAAAAGAAGGTGGATGATTACAAGAAAGTTGATCATAATCCTACATGCAACTCATTATATCCACGTGAAATATTTGCTGATCTCGGTGGTTTTGTCCCTAACCTTTATCCGGGTGAGGATGTTGAATTTGATAAGCGTATGAAAGCAAAGGGGTATATTTTATTGTATAATCCCGCAGCAATTGTACGGCATTACCGCGCAAAAACATGGAAACTTTTCGCGAGGATGATGTTTAACTACGGCAAGGTACAAGCATACCTCGTACGTAAGTTCGGGTTGTTTAGGCTTATACATTTCGAGCCACTAATTTTGCTATGCGGAATCGCTGTGATTATATGGTTTGCTTTACCCGGAATGCCTCCGGTGAAATGGTTGATGGAATCTGCGGGGATTTTGGTGTTAGCAGGGTATGTAAAGTTTGTTTTTGATTCCAAAAATATTAAACACGCAGCGGTATATACCGGGTTGTTTATTTATACTCTTATATGGTGGAACTACGGTTTTGTTACGGGATTGTTCTCAAGGTCGCCTTTAGCGGAGAAAGTAAGTACTTCTTTAGACATAAACGCGAATATTACTGCTGTTAGCAGATAGTTAAAAACTAGTAATACAAGGTACCCGCTGGCAATCTTTCCTGCATCAAAACCTATCTTGCTGAATAATATTGACGCGCTTACTTCGCGTATGCCAAGGCCGCTTATGCTTAACGGTATTAATGCGATAACTGCAACTCCGCTGTTAACCAGGAAGGTTGTGATAAAAGACAACTCTATCCCTATTCCTCTTAATGCAAAGTATATAGGTAATGATGAAATTATCCAGCGGAGAAGGTTAATCCCTAGGTTTATTAAAACAATGCCGGTATGTGTGATGAAGTAGTTTTTGTAAGCGGCAAAAAAACCGGTAAACCGCTGGCCTATGGGGCCAAGGAGTGTTTTAACGATCCTGCGGATTGCCGGAGTGAATAACAATATCCCGAGTATTAAGAAAGCAAGGAAGGCGAATGTTAATATCCGCATTGCAGTCGGAATATCAAAGTATATTAACGCTGTTCCGGTGCAGATAATGAAGCCTAGTATTAACGCTGTGGTTTTGTCTATAAGAAATACAGCAGTGCTCGGGCCGATGTCAACATTTTCTTTCTTTAAAAAATATAGGAGTGTAAGATCCCCGAAGTTCGCGGGTAAGATATTGCGTGCAGCCCACATGTACAACCCTATGCTAAAACATTTAGGGTAACTGATGTTCTTTAATGGTGATATTATGTATTTAAGGTTGAAACCTGTGATTGCAAAAAAAAATATTTGTATGAATACAATCGGGATAAAGTATAAGTAATTGAATGTTTTAACAGCGGCTAGGATATTGGGAATGCCTAGTTTGTACAATAAAAACAGTATTAATACTAGTCCTATGGCAAATCTTAATATTGTTGAGTATATGCTTTTCTTCATATTTAATATATTATAAAATATATGTTTATTTAATATGATAATAATTTATGAATAAATATGTTAAGTTAATTTTTGGTATAGCGATCAGTTGTGTTTTTTTGTACCTGATCTTCAGGAAAACAGACCTTCAGCAAATTTTTTCGTTAATCCTTGCGGCAAAATGGGGGTTTGTGTTATTGTCGCTTGTCTTGACTGTTGTTTCACTGTATATTCGCAGTTACCGCTGGCAGGTTCTGCTTAAGGAACATCATGTGATACCCAGGCGTAGTTGTATGGAGTCTATCTGTATAGGCCTTACTACAAATAATCTTTTACCGTTCAGGTTAGGTGATCTTACACAGGCGTATGTCCTTGCGAAACGTAATAGTTTGAGTAAGTCACTCGTGTTATCCACTGTTGTGGTGGAACGTTTATGCGATCTTGTATTTCCTTTAGTTGTCATTACTGCGAGTTCTGTGGTGATACTTGCGCCAGGGAGTAATTTAGTATTCGCGTTTTTGGTTGTTATACCCATAGGATTACTCTTCTTATTTATTGCAAAAGGGCAGGTTAAAAATATTGTGTCTTTCATTTTCTCAAAAACACAGTATAGTGAACGAATAGTGAGGGCTGTAGATAATTTTTATGCGGGTTTTAAAGTGTTCAGAACTTGGCAGAACTCTTTGTTGGTTACGTTTTATACACTCGTGTTGTGGACATGTTACTCTCTTATGTCATACTGCATTCTTCTTGCAGTAAGAATAGACCTGTCGTTATTGAAAGTTATTTGGGTACAGGCAGTAACTGCAATGAGTGTGGTGATACCTTCTTCTCCGGGGTACATAGGAACCTGGGAATTTTTTGCGCAGTCAGCATTGCAGGTTCTGGGAGTCAATAAAGAATTGGGGTTAACTTTTGCGATTCTTTCTCATGCTACACAGTATATTGTTCAAAATGTTATGGGGATATATATGATTGCGAAAACTGGCTTATCTTTTGCTGAGATAGGTAATACTAGAAATAATGCTGAAGATAATATGACAGGTGGTAATGGTTTATGAAAATCGTGGTAGTAATGCCTGCATATAATGCTGAGAAAACACTGGAACGCACTTTTAACGATATCCCGAAAGATATTGTTTCAGAAATTATACTCGTGGACGATGCGTCAAAAGATGGGACGGTTATGCTGGCACAGTCGTTAGGGATACGGACTGTTGTTCATGATAAAAACCGCGGGTATGGTGCTAACCAGAAAACGTGTTATAGTGAAGCTTTGAAGTTGGGTGCTGATATTATTGTTATGATCCATCCGGATTACCAGTACGACGCGCGGTTACTGCCGTATATGGTAGGTTTTATTGAGAAAAATATCTGTGATTTCATGATGGGTAACCGCATAAGGACACGCAGGGAAGCGCTTAATGGCAAGATGCCGGTATATAAATACATCGCAAACCGCGGGTTAACCATTCTCGAAAACATTTTGCTTGGGCAAAACCTCGGTGAATTTCATTCAGGGTATCGCGCGTATAAACGTGAAGTACTCGAGAAAATTGCGTGGGAAAATAATTCTGACGATTTCGTGTTTGACCAGCAAATACTTGTACAGGCAACATATTTTGGGTATCGCATAGGCGATGTACCGGTACCTGCGAGATATTTTGAGGAAGCGTCGTCCATAAATATTTTTAGAAGTACGGTTTACGGGTTATCAACATTATGGGTGTTGATACAATATTTATTGGCAAAGGCCGGGATTTATAAATGCAAAATATTTACCTCCAAAAAATAAAGAACTGTATTTTAGCAGTATATCTTGTGCTGTTGATGATCGCAGCAGGGGTGTATTCTGTCTATTATCCAATACCTGAACTTATTGAAAAAATTGTGCAAACATTGTTTTTTGGGGTAGCATGTATTTCAATGCTTCTTTACGGAAGAGTAGTTATCCGTTACTTCTTTTTGCGTAATGACGCTGTGTGGTGGCTTGAGAATCATACACTGGCGTTCAGGTCTATAATATATTTTGGCATAGGCGTATGCGTTAGTGCAGTGATACTTTATTGTTTGGGTGTTACAGGGTTGATGTATCCTCTATCAGCATGGGCGGCGGTAGTGTTGCCCATAGGACTCAACATCAAGTACGGTTTTATTAAACAAATTGGCGTAGTGATAAATGAACTTCGTGAGGATTGGGTTAACTATACAGGGTATTTAGGGATCATTTTAGTGTTTGTATTAAGCGTTGTGTTATTGTCATGCTATGCGCCAGTTACATACTACGATTCTTTGGTGTACCATATGTCTCTTCCCGGGTATTATGTACAGCAGCATAGGATTGTACCGGTTGAAGGTAATTTGTTTTCGTATTTTCCTCAAAATATGGAACTTATGTATGCTTTTATGTTATTGCTGGGAAGTGAGTATGGAGCAAACCTGCTTAGTTATGTTTTTCTCTTAGGAATCATCGTTTTAATACGGTTTTATTCAAAAAAGTACCTGAACGAAAAAAGCGGGATTTATGCAACAATACTGTATTCTTTAACCCCGGCAGTGATGTTGTTATCGGGTAGTACTTATGTTGAAACAGGGCTCGCGTTTTTTGTGTTACTATTATTCATCTGCATAAACGAGTATGTCGCTGAAGATAAGTTTATCTGGATCGTTCTTGCAGGTATTATCGCGGGTTTCGCGGTAGGGATAAAGTATACTGCTGCGCTGGGTGGTGCAGGTGCGGTATTGATTTTGCTGTTGAAAAAAAAGTTTGTACCCGTATTATGGTTGGTAGGTATTGCTGTAATAACGTTTCTTCCCTGGGCAATACGTAACTACTTGGGGACTGGGAATCCGGTTTATCCGTTCTTTTACCAAATATTTTCGGGAAACGGTATTTGGTCGGCTGAGATGGTAAAAGGATACTTTGGGGTACTGACTGAGTACAGTATGCGCAGTAATGCTGTCATAGAATTACTTAACTTTCCGTTGTGGTTGTTTAACCAGCCGTTGAGGTATGGCGGTGGGATTGATGTACTTGGGGATATCGGGTGGATATGGTACCTTCTGTTTCTACCATCAATATTTTTTTCTGTTAGGTTCGCTAATGCAGGAAAGATGCTGGGGATTTACGCAGCAGTAATCTTTTTTGGTTGGTTCTTCACAAAACAGGTTTTACGTTTTCTTGTCCCGCTATTGCCTGTATTAGCGTTATTATCGGGGATTGGGTTGGCAGGTATTGAACAAATTCTTAACCGCGCAGGTAAAGTTGTGGTGTATTGTGTACTGGTACTTATGGTGGTGTCTAATTTGTTTTTGTATTTTATGATACACGATATCACAGGTATGTTCCCGGCAGCAATGGGGGTTCAGATAAAACATGATTATCTTGCCGCTAAGATTAACTATTACCCCGTAGCAGAAGTTGTAAATAAGTACGTTGATAAGGGCGGCAAGGTGTTATTGATCGGTGACCAGCGGGGATATTATTATGAATGCCAGTTTAGGATAACAAACGTATTTGTGCAGGATGGGTATTTTAAAACGGTTAACAATGCGCGTGATATCTCTGAAGTTGAACAATTTCTTGTAGCTAACCACTATAACCACATTGTTTTCAATGAACCTGAGTTTAAACGGTTACAGTCTTATGAGAGTGTGAGGTTCACAGATAGAGGATGGAAGTTACATAACGAAGTACTGGAGAAAAAGTTTAAGAAAGTGGTTTCATGTAATGGTGTTACGTTATACGCCAGGGCATAATTGAGAATAAAACAAAAAAGGTGTGAGAGGGTAGATTATGGTATATTTTAAGATTTTTATTATTTCACTGGTGTTAGGTTTAGTATTAACGCCGTTATTCCGTTTTCTTGCGGTAAGATTTAATATTTATGATAAGCCAATCACTAGTATCAAAACTCATAAAATTCCGGTGCCGTATCTCGGAGGGTTAGCTGTATATTTAGCATTTGTGCTGTCAATGCTTATCCTTAGGTATTTCACAAGTTTTCCTACGGGTACCTTAAGGTCATTACGCGGGATATTGTTTGGATTAACTTTTATTACCATCGTTGGGTTGGTGGATGATATTAAACACGGAGGGTTGGGGTATAAAGTAAAATTTGTGTGGCAGATACTCGCAGCGTGTATGTTGTTGATGTTTGATATACGTATAAAGTTTATACAGCCGGACTATCTTGCGGATATTATTACTATTGTATGGGTTGTTGGGGTAACTAATGCACTTAATATTATAGATATTATGGATGGTTTATCATCCGGTGTAGCTGCGATTTCGGCGTTATCCTTTTTCTTTATTGCATTACCTGGTGAAGATATTTATGTCAATTTTGCAAGCGTAATCATGGCTGGTGCGTGTATTGGGTTTATGCCGTATAATATGTCAAAAAAGTTAAAGATATTTCTTGGCGATACCGGTGCTTTAGGGATTGGGTTTGTACTTGCTGCGTTATCGCTAAGCACAACATATACTAATGTTAACCCTATTGCCGTTTATGTGCCGCTGTTGATACTGGGTATACCGTTGTTTGATACAGTATATGTTTCAATATTGAGAATTCAACAGGGGAAGTCGCCGTTTCTGGGGAGTAAGGATCATTTAGCATTAAGGCTTACCGCTGCGGGTTTATCACGGGTACAGGTAGTATTTGCGGCAGTGGGAGCTACGATGTTTATAGGTTTTTGCGCATGGGTTGTTACACGTGTACAATTATGGTACGCGATAGGAGTATATGTTTTTGTTATACTTCTGGCAGTCTTAATCGGGAAGCATTTGAGTAAGTATAAGATGGAGTAAGCCGCAAGTGAAAAAAGTTAATGGAAAAGTTGTAATACTCGGTGCCGGGTTGACTGGCCTCTCAACCGCGTATGCGTTACATGCTAACAATGATTGTATAGTGTTTGAGAAAGAAAAAACGTACGGCGGGTTGTGCAGGTCTGTTAATATAAACGGGTTTAAGTTTGATTTCACGGGGCATTTATTGCATTTTAAAAACCAGGAAGTAAGGAAATTTGTTACAAATATTGTTAGCAGCGGGTTGGTGTCGCATCGCAGGAATTCGTGGGTGCATATGTGCGGAAAGTATACGCCTGCTCCATTCCAGGTAAATACATTCGGCCTACCTGCGGAAATAGTGAGAGATTGTGTGATGGGGTACGTTGACACATTGTTTAACCGTAGTAAAAGCGGGCATGAAGTAAGAAGTTTTTATGATTGGAGTATAAAATATTTTGGGAAAGGTATCAGCCGGCATTTTATGTTTCCCTATAACACAAAATTATGGAGGATAAACCCTAAACTAATGTCACCGGAAGGTGTTGGGAATTATGTTCCAAAAACAAGTTTGGAGGATATTCTCACCGGCGCATTAACGGATCAGTCAAAAAACAGTAAGGGGTATAACGCCGATTTTTATTATCCTAAACGCGGGGGAATACAGTCATTGGTGGATGGTTTTGCTGCAAGGGTTAGGGATAAAATATCTTTTTCCGATGAGGTGTTAAGTATTGATTGTAACAATAAAACCGTACTGTTATCAAAAAGCGGGTGGGTGAAGTACAACACTCTTGTTTCCACAATTCCTTTACCCGAATTTGTAAGGCGTATTAAAGACGCGCCGGGTGAGATTGTTAATGCCGGGAAAGCGCTTAGAAGTACAAAGGTTTTGTGTATAAACATCGGTGTAGCCAGGAATATAAGTGATAAGCACTGGATATATTTCCCGGAGGATAAATATAATTATTACCGTGTTGGTTTTCAAAACAATTTTTCTGTGGATGTTGTGCCAAATAAAAATTATTCTTCATTATACGTGGAAGTTGCGTTTCATCAAGACGAACGGATTAATACCGAAAAACATGTGAAGGATGCGGTTGATGGTTTGATCATTGCGGGTATTATACGGCCATCTGATAAAATCGTTGTTTTACAGGCAGTAATAATACCATATGCATATGTCGTATATGATTTTAACCGCGGGAGGGCTGTTGCTAAGATACAAAAGTATTTGAATAGGAAGAGTATACATTCTGTCGGGCGGTATGGTGCGTGGGAGTATAGTGCTATGGAAGATGCAATTATTCATGGGCAAAAAGTTGCGGGGATGATAGTCAATGGATAAGATAAGGGTTTATCATATTATTACAAAACTTGAACTTGGCGGTGCGCAAGGGAATACATTGCATACCGTTAAGTATCTTAACCGCGATAAATTTGAGCCCGGGCTTGTATGTGGTCCCGGAGGAATACTTGATGAAGAAGCTAAAACCGTACCGAACCTGTATTTACATTTCGTGCCGTCATTAATCCGTGAAATACATCCGTTGAAAGATATTTCTGCGTTATTTGAATTGTACAAGGTACTGAAAAAAAATATGCCTGTGGTTGTGCATACTCATTCGTCAAAAGCCGGGATTCTCGGGCGTATCGCCGCGTGGGTTGCTGGGGTGCCGGTAATAGTGCATACTTATCACGGGTTTGGGTTTCATGATTTCCAAAATCCTATAGTTAAAGTTTTGTATGTATTGATTGAAAAGTTTACTTCAGGGTTCACTGATAAACTGGTTACCGTAGCTAAGGATAATATTGAGAAAGCGTTGAGTTCGGGGATTGGTAAACGTGAACAGTATGCTGTTATACGCAGCGGGATACCCGTTGGGAAGTATAAGGGTATAGTTGTTGATGTTATTGAAGAAAAAAAGAAGTTGGGTTTAAAACCTGAAGATAGAGTGGTTACAACCATTGGCCCGTTTAAACCACAGAAAAATCTGGTTGACATGATAAAATCAGCAAAGCTTGCGTCTGAAAAGGTTGGGAATATAAAGTATTTGTTTATCGGTGATGGTGAACAACGGGGGATGATTGAAAGTTTAATAGCTGAACTAAAACTTGAAAACACAGTAAAACTTCTTGGTTGGAGAAAAGATGTCGGGCAGTTACTAAAAATTACTGACGTGTTTGCGATGAGTTCATTATGGGAAGGATTACCGCGATCAATCCTGGAAGCAATGGCTTGTGCCAAGCCTGTAGTAGCGTACGCAGTGGATGGTGTGAAAGAGATCGTTATTCCCGATAAAACAGGTTATCTTATTGAGCCAAAGGATTATAGAACACTTGCGGAGAAGGTTGTATACCTGATACAGAATAACGAACTGGCACAGCAGTATGGTACGGCGGGTAGTGAATTGATAAACCGAGAGTATGATATTGATTATATGGTAATCCAACAGGAAGAATTGTATACTGATTTAGTGAGACAAAAATGGAATACAAAATAGTATCAAACCGTTACGTAATACTTGAACAAATCGGTGAACCCGGCGGGTTCGGGACCGTGTACAAAGCATGGGCACGGCATCTTGAAAAATTTGTGGCATTAAAAAAACTTCATACACATCTCGCGAGGAGTACCGCGTTAATTGAGATGTTCCACTCGGAAGCTGTTAATACCGCTAAGCTTGAACACGAAAACATTGTGCGTGTAATAGATTATTTTCAGACCGAAGAAAAAGAGTGGTATATTGTGATGGAATACGTCCGCGGGTGTGATCTCCAGTATTTAAAAGAAAAAATTGAGAATGAAATATTGCCTAAGGAGATCGGGGTTTATATTATCTCTCAGATACTTAAAGCTGAGGATTATGCCCACGCAAGGATTGACGATCTCACCGGTCAGCCGCTGGGGATTGTTCATCGCGATATTTCACCCGCGAATATCATGATGTATTACGACGGGAAAGTTAAACTTGCGGATTTCGGTATCGCAAAAGTGTTGAGTACAACGTCCACAGGGCCTTCATACGGGAAACGTGAAGGTTTACGCGGGAAGTTTAGTTATATGTCACCGGAACAGGCAAATAATAATCCGAATCTAACTGCGCAATCTGACATTTTCTCAACAGGATTAGTTTTATATGAAGTGCTAACCGGGAAAAAGGCGTATGGAACAAACGGGGAGACAGAAGCATGGACACGCGCGTCACAAGGGAATATTGATTTTAAGCTTTTAGATGAAATGCAGATACCGGAAGAAGTGATTGAAGCATTACACCGGGCATTACAGATAGATTTGACGTTAAGGTATGAGAATGCAAAAGAGATGTTCGTGGATTTACTGCGGTGGCTGCATACGTGTGACTGGGGTAACCGCCAGGGTGATCTCAAGATTTATTTAAACAAACTTTTGGCTAGGGAGATGGAACTTGAGGAACTGCGGACGAAAGAGTTGCTTGCATCGTTAAGCCTTAAGAACACGCCGGCTGCCCCGCAGAAAACGCCGGGAGGTACTATTCCCCGTAAAACTACTACGCCCCAGCCGGTAGCAGAACATAGAGAGTTTAAGGAACAGGGGATTGCACCTGAAAAAACAGGGACTTTTAAGCCTCAGTCACCAACGTTAAAAAGTTCGGTGCCTGAATTTAAAACTCAGCCTAAGGGTGTACAGCATATACCGGCATCTGTACCTAAGAAAAGCAGTAGCCGTGAAAAAACTGTATTTGACTATGTGGCTGATACAACTAAAAAATATAAACTCTGGGTTCTTGGCGGGATTAGTATAGCAGTACTCGCACTACTGGGTTATGTGGTAACGGATACTGTGCTTCAGCTAACTTCCAGGGGAAGGTATCTTCACAACATTATCTGGGCGCCAAGTTTTGTTATTGACAGTACTCCCACTGGCGCGGTTCTTACAGTTGAAGCAGTTAAGGGTTCAAAAAAAGTTGTTGTGCTTTCTGGGAATACTCCATTACCGGTATCAAGGCTTTCCGCAGGGGTTTACTATATCAAACTCGAAAAACAAGGGTTTTCTGCTGTAGAACAAACGGTAAGTATTTCAAAAACCGGGCAGCCGGTAAGTATTCCCGGCAGTAGGGTTATTAAAACGAAGTCAAGTGAAACTTATGTTGTGCCGTTTGAGTGCCTGGTTTCGTTTAAATCCATTCCATCCGGTGCGGAAGTGTATGTTGACAAAGTACTGCTGGGTGTCAAGACACCGGTAGCTGACCTGCCGTTTAAGACTGGTAAGCATAAGGTTGAGATGAAGTATGTATCAAGTCCCGGGGAACTTCAGTATGAAAGTATTGCTGCTGAATTAGACTTCTCAGAAATTTCAGGCGGGATGATTATAGATAAACGTTTTTGGGATGCGGTATTTAACAAAGACGGGCCCGGTGGGCTGGCACGGTTTGTTATAACAGGTAAGTTAAAAATGTGGGTCTCTATAAATTCACAGCCACCCACAGCGTCAGTATATGTTGATGAAACATATCTTGGGGTAACACCGCTTGAACGCGTAGCGATTGGCGTGGGAAATCATACCGTTAGAATTGAAAAATACGGTGTGGATCCTTTTGAAGGAGAATTCGAAATCGGTACCGAAGGCAGCGGGGCTAGGACACAGTTTATGTTTAACCTTGAACCCGGGTTGTATATATGCGCAAAGTTTCCCGATGCGGGCAATGATGAAAAAATTATTGTCGGTATCTCTGATAATACAGGACAACTGGTAACTGCAGAGACTACGCCGTATAGGTATAAATTAAAACCCGGGAAGTATGAACTGGTATTTATGCATCCTAAGAAAAAAAATACGGTTAAGAAAAGAATTAATGTTACTAAGGAAGCAATGACTATTAATATCCTTCAGGATGATGCACCTGTGAGTGTCAGTGGTTCAGGGGTGAAGACAAAAACTGATGGGGTTGATACAAAATCGTATATTAAGGTTCAAGTACTTGAAACATTATCAGGTGAACCTATTGATAACGTAGGGATTTCAATCAATGGCGGAGCATTTAAGTCAACTGATAATAAAGGTATCTGGCAAGGGTATGTCTCACCGGGGAAGGTTGTGATTGCCGTTGGGAAAAGCGGGTACGAGATTAAGGAAGTTAAATCCGCTATCCGGGCTGGGGAAACTAAGGCTGTAACAATTAAATTAGCTGAACAGAAATAGGTTATACGGGGTAATATTGATGTT
>Ga0265292_1000631_pt1 | contig 44123 bp, 35 predicted proteins | sample Munlanlewell296A_FD_189080 | JGI IMG/M metagenome (GOLD analysis project Ga0265292, IMG submission 189080) | Leachate microbial communities from a municipal landfill in Southern Ontario, Canada - Leachate well 296A | ecosystem: Engineered > Solid waste > Landfill > Unclassified | place: Canada... | reverse complement strand
AGGTCCAGGGCACCGCCCGGGAGGAGATCCTCGAACGCATGCGCGGGGTCTCCGAGGACCTCACTCAGGCAGCCGAGGAGAAGGCAGGCGTCGAGGCGGAATTGGAGACGGCGCTGGCGGCGCTGCCCAATCTTGCCCACGAGTCGTGCCCGGACACCGAGGACCAAGTGGAGCGCTTGGTGGGACAACCGCCGGCGTTCGACTTCGCGGTCAAGGACCACCTCGATCTGGCGGAGGGACTGGGTGTCATAGACGTCGCGCGGGGGGCGCGTGTGTCGGGGGCGCGCTTCGCCTACCTGGAAGGCAATCTGGTCCTTCTGGAGCTGGCCTTGATTCGCTACGCCCTGGACCGCTTGATGGCCAAGGGTTTCACGCCGGTCGTCCCGCCGGTGCTGGTGCGCCGGGAAGCCATGTACGGCACCGGGTTCCTGCCGACGGACGAGGCGCAGATCTACAAGACCGCCGAGGACAAGCCCGAGGACGAGCTATATCTCGTCGGCACTTCGGAAGTGCCTCTCGCCGCCCTGCACCTGGGAGAGATCCTCGAGGGCGGAGCACTGCCTCTCCGCTACGCGGGGGTGTCCACGTGCTTCCGGCGCGAAGCCGGCACTTGGGGCAAGGACACCCGCGGGATCTTCCGGGTGCACCAGTTCGATAAGGTCGAGATGTTCTCGTTCACGCGTCCCGAGGTCTCTTGGGATGAACACGAGTTTCTGCGCTCCTGCCAGGAGGAGATCATCGGCGGGCTCGGGATCCCCTATCGCGTGGTCACCATCGCCGCCAACGACCTGGGAGCTTCCGCGGCCAAGAAGTACGACATCGAGGCGTGGCTTCCCGGGCAGAGCGCCTACCGAGAACTGACCTCGTGCTCGAACTGCACCGACTACCAGGCGCGGCGACTGAACTGCCGCTGCCGGCCCAAGGCCGGCGAGGCCCCGGTGCTGGTGCACACGCTGAACGGCACCGGAGTAGCGGTCGGACGCACTCTCATCGCGATCCTGGAGAACTACCAGCAGGCCGATGGATCGGTCGTGGTGCCGGAGGCGCTTCGGCCCTACCTGCCCGGTCTGGATCGGCTGACCCCCAAGCGATAGACGACACTACTGGGCGTTGCGGTAGCCGCCGCTGCTAAACTCGCGGCGGAGGGATCGCGTAGTGGCCGAGCGCGGCGGTCTTGAAAACCGCTAAGGGGCAACCCTTCGTGAGTTCGAATCTCACTCCCTCCGCGGCCTCTACCTGCGGAAATGCGCTCCGGCGACTCCTTCCCGCAGTCCACCGAAGTGCCGGTTGCCAACAGATTGCCAACGCGCCTCACCACAACATGTGGTGGCGGGCGCCGAAACCGCTACATAAGATCGGGCGAGTAAGGTTCCTTTCGGGCAGGCCCCTGACGGGAGACAGCCGGCTCGACTCATGACTCCTCACGACGAAGGAAACGTCGATGGGGGGCGGGGGCCTGGTACAGTCCGAGCATGTCCTGTGCGACGCGTCTCACGGTCACGGGTCTTTGTCTGTCCGCTGCGCTGCTCGTTGCGGGCGTGGCATTCATTCCGGCTCGCGTGTCATTGAATGCGGGCAGCCTGAGATGCGGCACTGCGCTCCATCCCGACCGCCGCAACAGTGAAATTGGCCCCTACATCTGCCCGGACGTTGCCCGGCAACAACGGAACGAGGCTCTGGCCGTCTCTGCCCTGTTCGTGGGGGTGGCGCTCGTCCCACTCGCGCTGCGCCGGGTAATAGACCGCAGCGTCGTGGCTCGAGCATTGCTGTCGACGCTCTTCATCGTGCTCTGGATCCTCGGGATACCGCTTGCCGTCTACTGTCTCGCTGGTGCTGTCGCTCGATGAACCGCCCGTGAGGGAGGCGGAGGGCGGTAGTCGCCAGCAGCAGGCGGACCAGCTGCGCCCGTCCGCAACCGTCACTGAGCCCGACCCCACCGCCCCGACGTCAGAGGAATTGACCTCCTCAAGGTAGTCTGACCCCCCAGGGCGCTTTCACTCAGACCCTCCCCTACTCGCCCAGGATCTCTCCCCGGCGCATACCCGTGGAGGCGGCAAGCAGCACAGGGATGTGGAACTGGGTTTCCTCAGCCTGAGCCAAGATCCGGGAGACCGCCTCGCGGTCGGGGATCGTAAGCTGTGGCCGTTCAGGACGCGGCGGCTGCACCGCTCGAGCCGGGTTCACGGCGAGAAGCTGCCAGCGCACGGCCTGGGCCAGTGCTCCCGAGAACACTCGGTGGACGTGAAGCACGGTCCGGGCCGACAGGCCCCCTTTGCCATCCAGGCGTCCGCTGGAGAGCATCCGTGCCTCGAAGGCCTGGATGTGGAGGGGTCGGACCTTGGCGAGCTTCATCCTTCCCAGCCCTGGTACGAGGTCATGGCGCACGATCCCTACGTAGCGCTGGTACGTCGAAGGGCGAACCCTGTGGCGCGCGTGGGCAAGCCAGTGATCGAGGTACCCAGCGACGGTGAGCCTGTTAGGGTCGGCGAGAGTGCCGGGCGAGCACAGCACCTTCCGCGCGAACGCCTCCCGCTGGGGGTCCGGGAAGCAGAACAGTAGGAGGTCCGGTCGCTCCTCGATCATGGCCACACTCTCGTAGCCGACGAGCTTGCCCCTGAGTCGCGCAGAGCCTTCGGTGTCCCGATCAAGCTCGAGGAAGAAGGAGCGGGTGCTCGTTGGGCCCTCCAGTTGCCCGTAGCCGTCCGGCTGTACCAGCGATCCCCAGCGCCGGGCCGCTTGCCGCTCGCTCCACCACTGCGCCAGCCGATGTCTTCCCTCACGACGGCACGCACACACCAGACGGGTGAAGAATCCGTTCGTCTCGACCACATGCCAGAGGTCGCGCCGGTAGGGCCATCCCTCCACGTTCTCCTTGCGCCAGCCGAGATCACGGAACTCCACACCCCGCTCGGCTGCCACGACGCGGGGATTGAGCCGGCGGTTGAGCCGCGAATTGAGCCGCCGATCGACGGACGATCTCCCGAGCGCGAGATTCGATCTCCCCTTGGCGCTGAGCGATCGCCGCCTCCACCCGGGCGCGCGGTTCGGCGAATCGGCGACCAGACTCCTCGCGCACTGCCTGGGCTCGCCCGGAGATCCCCGGCCCGAGCGGCTGGCTTTGGAGGGTGAATGCCGGCCCGTGTGCCCCCCCTATGCAGGGACGGCACGCCGCCTGGAAGCGTCCCAAGTTCGCCAGGTCGTAGTCGGTGAGATACGGGCGGAAGTGCTTCTCGAGCACAGCCGCATCGTCCGGCGAACATGTAAAGGCAACCTTCGTGCGCGCGTTGGCCCCGAGTGCCTCCCGCATCGCGCGGTCTAGCTGGCCCATGTGCTGATGAGCCAGGACCAGCGCAAGCCGGTAACTGCGCGCCTCAGCCAGCATGTCCTCAAACGAGCGCGGCAGAGCGAGGTAGCTGTGCATCTCGTCGACGTAGAGAGTCACGGGCGCGCGCGAAGCCTCGGGCCGGCGTGCCCGGCGCATGCACGCCTGCCAGACCCGCGCGACAACGAAAGAGCCGATCAGCCGAGAGGTATCCTCGCCGAGGGTGCCTTTGGGGATTCGCACCAGCAGCAACCCGCCTTCCTCGACCAGCTCCTCGACGTCGAGCTTGGGCCTCGCCTGTCCGACCACCGCCTGGACTGGGCCTCGCAGCGTGAAGGCCCGGATCTTGTTCATGAGCGGAGCGGTGTTCTGGGCACGGTTCTGCTCGCCCAAGTGCTCGTACCAGTCCCAGAACGTCGCGAGTTCACGGGAGTGGCCAAGCAGGTGGTGCTGGGAGCGCAGTTCCGCGCGCCACTCCCGGTTGGTGAGCAGCAGTGGCACTTCAGCCAACGTGGTTCCGGGCACCTGGCTCAGCGTGAGGCACGCAGCGCGCATGATGTCGTCAGTCCTCGGGCCCCAGGCGCTCTCGTAGATTCGCTTGAACACGCTCACGACGTGATCCACGACCAGGTCTGGATCCTCGCCGTCCAGAACGTTCAGCCCGACCGCCCGCTTCGGATCCTCGGGCTCGAACACACATGTCTTTCCCGCGGCCGAGTCCGGCAGCCGCTCAAGGATGGCCGTGACCATGCGCAGATCGGTCTCGAAGATGAGCGCCACTGCCCGTCGGAGCGCAGCGATCGCTCCTGCTTGTCAGGCCGCAGCAATACAAGGCCGGCCGGTTGCTCACTATCCCGCCGCCCTCGAACCGTACGGATCGCCCACCTCGGCCGGCTGTTGCCTCCATCTCACCGCGCCGCCCGGCAAGTTCCCAGGGAGATCACCCGACGGAACCAAGATCCAGCGCAGACGACCCCTCCCGGAATGTGCCAGCAGCCTGATAGCATCCCCTCGGACGACTCTCCACTCACGTGAGATTGGACTCCCAGGAGCAGTACCACGACTGACTTCCTTCCCCACCTGACGTGGGCCATCCAGCGGCAGCCCGCCCTCTGGCTCGTCGGCCAAGGCGGTGACCCCCGTGGCGCCGGCTGATCCCGCTCAGGTCCCCCGCGTCGGTATGTTCGCGACGGTGCGCAACCGCCGCGGGATCGTTTCCGCTGTGGAGCCCACCGACGGCGAGGGCGGGCGCTTGCACCTGGTCTATCTTGAGTACAAGGACGACCAGCACCCTTTGGATGAGCAGCTCCTGTGGGAACTCGAGCCGAGGAAGCACGTACTCGAGCCGACGGCCCTTCCGAGCGTAACCGCCTCAGCCAGCATGCCGGCCGATGACTTCGATGCCCTGCTCCGTGCCTCCCGCTGGACGGCGACGGCGCCATTCCTAGACCCCGACGCCGGGGGCCCACTTGACCGTCTGCCCATTTCGAGCCCGTTCCACGGCGCGGTGCAGATAGAGGATTTCCAGCTCGTGCCGCTGCTGAAGGCACTGCGGATGCCCCGGGTCAATCTGCTCATTGCCGACGATGTAGGCCTCGGAAAGACGATCGAGGCGGGGCTGATCCTGAGCGAGCTGCTGCTGCGCCGCCGGATTCAGCGCGTGCTGATTCTGACGCCGGCCTCACTGCGCCTGCAATGGCGCGACGAGATGTGGGAGAAGTTCGCGCTGCCGTTCGATCTTGTGGACCGCGCCGAGACCGACGCGTTGCGTCGGCGCTTGGGGATGGACGCGAATCCGTGGCGCTCGTTCAGCCGCATCATCGCCTCCTACCACTACTTGAGACAGGACGACGTCCTCGACCAGTTCATCGCGGCATCTCGCGTGCCGGAGGGCTCGCCTCATCTCCCGTGGGACTTGCTCATCGTGGACGAGTGCCACAACCTGATGCCATCCACCTTCGGTGACGATAGCGATCTGTGCCGGATGCTGCGCTTGCTCGCGCCTCAGTTCGAGCATCGGCTGTTCCTGAGCGCCACACCCCACAACGGCCACACGCGCTGTTTCACAGGGCTTCTTGAGATCCTCGACCCGGTGCGCTTTAGCCAGACCGACGCGCTCAAGCCAGCCGAGAGAGCGCGCGTATGGCAAGTGGTGTTGCGACGTCTGAAGCGAGAGATCAACGCGCGCACGAACCCTCCGAAATTCTGCACTCGCAACCAACCCCAAGCTCTGGCGCTCACACTCTCTCGCCAGGAGAGTGCATTGAGCGCGGGTTTCGACGGATTCCGCCTGGCAATCAAGCGTCTGATGGGGACCGGCGAGCGGCGCCGTCGCCGTGCCGGCAGCTTCGCGATCGAGATCCTCGGCAAGCGGCTCTTGAGCTGCCCGACCGCATTCGCGGAGTCCTGGCGGCGCTGCAAGGAGGGGCTCGCGGAGGGACGTGCCGCAGCCGACGCCGATGTCGAGGCAGCGAGGCGAACCCTTGAGCGAGAAACCGGCGACGACCGAGAGGCGCAGTCGCGTGAGGCGACGGCGTCCGGCGTGGTCGGCTCCTGGTTGAAGACCGTCGCGGCGGAGTTGACGGATGAGATCGCTGCGATCGACACCGCGCTCGAGGCGATGGGGCTTGATCTAGAGCGAAACGACATCGTCGAGCAGGACCCGGTCGCCGACGCACGGTTCGACGCTCTGGTCGCGCTCATTGACAGGCTCCTGCGTTCGGGCGGGGCATGGCGCGACGACGAGCGGCTCGTGGTCTTCACCGAGTACAAGACGACGCTCGACTACCTGGTTCGCCGGCTGCGCGAACGCTACGAGCCCGACAGGATCCTCACGCTCTTCGGCGGGATGGACGAGGTCGAGCGAGACCTGGTGAAGAAGGCGTTCAACGACCCGTCGCATTCTGTACGCATCCTGCTCGGCACGGATGCTGCCTCCGAGGGCCTAAACCTCCAGCGCACGGCTCGCTACCTGCTGCACTTCGACTGTCCCTGGAATCCCTCCAAGCTTGAGCAGCGCAATGGGCGCCTCGATCGCCACGGCCAGGCACGTGACGTCACGGTGCATCACTTCGTGACCGATCAGGATCAGGACCTTGCGTTTCTGGCGCACGTGATCCGCAAAGCCGACGAGATTCGCGAAGACTTGGGCTCGGCCAACGAGCTGTTCGATGAGGCGGCGCATCGCCGGTTGGTCGAGGGGGAGAGCGTCAAGGTGGTGCAGGCCGACCTCGACCGGCGTGTCGCCCAGGCACGTGGGCGGGCCGCGATCGAGGCGGATGCCACAACTGATACTCGAGGCGAGGGACGCGCTGCCGAGGAGCAGCTCCAGGCGCTCGCCGCCGAGATCGACCTGGATCCGACCGCGATGCGCGACACGCTCGAAGCAGCCATGGCGATACGCGCCGGTCGGCCGCAGCTCGAGTGTTCGCCGGCTGAGCACACCTGTAAGATCCTGAAGCCCGACCTGCCGGGCTGGAGCGAGGTCATCGACGATTCGCTTCGGGGGAACGCCGGCCGCGGCAGCCACGGCCCCGTCGCCCGCCTCGCGTTCAGCCCTGATCCGTTCCTCGAACAGATCGCCGGACGCCTCGTGTTCTGCCCGCGGCCGGATGTGCTGCTCATGCACCTCTCCCACCCGATGTTGCAGCGGGCACTCTCCGCACTCACGCGCCGTCGCTTCCCGGGAACCGGTGAGGAGGTGTCGCGCTGGATTGTGCGGCTTGGTGGCGTCCCGGCCGGCCTCGAGGCCCTGGTGTTACTCAGCGTCGAGGAACTTGCCGTCAACGACCTGCGCGAGACCTTCCACCATTGGGTACGTATGCTGATCTTCCCCCTACAGAAGGGCGCGCTGGGTGACCCTCTGCCGCACACACCGGCGATCGAGCTGCGTGGCGCGGGCATCACGCATGACGAGGACCACCACTCACGTGCTCGCAACCTGCTCGACGAGATGACGCCTGACCTTGGGAGGTTCCTCGCAGCGCATTCGGAGCATCTGAGCGTCGCCCTGCAGCGCCAACTGGATGCCGCAGGCGTGCAAGCGCGCAAGCAGGAAGAAGAACGATACCGGAGCCGCCAGGGCGAGGTCTCGAGTCTCATGGCTGAGAACACTTTGGCCAAGCTGGAGCGCGAGATCGCAAAGCTGAAGACGCAACGCCAGCAGGGTCTTCTGTTCGACGAGCTGGCAACGCTCGACGACCTGGACCGCTCGATCGAGGACAGGCAGGAGGAGATCGCCCGTCGTACCCGGCACTACCAGGAGGTGCGCGCGCAGCTCGACCGCGAACGCGAGCGCATCCTCACGCACCTGCTTCCCAAGCGCCACTCGATGTCTGCTGCGGCGCAGGTCTTCCCGGTCTCGATCGAGGTGCGCCTGCCGAGAGGGGCGTCGTGAACGACGTTGAGCTGATCGGCTGGGATCGCCTGCGCCACGGTGGCTTGCTTCTTGACCCACCACGTCTTCGCCGCGTCATGGAGCATTCCCCCGAGCCGCTGGCGTCCTTCTACGAGCGCGAGCTGCGCCGTCTGGCGGCAGCCATTCTCGACGGCAGCGGGCAGACCCCCGACTTCGTGCGCTTCGTGCTGGAGGAGGTCTGCGGCTTCACGGCCGGCAACGGCAACTGGCAGCGCGGCTCGGAGGTGGGCGCACAATGGGGCCGCCGGGCTGTGACTGGCGAGACGGTCAAGCCGAGGCAGCTCTGGCGGGGAAACAACCACGCGGCTCTCCCCGTCTTCTTCGAACAGGAGACGCGCCTCGGTATCGGCCGAGGCCGAAAAGCCGCGAGCCAGACCGTGCAGTGGTTGCGCGCTGGGACCGAGCGCCTCGCGCTCCTGACCAACGGTCGCCAATGGCGGCTCATCTTCGCCGGGCTCGACTTCGACGCATGGTGTGAATGGGACGTGGATCTGTGGTTCGAGGAGGGCACGCTCTCGCCGCAGGTCCACGCTCTGCGGACGCTTCTCTCGCCCACGCTCTGGACGCCCCCCGGCGAGGACGCGCTTGCGCCCTTGCTTCAGGCCATCCTTGACAGTCGGAAGGGGCAGGCCGAGCTATCGACTGTCCTAGGTGAGCGGGTCCGCGAGGCGGTCGAGCTGCTGGTGCAGGCTCATGGCGAGGCTCTGAAGCAGCAGTGCGCCGACGTCGATGCCGCCGACATCTACCGCGCCGCCGTACGCGTGGTGATGCGCATGGTGGTGGTGCTGTTCGCCGAGTCGCGCGAGCTACTACCTCGCGACAATGCCCTCTACCACGGTGGCTACGGCCTCTCCGGCCTGCTCGAGCAGTTGGAGAAACCCGCGGCCCGAGGCGGCAACCGCCTCGCTCGCTCCTGGAGCGCGTGGCCGCGAGTACTGGCACTGTTCCGGCTCGTTCATCAAGGCACCCATCATCCTGCGCTGCCCGTGCCCGCCTATGGGGGCGAGCTGTTCGCCCCGGGCGATCCGGCCGACGTCGACGGACTGTCTCGTGCGCTCGCCGTCTTCGAGAACGCGTGCTTCGACCAGGAGGTGCTGCCCGACCGCGACCTGTACCGCATGCTCGAGTGCATCACCCGCACGCGGGTCAAGGTGCGTCACGGCCGATCGAGTACCTGGGTGCCCGCTCCGATCGACTTCTCCGACCTCTCGAGCGAGTACGTCGGGATCCTCTACGAGGGCCTGCTCGACTTCGAGCTGAAGACTGCACCTTCCGGCGACCCGGTGGTGTTCCTTGCCGTTGGCAACCAGCCGGCGTTGCCGCTCTCGCGCCTCGAGGCGATGGACGACAAGGCGCTCGCCAGCTTGCTCGAGAAGATGAAGGACACGAGCACAGGTGACGAGGAGGCAGAGGAAGGCGAGGAGGCCGAGCCGCTGGAGGCAGAGGACGCAGCCGACGAGCAGGACGAGGGGGAGATCGAAGACACTGACGCTCCGGTGGAAGAGATAGCCGAGGCGACGGAGGAGGCGGGGCCTGGCACAGGCGACGAGCGGCATTTGACGCGCACCCGCGCCGAGACTTGGGCCCGTCGAGCCGTGGAGGTGGGGAAGCTCGCCCGCAGACCCAGGGGAAAGCTCACTCCCGAGAAGCGCCTGGCGTACGACGAGGCCGTCTCGCGCAAGGCGCGGCAGCTCGTAGTTCGCGTCGTCTTGCCGGGCGAGTGGTACTTGGTGCGCTGGGGCGGCACACGGAAAGGTTCGGGCACCTTCTATACGCGCCCGGGTCTCGCTGTTCCCACCGTGCACCGCACCCTGCGGCCGCTCGCCTACACGCCTCCGCCCACCTCGGACGGCTCGCCCGATCTTGACGCCCCGCCCGCCGAATGGATCCCGAAGACGCCCGAGGAGATTCTCGCACTCAAGGTCTGCGACCCCGCCTGCGGCTCGGGGACCTTCCCGGTCGCGGCGCTGCGTTTCCTCACCGAGGCGCTCTACGCCTCGCTCCACCATCACGGCCGCATCTCAGCGGATGGCGATCGAGCGGTGGTGCGGCTTCTCGAGGGCGCTCCGGCGGGCGCCGGTACGGCGGAGGAAGACCTGGGTCAGGAGCTTCTGCCCTGCCGCCCAGATGAACCAGTCTTTGAGGCGCGGCTGAAGGCCATCCTGCGCCGCCATGTGGTTGAGCGCTCGATCTACGGCGTCGATCTCGACCCTCTGGCCGTGGAGCTCTGCCGGCTTGCGCTTTGGATTGAGACCATGGACCGCACACTGCCCTTCTCCTTCCTCGATCACAAGGTCAAATGCGGCAACGCCCTCGTCGGCGCGTGGTTCGATCAGTTCCAGCACTACCCGGTGATGGCGCTCAAGAACCGAGAGGGTGGCGACAAGAACCACGGCAACGGCGTCCACTACGAGAAGGACGCCCGCACCAAGGTCATCAAGGCGTTCATCAAAGACACGCTCACGTCCGATGTCCGCGACCGCGTGTTCGGACAGCTGCGCGCGTTTGACGACGCCCGCCTTGCAGAGCAAGCCGCCACCGTTCATGACGAGGCACTGGCCACCCTCGCGCGTCTGCACGAGCTACCCGTACACGACACCGGCGAGCGGGCGCGTATCTACCACGAGGAGCTCATGGGCCTGCCCTCCTACGGGCAGCTCAAGGACGCAATGGACCTGTGGTGCGCGTGCTGGTTCTGGCCCACCGAGGGGCTCGATGTCGCACCGCTTCCCACCACGCTCGCTTCACCTGCCGAGGAAACCCGCGCCACAGCACGCCAGATCGCCGCTATGAAGCGCTTCTTCCACTGGGAACTGGAATACCCGGACGTCTTCCGCGCCGCCGGGTCGGGGTTCGACGCGATCCTCGGCAACCCGCCGTGGGACATCGCCAAGCCGAACTCCAAGGAGTTCTTCTCCAACATCGACCCGCTCTACCGCTCCTACGGCAAGCAGGAGGCGCTGCGCTACCAGACGACATACTTCGAGACCGCGGCCGTCGAGCGCGACTGGCTGGACTACAACGCCGACTTCCGCGCCCAGTCGAACTTCATGGGCCACGCCGTCAACCCCTTCGGTGATCCCAAGAGGAGCCAGGCAAGCCAGGATCGTTTCTCGATCGCTCGCGGTGGGGACAACGCAGCCGCGCACGAGAGCTGGCGCTCGGCGCGCACGAAGAGCCGCGGCTACGCCGATCCGGCGCATCCCTTTGGCCACCAAGGCTCTGCCGACTTGAACCTCTACAAGCTCTTCCTCGAACAGGCGCATGCGCTCCTGCGCTCGGGGGGACGGCTCGGCTTCATCGTGCCCTCGGGGCTCTACTCTGATTACGGCACTGGGAGCCTGAGGCAACTCTTCCTCGACCGCTGTCGCTGGGAGTGGCTATTCGGCTTCGAGAACCGCGACAGGATCTTCGAGATCGATCGCCGCTTCAAGTTCAACCCGGTCATCATCGAGAAGGGCGGCGCGACCGCGACCATCCACACGGCCTTCATGCGCCGCAAGCTCGAGGATTGGGAGCGTGCGGAGGCGCTCGTGACCCCCTATGCCCGCGCGCAGGTCGAGCGCTTCAGTCCGCGCTCCAAAGCCATTCTCGAGATCCAGTCGCAGCGCGACCTGGAGATCCTCGAGAAGATCTACGCGAACTCCGTGCTCCTGGGCGACGAAGGCCCCGACGGCTGGGGCATCAAGTACGCCACGGAGTTTCACATGACCAACGACTCGAAGCTGTTCCCGCCAAGGCCGAAGTGGGAGGCGGAGGGCTACCGCCCCGACGAGTACAGCCGCTGGCTCAAAGGCGACTGGCGTCCCATCGCCGAACTGTGGGCCGAACTCGGCGTGGATCCCGCCCGCCCTCAGCCCGTCGAGATTGGGCTCGATGAGTGGCTCTTCGACACCACGGCCGACCCCGAGACCCGCGAGGCCCGCGCCCGCTTCGTGCACGGCCATCTGCTCAAGCCCGGTGACGTTGCCCGCACCGAGTGGCGCACCCGCTGCGCCCAGCCCCCCTACGACACGCTCCCCATCCCCCGCGCCGACATCCCCGCAGGCATCATCCTCTCCCGCGAGGCCGACCTATGGATCCGCGAGGATCGGGCCCAGGATGTTGCGCTGCCGCTCTACGAGGGACGGATGATCGGCCAGTTCGACTTCAGCCAGAAAGGCTGGGTAAGTGGCAAGGGGCGATCGGCGGTCTGGCGCGCGATTCCGTGGACAGCGAAGACGACCGAACCGCAGTTCCTCATGTCGAAGCGAACTTTCGCAGAAGCGATCGGCGCGGCGCGCAATCTCAAGCTCGCCTTCATGGATGTGAGTTCTTCGACGAACTGGCGAACGATGATTGCCTCACTTATCCCCGACGCGCCTTGCGGGAACAAGGTCCCGGTGCTCGCAACGTCGTCCATTGACATCGCGTCCGAGCTCTGCGCGGTTCTGAACTCGTTGACGTTCGACTATCAACTGCGTAGCCGCTTCTCGGGCCTGAGCCTCAACTACTTCATCATCGAGGAGGTGGCACTACCTAGGCGCAGCATTCGAATCGCATCGATATTCGCTGCCGCCGCAGCGAAGCGGCTCGGCGCGGCGCATCCGGCGTTCAGTCCGTGGTGGATCTCTGACTGGATGGTGGCCCCTGCGGCAACAGGAGAGCGACGACATGCCATCACGGGGGCAGAGCGCCTGCGGATCACGTGCCAGATCGAAGCCATCGTCGCAGTATCCTTCGGACTCGAGTATGTGGATCTCCACGCGATTCTGCGAGGGTGTGACATCCCCCGTGCCATCCTCCCCGACACAGGCGGCGCATGCGGGCGCAACGCCAAAGGTTTCTGGCGCGTCGACAAAGACAAGGATTCTGAGCTGCGCCACACGGTCCTGACACTCGTCGCCTTCCACGACATCGAGGAGAAGATCCGCGGTTGCGGCGGCGACCGCGAAAAGGGCACCGAGGCCTTTCTCAGCCAGAACGACGGGGAGGGTTGGATGCTGCCAGAGACCCTGCGCCTCGCGGACTACGGCCTCGGGCACGACGAGCGCGCGAAGGAGCATCAGCCCGTCGCCAGCCGGCTTGGCCCACGCTTCTACGACTGGCAACTCACCCAGAGTGCCGATGAGTCTTGGCGCGAGTGCCAGGTCCACGCCCGCAACCTTCTCGGCGAGGCCGGCTACCGCCAGCTCCTCACCGACATCGAGGCCGAGAAGCGCGGGGAGACTCCGTGTCGTACCGAAGGGGCGTCGGCGCGTTCTTCTCGGGTGGACCCCCAAAGCGCGCTTTTCAAGTGAGGGACAGAATCACGCAATCGGGGCATCTTGCAGGGTGCGATGCAAAGTACAACTTCGCGCCCACCCATGCTTCCTGCAACCGAGGCAAGGGGCCGCGAGCGCTCACAGGTCGGGGTGCGCGACACCGAGGGTCTTGCCCGACCGAGCATTCTTATTTAGACTTGTGCCATAACTCTTAACACGGCTGACAGTATCAAGTCCTGCTGAACAAGGCGGTCCCTGTGAAACGCGGTCTGACGGGAACCCATGAGGTCACGACGGTCGGCGGCGAGACCGTCCGCGCCTTCATTCCGTTCCCGCTCCCGCCTGATCCGCCCCTCATGCTCCAGGGCCCGATCCAGCCGCTACTGGAGCAAGCGTTGCTCGCCCTGGGGCGCCTCGACAGTATCTCGACGCTTCTGCCCGACACCGGCCTCTTCCTCTACACCTACGTCCGCAAGGAGGCGGTGCTCTCCTCGCAAATCGAAGGAACACAGTCGTCACTCTCCGACTTACTACTCTCCGAGCTGGAGCAGGCGCCCGGCGTGCCCTTCGACGACGTGGTCGAGGTGTCGAACTACGTCGCGGCGCTGGACCACGGCCTCGCCCGCCTGCGAGGCGGCTTCCCGCTCAGCGCCAGGCTGATCCGGGAAATCCACGCCGAACTCCTGGCCCGGGGACGGGGGAGCAGGAAGGACCCGGGCGAGTTCCGACGCAGCCAGAATTGGATCGGCGGCAGCCGCCCGGGCAATGCCGTCTTCGTGCCGCCGCCGCACACGGCCGTCGCCGACTGCATGGCGTGCCTCGAGCGCTTCTTGCACGGCGATGAGGACGGGCTTCCCGTGCTCATCAAGGCGGCCCTCGCGCACGTGCAGTTCGAAACGATCCATCCGTTTCTTGACGGTAACGGGCGTGTCGGGCGCCTGCTGATCACCTTCCTCCTATGCCATGCCGGCGTGCTGAGCGAACCGCTGCTCTATCTGAGCCTCTACTTCAAGCAGAACCGTGAGGAGTACTACCGCCTGCTCGAGGCCGTCCGGAAGGAAGGGGACTGGGAATCGTGGATCACCTTCTTCCTCAACGGGGTGGCGGAGACGGGCACAAGTGCAGTCGCCACCGCCCGTCGCCTCGGGGCGCTGTTCGAGGAAGACAGGGCGCGACTTCAGACGCAGGGGCGCAAGGCGGGCTCGGCGCTACGGGTGCACGATGCGCTCAAGGAGCGCCCGCTGGCCACGCTGCAGAACGTCGCGCAGCGCGCCGATCTATCCTTTCCGGCGGCCGCCGCGGGAATGACCTTGCTCGTCGAGCTAAGCATCTGCCGAGAGCTGACGGGTAGGAAGCGCAACCGGGTTTTCGTCTACGACCGCTACCTGGAGATCTTGAGCGAGGGGACGGAGACACCTTGAGGGGGGAGAGGTTGGCATGGCTCTGAATCCCATCGTCTTCACCGAGAAGGTCGTCCGTAGCTTCCTGCGCTACCAGCTCACGGCGTATCCGTTTGCCGACGAGCGCCTGCACACACAGATGCGGAAGCTGCTCTCCCTGGACGAGACGCGGCAGTCGCCGCTCATGAAGGGCCCCTACATCAGCCTTTCCCGCCCGTTCCGCCAAGGTGCCGCGATAGAGGAGCTTGTGCGTGAGGGTCTGTTCCACCCGCACATGCGTCAGCGAATCCCGGCGGATATCACCCACGTCTACGGCCATCAGGAAGACGCGATCCGCGCCATTGCCGGGGGGAAGACGACACTCGTGTCCACCGGCACCGGCTCGGGCAAGACGGAGTGTTTCCTCTATCCGATCGTGAGCAAGTGCTTGGATCTGCGCGACGCAGATGCTCCTCCCGGTATCAGCGCGGTGATCGTCTATCCGATGAACGCGCTGGCCGAGGATCAGCTCGGGCGGTTGCGATCTCTACTGGCCGGAACGGGCATCTCTTTCGGCATGTATGTGGGCAAGACGCCCGAACGCGAGAACGAGGTGGCGGGCATACGCCTGCCCGTCGGCGCGTCGCGGGCCGACTACGAGGCGCGCCTGGCCGAGGTTCGCCGAGAGAAACGCAGCGAGACCGTCTACCCCGCCGAGGAGGTCTGCTCACGCGAGGCGATGCGCACGCCCGGTCGGCAGCCGCGCATTCTGCTCACCAACGTCAAGCAACTCGAGTTGCTGCTCACTCGCCAGCGTGACGCGGAGTTGTTCGCCGGGGCGCAACTCGACTTCCTGGTGTTCGACGAGGCGCACACATTCACCGGTGCCCAGGGAGCCGAAACAGCGTGTCTCATCCGTAGACTGCGCGCATTCTGCGGCCGTGACGCGCAGGACACGGTCTGTGTCGCCACATCGGCCACGATCGTTGACCGCGAGAGCCCGGAAGCCGCGCGCGAGTTCGCCTCCAGGTTCTTCGGCGTGCCGAAGAATGCCGTGGCGACAGTCGGCGAAGCCTACGAACGCGAGGTCTGGACAGAGGACCGGGTCGCGACGCCCGACCCCGGGAAGGACCCCGCGGCTCTTCTCAACGAGTGCGTGCGGGCGGTGGAGGACGAGACGGGCACCGGCACTGCCGTGCGGACCGCCTATCGCGACCTCGCCGGCGGGGACCTCCCGGCCGGCGAATGGCCCGAGGCCCTGCACGCGGCGCTGTCGCGGAATGAACTTGTGTTTCGGTTGAGCGAGGCGCTGGCCAGGCCGCGCTCGCTGTCTGAACTGCCGCCAGAACTGGAGGAGAAGATCGGGCGGGCGGTCACCGAGGCGGAGATCCTGAGCTGGCTCACCCTGGCCGCCGCGGCGCGGCTCGAGGGACGGCTGCTCCTGCGCCCGGTTGTGCACGGTTTCGTGCGAGGCATCGGCGGTGCGGTGGTGAGCTTCCCCGACGACGAGTCCGAGCCGCTACTTTGGCTCGCTGCCGAGGATCAGATCGAAGCTGGAGATCCGGAGATCCGCAACGCCCACTTCCCCGTCACGACCTGCACTGCCTGCGGACAGCACTACTTCCTCTCGTTCCTGAAGGACTTCGAGTTCGCCGGCAAAGCACCGGGTGGAGGTGAAGCCAGTGGCGAGGCCTCCTACTGGGAGCCGCTGGAGGAAGCCCAGGGTGGTCGCCGCGTGGTGCTGCTCGATCGCGTCGTCGGTGGGAGCGACGACGAGGATATCGAGAGTCACGAACGCCTTGCCTCGCTCCACTTCTGCCGCCGCTGCGGCGCCGCGCACCCCACTGCCGTGAGCCGCTGCCTTCACTGCGGCACTGCCGGTCAGACGGTCGTGCTTCACGCTGTGAGGCAGAAGAAGGACAACCCTGGCGTGCTCACGAGTTGTCTCTCTTGCGGCGCAAACGGCAGGCGTGTGGGCACTATCTACCGCGAACCGGCTCGACCCGTCCGTGCCACCAACGTCGCAGACGTCCATGTCTTGGCGCAGGACATGATTCACAACTCGGAGCGCCCGCGCCTGCTTGTGTTCTGCGACAACCGGCAGGACGCGGCCTTCCAGGCCGGTTGGATGAAGGATCACGCGCGACGCTTTCGGCTGCGGGCACTGATGGCGGACGGCATGAAGGGCGGGCCTGTGTCGATTGGCGACCTCGCTCTGCACCTCGACGACGTCCTCGAGAAGGACGAGGCGCTGTCGCGCGCCCTCGTGCCCGAGGTGTGGCAGGTCGTCCGCAAGGAAGGCGGTGGCGGTCGACATGAGCAGGAGAGGCGGAAGTTCCTCCGCATTCAGGTGCTCCGCGAAGTCACACTCTCCTCTCGGCAGTCCATCGGTCTCGAACCGTGGGGACGGATGAAGGTCGACTACGAAGGGCTCGACCCCGCGCTGCCGTGGATCCAGGAGCACGCGCACGAACTCGGGATGCCCGCCGAAGACCTTCGCGACGGCGTCGCGAGCCTGCTCGACTACCTGCGCCGTAAGCGAGTCTTGCACGACCCCGAGCGGGAGATCTTCACCAAGTGGTGGATGGATGGCGATCTCGAAGTGCAGCAGGGCTACCTGCCCCAGGTGGGAAGCCCCGTCGGCACCAAGCTTCGCCGCGCGGCCGGGGAGAAGACCGAACTCGTGACGCAGTGGTTGAGCGAGAAAGGTGACACCACGATCCGCCAGATGGCGAAGAAGTGGGGCGTGCCTGCCGACCATGCGGAGGTGTTTCTGGAGGGCCTGTTCCGATTTCTGGCAAATGAACGGCTGCTTGTGCCGGTGTCGCTGAAAGGATCGAAGGGCAACCCTCTGCCCAAAGTGAGTGGGGCCTACCAGGTCGATGCCGATCGCTTGCGACTCCAGGGAAATCATGGCGTGTGGCGTTGCCGGAACTGCCGCCGGCGCACGACGAGGCGAACGCCCCAGCAAGCGTGCCCAGCGTGGCGTTGCGGTGGAGTACTGGAATTCGTGCGCGAGGACCCGGACAACTACGACCTGCAAGTGCTCGACCACGGCTACACGATGCTCCGGCCCGAGGAGCACACGGCCATGGTCCCCCACGATGAGCGGGAGCGACTCGAGAACCTCTTCAAGGGGGACTCCGACGCCGTCAACGCATTCGTGTGTACGCCCACGCTCGAACTGGGCGTGGACATCGGTCAGCTCGACGCCGTGCTCATGCGCAACGTCCCCCCGCTGCCGGCCAACTACTGGCAGCGCGCCGGGCGGGCTGGGCGGCGTCACCGCATGGCGGTGGATCTCACCTACTGTCGGCCCGTGTCCCACGACCGGGCGTACTTCGCCGATCCGCTCAAGCTCCTCGCGGGCCGGGTCGATCCGCCAGCGTTCAACCTGCGCAATGACCTCATGGTCGCCAAACACGTGCACGCGACGGTGATCACCCGGCTGCACCAGTACAGTGGCGATGCGAAGCGATCCGAAGCAGAGCGCCGGAGCATCGAGGAGACGCTGAGGACCTGTCTGCCAGATCGAGTCTCTCACTACCTCTTCGAGGACGGCCTCGTAAGAAACACATCCCTCGACCTCACACCCCTCAAAGCGCTGATCGATGGGAACGCAGACGATCTCGTTGCCTACGTGGAACGCGCCTTCCGGCAGGGATGGCCGGAGACCGACGCGGAGGTGACGTCTTCGGAGGCGCTGCGCGATCACGTACACGGGATGGTGTCGGGCCTTGACGAGGTGATCGAGCGCCTCCGTCGGCGCCTTCGCTGGGCACTCGAGCAGATCAAGCGGCTCAACGCGGTCCGCGAGCGGCAGGGCGATCTCGAGCCGGAGGATGACGCCCTGTTTCGGCGTTGCGATGCCCTCGTCAAACGGCTCAAGGGCACCGCGCGTCGCGCCCGGCGTGAGGCAGAGGGGTACGACGACGTGAACACCTTCGGCGTCCTGGCGGCCGAAGGCTTCCTACCCGGCTACGGTCTCGAGGTCGGCTCTGTGCTGGGTACGGCCGAGATCCCGTTCTGGCGCACTGGAGCCATGCAGTTTGCGTTGCCGCGGCCCCCGAGCGTGGCACTGCGTGAATACGTCCCCGGCAACCTGATTTACGCCAATGGCAACCGCTTCGTCGCCCGACGTTTTCACCGCGACATCGACGAGCAGCGGGCGGAGATGCCCGTCTTCGAAGTCTCGGTCGAGCGCCAGGCGGTCAAGCAGACGAATGTGGGTGCTGTGTCCGCTTCGTTAGGCGCTGCAGTGCTACAGGCCATCGCCGTCTGTGACGTCGACCTCATTCATCAGTCGCATATCTCCGACGAGGAGGAGCTGCGGTTCCAGATGGGGGTTGCGGTCCACGGGCTCGAACGTGATCAGCACAACGGTGGGCGCGCATACCGCTGGGGCGAGCAGGGGCTTCACCATCGTCGCGGCGTGAGACTGCGACTGGTCAACGCCGGTGCGTCGGGCGCCATCGGTCGGTTCGGTCGGTTCGGCTATCCCGTCTGCACGGTCTGCGGTCAGAGCGTCTCGCCGCTTTCCTCGGACCGGCAGCGCGATCAGTTCGACACGTCACACGCGGAGTGGTGTGGCCGGAAAGTCACCCCGGTCGGGTTCTACGCGGACGTGATCGCGGACGTCCTGTCGCTGCCCGCATGTCCGGATCAAAGGACGGCTTACAGCGTGCTTGAGGCACTGCGTTTCGCGGCCACTCGCGTTCTCGACATGCACATGGAGGATCTGCAGATTCTCGTCATCGGATATGTCGATCGAGACGAAGTCGATGCACTTCTGTGGGACCCGATGCCCGGCGGGTCGGGGCTCCTTGACCAGATGTGCGAGCGCTTCGAGGAGATTACCGGCGTGGCCCGCGAGGTCGTTGAGACCTGCCCCGCGGCGTGCGAGACCTCGTGCGTGGACTGCCTCCAAACCTTCCGAAACGGCTACTACCACAAGCATCTCGACCGGAGGGTGGCGCTGGAGCGACTCACCGCATGGGGACCGAGCATTTCGGTATCGCACGACATCCCGGCCAAGCAGCCTTCGAAAGAGCCGACCGAAGGAACACACCCGGTGAACGAAGCGGAACGCCGGCTGCGCCACCTGCTGCTGGCAGCGGGTTTCGAAGAGGGCATTCGAGGTCAGCAGATCCGGCTCGACCGGGCGATCGGCACGACCACCCCGGACGTAATCTATCGCGCCCCACACCATGGCAACGACGAAGGCATATGCATCTACCTCGACGGATTGAGTGGGCATCTACACGGCAGCCGGGCCACAGCCGCGCAGGATCAGCGCATCCGCGCCTGGCTGCGCAACAACGGCTATGAGGTGATCGAGATCGCCGCAAGCGACCTATTCGACGAGGGCGCGATGATGCGCCACTTCCGCAAGCTCGCCGGCTACCTTGGGGCCAGCGATCTCCGAGACTCGCTTCGGGCGGACACGTCGTGGTTTACCCGTACGGATGAATCGGCCGCAGCCGGCGCTCGGCCGGTGCTCCGACTGGTGCAGCCTCTACCAGAGCAGCGCTATGTTGCCTGCGTGCCACTGGTTCCGATCCAGGCTGCGGCTGGGGCGTTCGGCGATCCACAAACCGTGACAGAGGGCGAATGGGACTGGGTGGAGGTCGACACGCACCGCCACCTCGAGCGGGGGATGTTCGTAGCCCAGGTTGTGGGCAAGTCGATGGAGCCCAGAATTCCAGATGGTGCCTACTGCCTTTTCGCCGCACCGGTCTCTGGTACCCGCCAGGGCAAGACGATCGTCGTGCAGTTGCGCGACAGCGTCGATCCCGACACCGGCCAGCGCTACACCGTCAAGCGGTACGAAAGCGAGAAGGTGACTTCCGCCGACGGGACCTGGCGTCACGTGAAGATCACGCTCAAGCCCGACAACCACAACTACGAGCCTATCGAGCTTACCTGCGACGACGAGGACAGTGTCAAGGTGGTCGCCGAGTTCCTGGAGGTGCTCGGTTGAGGCGAGCTACCAAGGTCGCGAGTCGGCCATCGTTGGCGGCCGAGATCGCCCCGTGGGGTGTCAAGCGATGAGGTTCCTCCACACTGCCGACTGGCAGACCGGTATGAAGGCAGCCCATGTGGGTGGCGCCGCCGCACGCGTCAGAGACGAGCGTCTCCTGTCGGCCCAGCGAGCGGTTCATCTCGCCAAGGACAACAGCGCGGAGTTCGTCGTAGTCGCGGGCGACACCTTTGAGGACAACGGCGTGGACCGCGTGTTGGTCCAGAAAGTCGCGGACACCCTCGCCTCTTTCGGCTGTGCTCTGCCCCGGGTTCCACGGGATTCTCGGGGTTCACAACCGCTGCAAAGCGATTCTTGAGGCGATGCACTAGGGGGTGCCGAGTGGCAGACCAACATGAGGCACCCCGGGTTTGGCGGAGTCAGCTTGCTGGACTGCATGATGGTCTGCCGGGGTAGTTCACCTCTCCCGATGATTCGGTTCTACCGGAGCGCCCGTCTCTGCTCGCCCCTACAAGAGCAGCAGCCGGTTGGCTCCTATCTAATGAACTGTGCGCGTCGGCCCACAGGGTCGCTGCGATCACACCCCCGCTTGCGCGCGTACGAATCCGCCATCCTCGCGATCTCGGAGGACCCGACGTAGCCTGCCAAGACCCCTTCAACCCCAGCCATGAGGGCGTCCGTCACCAGGAGTAAGTTCCGAGCGAACCATTGCGCCTTATCATCGTCGGGCGCGCCCACGACAAAGGTGTCAGGGTCGTCGTAGTTCACCCTGAGCCGGAGCCGGTACATGAAGTGGAAGATCGTGGTCTCATTCATCGCAGTGGCCCACTGGGTCCGCATGCCCGGTGACAGCCGCTTCCGACTCGGGTTCCCCCGAAGCCACTTCTTCCGCTTCAGCTCGATCCGGTAATCCGCGGTGGATCTGAGCAGAAGGCCCATCTGGTCGTCGAAGGGAGTCGTGCGCGGATCGGCGAGGTTGCTCAGTGGCTGAGGGTCACTCCCGAGCCCGTAGTACTTCACATCTGGCGGCGCGCCGGTGACCCAAGCCGAAAAGGGATGGGGCAGGACCTTCATCTGGGCCACGATCTTCGCGGACTCCGTGGTCGTCAGATCGTGGGTGAGATTCTTTGCCGACGAAGCGATGAACGGCAATAGGGCAGTGAAGGCATGATGAATCGCATACCAGGCTTTCGCCGGCGTCCAAGCATTGACCTCCGCGTAGAAGTCTGAGGCGTGCGCGTCCCGGTGAAGCGAGAGAAGGTGGGACCAGCCACGCCGCAGGCCCGCTTCGATATCATCCAGCGGCGGCGAGGGGGCCATTCTTACCTTCTTCTGAGTGCGCGCTCGGGTCTCTTGGAAGAGGTGCTCAGATGGATGAACACCGTCACCGCACTTCTCCAGCTCCAGGACGAGTGACCAGACTCGGAAGTGGAAAGACTGGAACCCCTGCTGGTCAGAGTCACGCTGTCCCATCAACGTCAGATCCTTGGCAATGGTCACGACCGGGCGGGTGCGCCGCCCTCGCTTCACATCCCGCGTGCGCAGACAACTTCAAGGCCGGGTCCTTATGTGAAGGGCACGCTCCCGTTCCCGATGTGACCGCATCTTGACTTCTTGGCGCTCGACACGCCCTGGCCGATGAACGCCAGGAACCCCGGGCCTGCTCCGATCAAGGAAGCACACCTTCCACTTCGTTGGCGAACACGCGAAACACGCCGCGCCTACCCTCGAAGGCGTCGGCAACACGGGCTGCGCTGCGCCGTGAGAGCGATGCCGGCAGGTCATCTGCCGCTCTGAAGGAAACCTCAGCTATCTCGCCGTTCGCACTCCATGGGCCCCGCGAGACGAACCCGCACCGGAAGAAGAGCACGAGGTCATCCTTGAAGGGTGCCGCGTCCATCCCAATCAGATCTCCCGGCTCCACGATTAAGCCGGTCTCCTCATGCACCTCCCGGGCCAGAGCCGCGATGGGGGACTCCCCGGGCTCCACCCTCCCGCCGGGCAAGGTCCAGTTGAACGGGAGGTAGGCGCGGTGAACGCAGAGGATCCGACCCTCATCGTCGAAGATCGCGGCGAAGACTCCCAGACTGGCCATTGGCGCTGAGGATACCCCGGACACGGAGACAGAGCGATCAGGTGATCAGGGCAGAGTGGGGAGGAGGCTGAAGCCGTCTTGGAGTTTCCCGGGCACCCAATGGCCGCCTCGCGCCTCCTACGGCGGGCACGGTGATCAGACGGAGGCAAGCTGAGTTCGGTTCCTGCCGAGGCCTTGCTGCTCCCCTTCTCGGACCAGCCCATTATTGCCATCATCGCCGTCATCATCTTCATGCTCGGGGAGAGCGTCGTGGTCACGGTCGTCGGCACGGGCCGGGGCCTAGGCATCTGGATGATGATCACGGTGATCCTCATCCAGATGATCGGCGTCTTACCTAACACCGAGTCCCGTCTCGGTTGCCAACGGATTGCCAACACGCTCGGGCCAACAGGGCCGGACGCGATCGGACGGAGCCGGACGGCGCACCGCCTCTGACGTGGGAAAACGCGACTCAGCCGCATGCAATCCCACGCACCCGAATGGCCGTGGAAGCACTTGAAAACCGCTAAGGGCAACCTTCCGTGAGTTCGAATCTCACTCCCTCCGCGGCTCTGACCTGCGGACATGCGCTCCAGCGGCTCCTTCCCGCAGTCCACCGAAGTGCCGGTTGCCAATAGATTGCCAATGGGCGCTGTCACCACATGTTGTGCGTGAGGCGCCAATCGCTACATAGGATGGCTTGGGTAAGCCGAAGCGTGTTTGGAGCCCATGGGTACGCGTCTGCCCGACCGGCCTACGCCCCGCCATCACCCTCTCAGCGGGACTCGTGCTCGCCCAGGATCTCCTGAAGCACTCGTGCGTCCTCGGCCTGCGTGCTGGGTAGCACGTGCGCGTAGGTGTCCATGGTGAAGCCAACCGAGCGGTGCCCGAGTGCCTCCGAGACCACCTTCGGTCGCTGTTGCTCCCGCAGTTGCCCCCCGTGTTCGTCATCGCCTGCCGTCCATCCACGCGTTCCCACAAGATTGCCCCCGGCGACACGTCAGGCCGATAGGAAACCTCCAGCTGCCACCGCAGCCTCGACCTCGCGGCGATCGCGCAGATCACAAGCTGCCCATCGACGCTCATCCTCGTCAAGCTTTGCCAGGAACACGAACCGTTCTCGAACCCGGCGCTCCCATCCCCCCAGATCAACGGGCTGCGCGAGCTTGCCGATCGATTCCGGAGCGAAGTCCCGCGGCCGTCGCGGCTTCAGCACATCGTCGGAGGTCAACGGTCCCCTCCCCCGGTGATCATCGTTGACGTCCTGCCAGACCTTGAGGACCCACAGGCGTCGGACCAGCCGCTCGTCGATCGACCGTCCGGCGAGCTGAGCAAGGTCGTACGCGTCACGTCCAAGCGCCGTGCGTCGGTATCGGGCCAGCTTCTCGGCGCATGCCTCGGGTTCACTGACCACCGGCAGCGTCGGCAACTGGATCGCGTAGCCGCGATGTACAGGAAGCACAATGAACGGCAGCATCTCGGGCGGTAGGGCCAGTGGATGTCGCGCGAACTCGATCGACGCCCCTAGGTTCGGCCGGCCCAGATCCTCGTGCTCGACCGTCAGACTCCAATGCCGCCCGTCGCCCCGCGTGGACTCGAGCCGGTAGCGGAAGCCCGAAACTGATGCGCCGTGTAATGCCTCGCACACCGCGAGGACCGTGTCGTCCGAAGGAGCGCCGAAATCGAGATCGGTTGAGAACCGTCCCGCGCCGCCGAGGCGACACTTGCGCAGGCTCGTCCCGCCCTTGAGCACGAGGGCATCGCCATCGAAGAAGCCAAGCTCAGCCAGCAACCAGAGCAAATGGTCCTGGGCAACGTCGAGCAGCGCCGCGTCGTAGGTGTCAGCACGCCCCGCGCCATGGAGACCGACAAGCGCCCGCGTCAGGTGCATAGCCACGTCAGGCCTTGCCGAGCGCGCTTTGGAGCGGAGCGATAACTCGATCGACGATGCGGAATTCGCCTACCCAAACGGCATCCGGACCTTTGCCGATCTGCACCGTGGGCATGGCGGCTTTCGGTCGCCCTTGGAGCACAGCTCTCCCCCCGTCGGTTCGATGCCCTGAGTGGAGCAGGTAGGCGGCCCGCTGCCATGCAGAGGTGGACTGCCCCTCAAGCAGTCCCTGGAGAAGACTGACACTGACGTCGGCGACGACGTCATCGAGGTGTGGAACGAGATCCGCCCACGCACGGAAGGAGGCAGGCCGCGCGGAGAGCTGCACGATCAGCGCCTCGGGGCCGAACGCCGGCAGACCGCCTGCCCAGCCGGTGAGATCAAGCCGGCGCCTATTCAGCAGACTCGGCGTCGGTCCGAGCCGGGAAGCGTCGTTAGCGCGCCACCCGAGCTTCACCACCGAAACGTGCGGCCGTAGTCCGAAGGGTGGCCTCACGTCGGTCGGAAGCCAGAGCGCCACCGAACCGTCGAAGGCGCGATCCATGTACCCGAGGTGCCACGCGGCGGCCTCGCCGGCCAGAGCGAACACGGCTTCGGGATCGCGGGCCTTCCATGCCCGCAGGTCAATGTAGCGATCGATGATCTCCTCTTCGCCGGGAGGGAGAAAGGCCCAGGTTCCCTTGAGATGGAGGGGCGCCAGCCAACCGAGGCGACTCAGTTCGTCGATAGTACGGTCAACGTCCCGCTGCGACTTCACCTCGACGAGGTATCTCGACACGTCGTCGCGCGTGACGACATCGGGTCTGTCCCGGGCAAGGCGTGCCAATAGGGACGAGGCCCAGCCGGGAATCCTCCGGTCGGGGCTTCGTCGTCTCCCGCCGCCTGCGGGCGTGTGGGCGGTAGTTAGGTCCATGCCTGGATTGTAGCAGCCACGGCAGGGTTCCAGGCCCAGATCTAACTAACCCCTAACTCCGCGCCTGGAACTCCGCTGCCCCAGTGGGCAAGCAGGCACAAGCACAAGAAACACCGTGCCGCCTTGTGGTGATGATTGTCATGGTTACGGTCGTCGAGGTGATCGGTGTCTTGTCTAACAACTGGACCTTCTTGGCTGCCAACGAATTACCCACACACCCAGTCCCACAAGGCCGTACGCGGTCGCACAGAGCCGGATGGCGCACCGCCTCTGACGTGGGAAAACGCGACTCAGCCGCATGCAATCCCACGCGCCCGAATGACCTTGGAAGCACTAGACGACCGCTTGTTGCGTCGTGAAGGAGTCGCCTGTACACGTGGCCTTGACATTCCGCGACAAGTGAACGTCGGCGGCATTTCCGCCCGTCGTGGCAGAGCGGCTGCGCCGTTCATCCATCTCGCTCACGGTCGCGAGAGGAGCGGTTTCCCTGAGGGCGACCTGACGAATGAAGGCCGACACTGAGAGGCCTTGCCGGGCTGCAGCGCCCCGGATCCTGCCCTCTTCCTCCGGCGTCAAACGGATGGATACCATCGCCTTCAGCCGTCGGCGCTCGGGCCTCTTACCGGCCACACCCTCGGGTTCACCCCACTCTTCGGTGTCGCCTTTGCGGGCCTGGTAGTACTCAGCGTCTTCCTGCTTTCGACTCATGTCGCTTCCTCCGTCACGGGGTCACCGAAAGTACCGTCTCTTCTCACCGTCTGTCGAATCCCATCCTGTGATCGGCTCGACGGTCCTTCGATCTGAGTTCCAGCGGACGACAACGCTCAAGCTGCGACCGCCGTTCGTGAGGCCAAGCATCAGCCAGTCGCCTGCCCGATGTCTCTTGTTCTGAGCCCAGACGGGGTCATTGGCCCACACTTGCTGAACCTCCTGCATTGAGATCCGGTGTCCCCAAAGCTCCTCTTCATCCTCTTCGTCGTATTCCCAGGCCTCTGCGTATCGGGGGTGATGGTCGAACAAGGAGAATCCTCCGTTGACGGCTTGTATGACCAGATGCTAGCATCCGGTATGACGACCGTAAAGAGGAGGTTCTAGAGTTGGTTACCAGCACGATTGCTGTGGATGCGTTCCTGGCCGATTCCGTCGCCGTCGCGGACGGCAAGATCTACGCGCAGGGCGCGGGGTGGAACGTCATCAACACCAGGGTGCTTCCCACCGCGCACGACCGCATCGGCATCGGAATCATCGTCCGGGTTCCGTACACGTCCACGAACCAGTTGCACCGGTGGGAACTGAGACTAGAAGGGGCCGATGGCCAACAGCTTCCTCTGGGAGATAACCCTGCCGGTGAAGGGAAGGTGCGCGCCATCGGTGGCCAGTTCAACGTCGGACGCCCACCAATGCTCCAACCAGGGGACGAGCAAGTGGTCCCGTTCGCGATGAACGTCAATGGGCTGCCGTTCGAGCAGGCGGGGGCATACCGCTTCGTGGTTTCTGTGGATGGCTCCGATGTCAAGGAACTTCCGTTCCGCGTCTTCCTCTTGCCGGATCCGCAGCCCATCATCAAGATGGACGACTAGCCGACTCCGGTTCCCCATCGCAGCATGCCGAGCCGAGGGAAGACCGGCACGCGGATCCCGTTGCGGAGTGCGTGGCACGGAGTCGAGAGGCCGCACCCATTCCAGCGGACTCCCCCATGCCGCTTCCTCAGTCCGAGCGGCTCGCCTTGCCTTCCGCTTTGAACCTGCCCGACATCTTCATCATCGTCAGAGGCGTCATCTTCTTCATCACCATCGCCACCGATGTGGTCGTCAACATCTTGATGATGATCATGGTGGTCGTCATCCAGATGATCGGCGTCTTACCTAACAGCGAGTTCGGCTTGGCCTGCCAACGGATTGCCAACACACCCAGTCCCACAAGGCCGTACGCGGTCGCACACACCCGGACGGCGCACCGCCTCTGACGTGGGAAAACGCGACTCAGCCACATGCAATCCCACGCGCCCGAACAACTATGGAAGCACTTGAAAACCGCTAAGGGGCAACCCTTCGTGAGTTCGAATCTCACTCCCTCCGCAGCCCTGACCTGGGTCGGTGAGTTCAACCGCTTCGTCGCGCACTAGAGTTCTGCACCAGCCGAAGCGGCGAACCGGGAATGTCCCTTGACATTGGCGGGGCCACCCGGCCATGATTCTTACCGGCTGAGGCATAGACCGGCAAGAAGCACGACCTGGAGTGACCGGAGTGACCCCGTGATAGAAACGATCAAGTCCATCCTCCTGGACTTCCAGGAAGCCAGCCCGGAGACCGGGGTGCCCCGGCACTTGCGAATCGAGACTATCCCCGGCAAAGCCGCCGTCTGTATAGGGGTGCGCCGGAGCGGCAAGTCAACATACATGTTCCAGGTCATGAAGCGGCTCCAGTCCAGCGGGGTTCCGCGTGAGAGCATCCTGTACCTCAACTTCTTCGACGACCGCCTCCACAACCTGGGGCAACAGGGCCTCGGTTCGATCACCGAGGCGTACTACTCGCTCTACCCAGAGAAGAAGAACGCCGAGACGATCTACTGCTTCTTCGACGAGGTTCAGGCGGTCCCCGGCTGGGAGCATTTTGTCGACCGTCTGATGCGGACCGAGAAATGCCACGTCTATCTCACGGGATCATCGGCGCAAATGCTGTCGAAGGAGATCGCCACGCAGATGCGCGGGCGGGCAGTGTCGTGGGAGTTGTTCCCCTTCTCGTTCCGGGAGTTCCTGGACTGGAAGGGGGTCGAAAGCACCGGTCCCCTATCCACAAAGAAGCGTCTCCTGGTCCAGAAGTCGTTCGAGGACTACTGGGAGACCGGCGGCTTCCCCGAAGTGGCCGGCCTTGGCCGAGACTTGAGGATCAGGATCCACCAAGAGTACTTCCACGCCATCCTGTTTCGTGACCTGGTCGAGCGCCACGACGTTTCCCATCCGAAGGCGGTAACCGACCTGGCGCACTGGTTGGTGGACAACACCGCCTCTTCCTATTCCGTGAACAGCCTTACGGGATACCTGAAGTCGCTGGGCCACAAGGCCCCCAAGTCCGCCGTGTCCGACTACCTGGAATGGTTCGAGGATGCCTATTTCCTGTTCACGGTCCGGATATTCGACGCATCGCTCGCGCGGAGCAACACCAACCCGAAGAAGGTCTACTGCGTCGACCATGCCTTGGTGACGTCGGTGTCGTCGGGGATTCTCGTCAACTCCGGGCATCTTCTGGAGAATCTCGCATTCGCGGCGCTTCGGCGTCTCTACCCGGAGGTTTACTACTACAAGACGAAAACCGGCCGGGAGGTTGATTTCATCGTCCAGACGCGCAACCGCGCGCGGATGCTGGTCCAGGTGTGCGAGTCCCTGGCCAAGCCGCAAACACGGAAACGGGAAGTGACGGCACTGAGCGAGGCGATGACCGAACTGAAGCTCAAGTCCGGCACCATCGTCACCAGGAGCGAGGACGAACGGATCGATGCCGGCGGAGGGACTATCCAGGTGGTTCCGATGTGGCGTTTCCTGCTCGACCTACCGGAATCGACGGAATAGCCATATGAGGTTTCTGCTGATCAGCGACACCCACGGAAATCTTGGCGTCATCGGCGAACTGGCCGCCCGGGCGCAAGCCGATGCGGTGATCCACGCGGGAGACTTTGGATTCTTCGATGACGGGAGCTATGAGCGTCTCTCGGACCGGGAGCTTCGGCTCCATGTCGCGCATTCGGGCCTGCAGCAGACCGAGAAGGCTCGAATCCTGAATCTGCCCCGGAACGACCTGATCGATGCCGCGAGAAACCACCGTCTGCTCGGTGGTTTCCAGTCCTACCTCGACGGGGCCGAATGGCCACCTGTTCCCGTCTACGCCGTGTGGGGGAACCACGAAGACAGGGACGTCGTGGAGCGGCTCTTTCTCGGCGATACCACCGTCAGGAACCTCAACATCCTGCATCACCGGCAGGGGTACAGAATCGGACCGGCATTCGTTTTCGGCCTCGGTGGGAATCTCCTTCCCGGTTCGCGAATGATGCAGAGACCCATCGCTGGAGGCGGGGGCAAGATCTGGAGCACGCTTTCGCAGTACTCCGATCTGGTAGAGAGCGCCGAGAAGGATGCCGATCGCTCCGAAACGCGAATCTTCGTTTCCCATGTCAGTCCGGGGAGAGAGCCCTTCGTGGAACTTGTCGGAGCCCGGACGCGAGCGGACTTCACCGTCAGCGGGCACATGGGAGCCCCGACCTGCATGATCTGGAATCCGTTCTCCGTCAGTTCCGTTGAGGAAGCGGAGAAGCGGCTCCGAGACGGTCTGGAAGCCGTGAGGAAATCGTGTCTGGACGCCGCCAAGCCGGATGCTTCTTGGGCCGACCAGGTGTTCGCCTTCGTCGGCCGGATTCCCAAAGACACCATCGAGATCGGAAGGGGTGTCAAAGCACCCCGCTGGTATCGGCAGATGACCCACGTCAACCTGCCCGACGCCCACGTGGGCTACGCCGTCATGGATGTCGATGAAGAAAGCGCGAAGCTCCAGACCTTCCTCAGATGAAGACCACTTCGGTCGTCAGCGTCACCCGGCAGACCGTCGTCTCGCCAACTTGGTGGAGTACGACCTGCCTGCGGGCGAGGATCATGTAACTCACGATCTCGCCCGAGGCCGCGCGAGGCACGAGCTGATGCCGTGATCCACCCCGGAGACCTCGGCTTCTTCGACGACTGAAGCTATGAGCGGCTGGGACTACGTGCTGTCGCGCTGCGCGGACGCCCTCAGCCCTTCTTCCGCAGCCGTACCCTTCCGGGTTCGATCACAGCCAGATTCCCGGACATGTCCTCGTCCGAGAGATCCTTAAGGGCAGCCAGGACCGCCTTGTTCATGGAAGCTACCGGCATGTCGTTGGAGAACCGGACGATCACAATTCCGGCGTGAGACCCTGGGGGGAACCTCAAGGGATTGCCGAAGCCGAGATCCCCGGTGAGCAATACCAGCCCGTTGGCTGCGGCGTGCCGGAGAACTTCCTCGTCCGGCGCTCCCCGCAACCCAATATCTCGCACGTGTTCCGCCGAGATGCCGGCTTGTCGGATTGCACGCACAAGAGAACCCGGGAGATCCTCGTCGACCAGGAAACGGGCCATCTATGCAGTCGCGTGGATCTGTTCGTCCGCAACAACCCGCGCGGCGTATGCCAGAGCCGCCAGCACGTCCTCACGCGACAGCCCGTACTCCTCAGCCACGCGCTCGACCGTCATTCCGCTGGCGAGCTTCCCCACGACAAGCTCGACCGGCACCCGGGTGCCGCGAATCACCGGCCTGCCGAACCGAACCTTCTCGTCGACCGTGATCCGCGGCGCGATTTCGGTCATCTCGATCCCTTCCCAAAGAGCAGGCCGGGCCCCGAAAGAACGGTCTCGGCACTCCTCACTTCACCGCGGTCGGGCGCCGACCCAGCCTACGCTGGAACCTTACCACCATCCCCTACACCCCTCAGCGTCGTCTGAAGTCCGATTGGCAACGCCGCCTATGCTTGATCTCCCTTCTTCCACGCACGTCAGGCCTGATGGAGCAGCGACGCGCTATCGGCAGACCGTCACCTCGCCAACTTGGTTGAGGACGGCGTGTTCGCGGGCGAGCATGGCGCTCCACCGCAAGTCATCGTCGTCATCGCGGTCGCGGCGGTCATGGAGACGGTGGTCGAGGTGGTTGGGGACGGTCTCCTTGACACCTGCACAGCCGGATGACACATTGGGTGTCATGCAAAAGATCAATGCCCTCCAACTGCGTCAGTCGCTCGGGAAGGCCGTCGAGGCGCTACAGCGTAGCGGCGAACCGATCCTTCTGGAACGAGGGCGAAAGCCAGTCGCTGTTCTGATTTCGCTTCGGGATTTCCAGGAGAGGTTCGTAGAGAAAGCGGCCGCGGAGGCCCGTGACCTCATCCTCCAACAGATGGATGCGCTCGCCACCGCCTCGGTTGACCCCACGCCTGCCGTCGACGTTCTGCGTGAGCTCCGTGGCGCCTGACAGACTCTGGGTGCTGGATACCTCCGTAGCCGCAGGCTGGTTCTTCGTCGATGAGCCACTACGTGCTCAGGCCTTGGCCGTGCGGGCTCATCTTCGCGACGCGCCGCATCGCTACTTCGTTCCTCCGCTGTTTCACGCCGAGCTGGTGCACGTCCTTGCTCGCAAGTCGGGGCGGAATGCCCAATTCGTTCGCGACGGCCTGACCTTGATCCTCCGTCTCGGCATCCGGACTGTCCCCCTGTCCGAGGCCGCCCTCCTGCGTTCGGCGGATTGGGCCTGCCGGGGGCTGAGCGGCTACGACGCCACTTTCGTGGCGCTGGCACAAGACCTCCGGGGGCGCTGGCTCACGGCCGATGAACGCGCCGCGAAGTTGGCCGGCCTCGAGCACGCTGAGACGCTGAAATCTTGGGCGCGAGCCCGCCTTCGCTGAGCGATCCATGCACAATCGGTGCGGGAACGACCACAAGGCGTCGCGTTCCGCAACCCAGCGGACCTTGGGCAATCCAGGGATCAGGTGGCCTCACTACGCCGCGGCCGATCGCAGGACCGAGCACGCACGCAGGGTGACCCACTTGCTGGGTTTGCCCTGCTTCTCGAAGTCAACCCATGTCTTGCTGTTGTAGGCGTATTCGTTCTTCCATCGGCCGAGCGCGTCTTGCTTTGATAGAAGCCAATCGACCGCCGGCCGAAGGCGCCGATCCTTGGCGCGGCCGAGTTCGGCCAGGACTTCGAGGTTCTGCAGGACGTCGGCGACGTACCCGGAAGGAAAGCCGAGCTTGAACCAGGAGCCGCTGACTGTTGTGTCCGTCGGGTAGTCGGCCTTTGCCGGGTCGCGGCCGAGGAGGAACTCGACGCCCACATCGATCGCACGCCCGACGTGCGGAGTGCGCGCCTCCGGCGGGATCCGAGCCAAGGCGCGAAGAGCTTTGATCGCTCCCCAGGCGCAGGGCAACTTCCCGTTGGCCACGCACGCGAACTCAGGACCGCTCGTGCCGGACTGATAGTAGCGATCGAAACCCTCCCCCGTGATCGACCGAGCCTGCCAGTCGATGGCCCGCTGGATCCTCTCGTCTTCGAGCCATCCCAGGTCGATGAGCGATCGCACGAGGTTGCCGTTGAGGCAATGCACCACGGCAGATGGCGGCGGCGGGCTAAGGGAGATGGCCCCCGAGCAGCCGAACCCGCCGGACTGGGTCTGGGTGTGCTCCAGTACGTACTCGCAGGCTTCGCGCACGCGCGGATCGGCACCATCCGCCCCCAACTGTCCGAGGAAGATCACCTGCCAGACCGTGCTGCGGTACTTCGGCGAGTACCCGGCGCCAGGCTTCACCCAGTACCCCTCTGAATCCTGGGTCTTGAGGATGGCCGCGATGGGGTCGGTCTTCATGGCGGCAGCCCTGGCGCGCTTCACCTCGGGGTCGCTGGGACGACAGTCGAGCAGCAATCGCAAGGCCATGTGCCTGACGGCCGGAGTCTCTTCCTCGAGCAACCATGGACGGGGGTCCGCGTTCAGACCCCGGGTCCAGTCCTCGTCAGGCAAGCCCCTCTCTGGCATGTCACACCCCCGTATCCAGGCACACCACGCGTTGGTTCGCCATGGGGGGGTGCCGGGCTGGTCGCCATTGAACCGGTGCTCTGCCCATCATGGCCAAGGCTGACCGAGCGACCAGGCAGGCCCCTATTCCCCCGCCCACGCATCATGCCAAGACGAAGGTCAGTGCCTCCGCTTTCTGCGGCCGGCGAAACCGCCGCTCAGCAAGATGCCTGCTCCGATCACGAAGCCGAAGTTGTACCAGTTCCCGCTGTTGTGGACCTCGTAGATGTTCACGTGTTTGCTGAACAGCGAGACGAAGAAGGTGATCGGGGAGATGATCCCCTGCCACAACCCGAACCAGAAACCGGCGACCTGTCCCGCCGAGTCGGCGACACCTCGCTGGGCATTCGGACCCGCGGCACAGCTCGCCAGAGTCAGGACCAGAGTCAGAAGGAGAACCGCGAGAAGCGAGACCGGCCACTTCCGGTCGAGTGCTCTCATGGTCCCTCCCTGGGGACGCCTCTGCGATCGTCGACGCGGTCGCGAGGAGGATCTCCGACTGAGCGCTTTCATCGTCCCTCCTCGAGGGTGAACCGCACGACAGGGGGCTGTTCGAGGCTGTTGTGGACGGTGCAGTGAGACGCAACCGCGAGCAAAGCGTCGAGGCGTTCGGCCGGAACCCCCTCCGGCATCCGGATCGTGACGTCGACCGCTCCAACGCGAGCCGGGCCGGTGGCCATGGTGAACTCGGCGGCCACCTCGAGCCCTTCGAACGGCAACTGGTGGCGAGCCAGGTAGCGGCGAGCGTAGAACGCGACGCACGAAGCCAGCCCGGCCACGAACAACTCGGTCGGGGTGGGCGCGGTGTCTTCGCCGCCGCCATCGACCGGCTGGTCGACGGTCACGGTGTGGCCGCGGATCTCGATGGTGAACCGGTCTCCGCCCTGGTGCGCTACCCGCAGCGTTCCTGCCATCGCATGTCCCTCCTTCGAGTCGCCTGCCACCTGCTCTCGTCAGACGATTCTCCTCGCTGTCTGGACAACGAGTCGATGCCCAACATCCATGCCAAGCGGCGCATGACGTGATCCGAGCCGGCATCTGCCGACGACAAGGGGCGGACTCCCCACATCATCCACCCCCGATCATCCATCTCCGAAGCTCACGGACCGCGGCAGAGCCTCTCCATCCTCGACGGATGAGGCCATCCCCAGGGCAGCGGGGCCACTCCGCATCTTGTGTCCACCGGGCGAATCGCTTGCTCATTTCGTTCACGGTATCCTGCATCAATCGCTGGCGGGGGTCGATGGCGTGCGGCCGTGTTCGCAGGCCCGGGGAGCGCAGAGCTTCTCCCACGAACTGCAGGCGCCAAGCGGAAGAAGTGGAGGACGGAGTCAATGGGCAACTATCGAGAGATCCACCGGCGAAGCATGGAAGACCCTGAGGGCTTCTGGGCAGAGGCGGCCAAGGACATCGACTGGATCAAGCCTCCGGAGAAGATCCTGGACCGCTCCGACGTGCGCTTCCCCCGCTGGTTTTCAGGCGGAGTCCTGAACACCTGCTACAACGCCATCGACCGGCACGTGGAGCGCGGACGAGCCGATCAGGCCGCCATCATCTACGACAGCCCCGTGACGGGTAAGACTCGCACGATCTCCTACGCGGAACTGCTCGACCAGGTCTCTCGGTTCGCCGGGGTCCTCTCGCACCTGGGCGTTGAAAAGGGCGACCGGGTCGTCGTCTACATGCCCATGATCCCCGAGGCCTTGGTCGCGATGCTTTCCTGCGCCAGGATCGGGGCCATCCACTCGGTGGTCTTCGGGGGCTTTGCCGCAAGAGAGCTAGCCATCCGCATCGATGACGCCAAGCCCAAGGTGATCGTCTCGGCGTCCTGCGGCATCGAGACAAAGAAGGTGATCGCCTACAAGCCCCTGCTCGACGAGGCTATAGAGCATGCCGTCCACAAGCCCGAGCACTGCGTGATCTACCAGCGAGAGCAGGCCCGCGCCGAGCCTATCCCGGGCAGGGACCTTGACTGGGAGAAGGAGATGGCCTCGGCCACTCCAGCGGCTTGCGTGCCGGTTGCGGCCACCGACCCCCTCTACATCCTCTACACCTCCGGAACCACTGCCATACCCAAGGGAGTCGTTCGCGACAACGGCGGGCACGCCGTGGCGATGCGCTGGAGCCTGCCCAACATCTACGACACCTACCCCGGTGAGACCTATTGGGCGGCCTCCGATGTGGGTTGGGTCGTCGGCCACTCCTACATCGTCTACGCCCCCCTGCTGACCGGTGCGACCACCATCGTCTACGAGGGAAAGCCCGTAGGCACCCCCGACCCCGGCGCCTTCTGGAGAGTGATTTCCGAGCACAAGGTGAAGACCCTTTTCACCGCTCCCACGGCGTTTCGGGCCATCAAGAAGGAAGACCACAACGGGGAGTTCTTCCGCAAGTATGACCTTCCCGACTTCCGCTACCTCTTCCTCGCGGGGGAGCGGCTGGACCCGGACACCTACCACTGGGCATCCAAGCTCCTCGGGGTACCGGTCGTCGACCACTGGTGGCAGACCGAGACCGGTTGGGCCATCGCCGCCAACTGCATGGGCATCGAGAAGCTTCCCATCAAGCCCGGCTCGCCAAGCGTTCCCTGTCCCGGCTACGACATTCAGGTGCTGGACTCCAACGGGGTGCCGGCGGGACCGCGCACCGAGGGACTCATCGCTGTGAAGCTGCCGCTGCCGCCGGGAAACCTGCCGACCCTCTGGCAGGACGATGCGCGCTTCGTCAGCTCCTACATGTCCGACTTCCCCGGCTGGTATATCACCGGGGACGGCGGGTACATCGACGAGGACGGCTACGTCTACGTGATGGGCAGAGTGGACGATGTCATCAACGTAGCGGGCCACCGGCTCTCGACCGGGTCCATGGAGGAGATCGTGGCAAACCATGCGGACGTCGCCGAGTGCGCCGTAATCGGCGTGGACGACCAGCTCAAGGGTCAGGTCCCGGTCGGCTTCGTGGTGCTCAAAGCCGGGGTGGCCCGCTCCCGCGAGGAGATCGAGCCGGAACTGGTGGCCATGGTTCGCAAGGAGATCGGCGCGGTTGCCTGCTTCAAGGAGGCCCTCGTCGTACCCAGGCTGCCCAAGACCCGCTCGGGCAAGGTCCTTCGGGGCACGATGCGAAAGATCGCCGACGGCAAGCAGTATGTGGCTCCCTCGACCATCGACGATCCGACGGCCCTGACTGAGATCGCCGAGGCGCTCGCGAGCAGGTAGGGTAGCTGGAGGCGGACACCACAACCGCATCCTGGAACCCTCTACGCCAGCCGAACGGCGGCGAGATGAAGAGCAGCGAAGGGATTCCGGGTTCGTTCGTGGATCTTCTGCGGGGCGCTGTCGCGGGGTTGGGCGCGCCACCCGCGAAGAGGTGACGGCCGGCGCGTATTCGGACGTCCCGAGCCACCAACCCAGTAGCCACGGCGGAAGCGATCGGAGACAACCTCAACTGTCGGCTGAGACGGGCACGGTGCGCGCTATGCTAGCGACGCGTGGCTCCCCAGTGCTCGCCACCGCACGAGCGGAGGGAGCATAGAGCGAGGAGGACCCTCATGCTCGCCCGTCTGGCCGCCTTGGTGCGCAAGGAGTTCATTCAGATCCGCCGGGATCGGCGCACCCTCGCGATCATGATCGTCATCCCCGTCTTGTGGCTGATCGTGTTCGGCTACGCCTTCAGCTTCGACGTCTCCAACGTCAAGGTCGGCGTGATCGACCGGTCCGGCAACTCCCGCGGAGCGCTCATCGCACAGGCGATCAAGGGCTACGAGAAGTTCAAACCCGTAACGGTGGATAGCTCGGTTCAGGCCCGTGATCTCATGCGCCACGGCAAGCTCAGCATGCTTGTCGAGATTCCGCCGGGCTGGGGTCAACAGCAGGCAGCCGGCGAGCCTCCTTCCCTGTCGGTGCTGGTCGACGGCTCGGAACTCTTCACGGCTCAGGCGGGGGGCCGCCTTCTTTCTCAGGCGCTGCAACCGATCCAGGAGAAGCTGGTCTCGGAGATCCGCGCGGAGAGCCTGGCCCAGATCCTCGCCATACTGAAGAACCTGCCGCCGGGCACTGCCGACGCGAGCCAGTTCGCCCCGCCCTCAATGCCCTCCCTGCTGCCCAAGCTCGAGTTTCTCTACAACCCCAACTTGAAGAGCGCGCCGGTGATGATCCCGGGCTTGCTGGGCATGGTGCTGCTCGTGGTGACCACGATGATGACCGCACTCGGTATCGTCAGGGAGCGAGAGACCGGCACATTGGAGCAACTCATCGTCACGCCGATCCGACCCTTCGAACTGATCCTCGGCAAGCTCCTCCCCTACGTGGCGATCGGCCTGTTCGACTTCGTACTCGTGCTGCTCGCCGGCATGCTCCTGTTCGGTCTGCACTTCGTGGGCAGCCTGCCGGTTTTTAGCGTCCTGGCGCTGCTGTTCCTCTTCTGCGCCTTGGGGTTGGGCATCCTGATCTCGACCATCGCGCAGAACCAGGCCCAAGCGATGCAGCTTGCCGCGATCACGTTCGTGGTGCAGATCCTGCTTTCCGGCTTCGTGTTCCCACTGGCCTCGATGCCGGCCGCGATCCTCCCCATCTCCTACGCCCTACCGTTCACCTACTTCGTGCCGATCGCGCGCGGCATGTTCCTCAAGGGCCTCGGACTCTCCGACCTCTGGCGGCAGGCCGCGGTCCTGCTCGGCTACGCGATCGTCATCACCACCATCTCCACCGTTCGCTTCCGTAAGCGAATCGGGTGAGGCAAGTGCTGCTCCAGATGGACCAGGTCACCAAGCGCTACGGCCCGGACGCCGAGGTCGGTCCCTTGAGCCTGTCGCTGGGTGAAGGCGAGTGGGTGGTCCTGACCGGGCCGGACGGCGCGGGCAAGACGACGGCGCTTCGACTGGCCGCCGGGGTTCTGGCCCCATCCAGTGGGCGCGTACAGCGGGTCGAGGAAGGCATCGGCTACGTCGCGGCCGCGTTCTCGCTGTATCCCGATCTCACCGCCGAGGAGAACGTGCGCTTCTTCGCGCGCGCCTTCGGCATGGCTTCCGGCCAAGCGCGGGCGGAAAGCGAACGCCTGCTGGAGTGGGTGGGCCTGGGCCCCCACTCCCACCGTTTGGCCGGGCAACTCTCCGGGGGGATGAAGAAGAAGCTCGCCCTGGTGTGCGCGGTCGTGCACCGGCCGAAGGTGCTGCTCATGGACGAGCCCACGACGGGGGTTGATCCGGTGAGCCGCGAAGCGTTCCTGGCGCTGCTGCACGAGTTCGCCGCCGGCGGCGCGGCCGTCCTGCTTTCCACCCAGTACATGCACGAGGCCGAGCACGCGGGACGCGTGGTGCTGCTGGATCGGGGACATGTCCTGTGCGACGCCGGTCTCTCGGAACTTCGCGCACGCTACCCCCACCATGTGGCCGAGATCTCAGGAGGATCCCGCTCGGCGCTGCTCGAGCGCGCCCACGCGCTTCCCGGCATGGTGAGCGCGCATCCACTGGGCGGACGGGTGCGGGTGGTGCTGCGCGAACCCGTCGCCGGGCTGGAGCAAGCCGCACCTTCTCTGGAAGATCTCTTCGTCTGGCTGGCCGGGGACGAGAGTCGATGAACGCGGTACACAGCCAGCACCTGACGCGCCGCTTCGGTCCTTTCGCCGCCGTGGACGCGGTCGACCTCTCCATCCCGGCGGGAAGCGTCTGCGGCTTGCTCGGCCCCAACGGCGCCGGCAAGACCACCTTGATCCGCCTCCTCCTCGGGCTTCTCGCTCCAAGCGAGGGAAGCGCACAGGTGCTCGGATTCGACTGCGTGCGCGATACGGAGGAGATACGCAGGCGCACCGGATACATGTCCCAGCGTTTCAGCCTCTACAACGACCTCGACGCGCAGGAGAATCTTCTCTTCTACGGTCGGGTATACGGCTTGCGCGGCAAGGCCCTCGATGAGCGCGTCGAGGAGTTGCTGACCTGGAGCGATCTGGCCGCCGACCGGCGCCGGTTGGCCGGAGCACTCGGTGGGGCGCGACGCCAGCGGCTGGCCTTCGCCTGTGCCGTGCTTCACCGCCCGCCGCTGCTGTTGCTGGACGAGCCGACTTCCGGCACCGACCCGTTCGCGCGAAGGCGCTTCTGGGAGATGATCTACGACCTCGCGGCCGAGGAGACGACGGTGCTGGTCACGACACACAACATGGACGAGGCCGAGCAATGCGACCGCCTGGCGATGCTGCTGGACGGGAGACTGGTCGCCGAGGGCACCCCGGCCGAGATCGCCGCGGGAGGTAGTCTCGAGGAGGCCTTCTCGCGCCTGGCTCGCAGCCAGCCTTGAGGCTGCCCCGGGTGCAGCCCGGGCGGCCAAACCCGGCTACGGCCGAGAGTCGGTGGCCAACAGCCCGTAGATGTAACAGTCGTACATGCCATAGGCGCCCAGACACGCCGCCCGAAGCCTCCCTTCCTGGCGGAAGCCCAACTTCTCGGCCACCCGCCGGCTCGCGATGTTGGCAGCCCCCGCGCGAAGCTCGACCCGGAAGTTGCCTAGAGTGGTGAAAGCCAGATCCAGCAGGGCCGAAGCTGCCTCGGTGGTGTAGCCACGACGAGTGTGGTCCGAACGCATCCAGTAGCCGATGTCGCTGCGCGGCAGGTTGTGTTTGAGGTGCAACCCGACGGTTCCCAGGGGGCTGGACTGCTCCTGCGCCGCGAACACGACATACTCTAGGGCCACGTCGAAATCCCACCGCTGTTCGGCGCCGGCTGCGAACTCCCGAGTCGATTCCAGGCTGACGTTCTGCGCCCACCCCATCCACGGTCGCAGCTCCGGCAGGGAGGCATCGATCGCCTCCCACAGCGGCTCGGCGTGCGAGGGGGCCACCGGCTCCAGCCGGAGCCGGCGAGTAAGGATAGGTTCGCGAGGAAGGAACATGGCGCCCACAATGTAACCTCATGCAACCCGGAGGCGCACTCACACCGGGTCTCTTTGCCCCTTGGGGGAACCACCCTTACAATGGTTACGCCCCGGGCGGAAGGGGCAGAAACGCTTGGAGGCATCGCCTAGCTCGGCCTATGGCGCCCGCCTGCTAAGCGGGTTGGGGGTTCAAAGCTCCCTCGTGCGTTCGAATCGCACTGCCTCCGCCAGGCGCCGCTAGCTCAATGGATAGAGCAGCAGACTACGGATCTGCAGGTTGGGGGTTCGACTCCCTCGCGGCGCGCGGCTCTGACCAGGGCTTTTGCGTTTTCGGGCCCTCCGAAAACCTCCCAGAAGCTGGGATCTTCTAAGAATCTTCTAATGAACGCCTCCACAAGGGGGCAGAACCGGTCCCGTGGCGAGTGGCAATCCGGCGCGCTGAACCGCTACGAGGATTCCCGGTGCGATTCACCCCCCGGCCATCCGGGCCCCGAACCCCGGCGTAGGTCTTTGCGCCAACCGGACATCGCGGTTGTCACGTCTAGCTCACGCGCAATCGCACGGCGAGGTCTGGGACTGGGTGGAAGACGAAGGCCTTCCCCGCCTTTCTCTGTGAGAGAAGACCCTTTGCGGCCAAGGCCGTCAGGTCCGAGCGAGCCGTCTCGTAGACGACGTTATGACTTCGAGCATGTGACTGCATCGTGTATCGGGCGTCCGGGTTGCGAAGCGCATGGCTGAGCAAGGCGACTTGCCGATGGTTCAGACCCTCCCCTACCTGCCGGATCAGTCGTTCGACCGTCTTGATTTCATCAATCTTGCGGGCTAGGTAGCCGTGGAGGTCGTCTATCGCGCGAATGATTACGTCGAGCTGGTACAACACGAAGTAGGTCAGGTCGTTGTCGTCGGTCTCCGTATACAAGAAGGCGCGCGCGTATTGAGCGGGTGCCTTCTTCAAGATTCGGGAGATCGAAATGAACTCGGCAAGCCAATAACCCTGATGCAACATGGACCAGTAGAACAATGCCCTCGCGGTTCGCCCGTTCCCATCTTCGAATGGATGATCGTAGGCCAGCCAGAAGTGGAGAATCACGGCTCGCATCACAGGGTGGATGAAGACGTCGCCCTCTTCTTCGTTAGCGAAGTCGCACATCTGCCTCAGACGTCCCGGGAGTTCTTCAGCGGGCGGCGGCGCGTGAAGGAGCAGGTCACGTTCATCAAAGACTTGCACACGCTCCTCAGTCGGCAACTGCAGCCGACCGGCCGCCTGTGGGTTACCCAGAGTGCCATCTGTGACAACCCTGTGAATGTCGAGTACGAGCTCAGGGGTCAACGACTCGGACGAGATGCCGCCGATCTTCCTCATGGCTAAGTAGTTGTTCAGAATCATGCGCTCGCTCTTGTCGCGAGGGGGGCGTCCCGTTCGGAGCATGTCTTTCGCAACTCGGCGGGTCGTCGACGCACCCTCGAGCTGACTGGAGGTGATGGCCTCCTCAATCAGAGAGCTAATGATGTAGCGATCTCGTGTGGCTTGGTTGGTGACCTCCTCGCCAATCGCAATGCGACCACTGGCATCGCGATCTATTCGACGCAACATGGCGAGGGCAGGATCGGGCACGCCGAACTTGAAGGGCGAGCCTGTGGTGTCGAGAAACGGGATTGGCCGCAGGGCCGTCAGCCGGGAGAGCTTGACCCCCAACCACCATTCGTTCAGCGACAGGCTGGGAGGGGTGGGTAGATGGCGGAACTTGTCCCAGGGCGGGTAGCCGTCAGATGCAGCCGGGCGGGCCGTCTCGAGGATCTCGAGCAGCCGGTCAGGCCCGACCCCACGCAGCAGGTCGCCGAGTCGAGGAGGCTTCTGCGGAATCTTCATAGTTCACTTCCTACTATTTTTCCCACACGTAGTATTAGTACCATGCTACCTCCCAAGTTGCTACTACTTCAAGCAAGACTAGTAGAACGGCTGGGCCACCAACTCCCAACCTCCTACTAGCATGGACAGAACTAGTAAGAAAGACCCGTGGGGTTTCTCTATTCGAATCCTCACGCCGCAGCCCGTAGGGTGCAAGTATCCGACCGTGGCCCAGAGGTCGATGCCGACCAGTCCTGCATGACTTGAACGAGTCGAGTGAACGGACGTGACCTCGGCGCGCGACACCCTGTCTAAGAACTGTCTAAGGAGCGATGAAGGCCGCGCACAACGGGCTCCCCAGCCACTCCGCGCCCAGCGCGCACCCTCATCTACCTGCGCAAGTGCGGTCCAGGAACATCCGGATCGAGCTTCCCGTTATCACATGAGGGAGTGATGACCACCATGAGAGTGTTCAGAAGGCACAGCCGAATCCCGCACGAGTCCGCGAAGCAGGCCGACGGAAACCGGCGAGGGGAACTCACGCCTCTCGAGTATGAAGTCATTCGAGGCGCAGGCACCGAGCGTGCGTTCACCGGCGAGTACTGGGACTGCCACGAACAGGGCGTGTACCGCTGCAGGGACTGCGGTGCGGAACTGTTCCGCTCCGAAGTCAAGTTCGACTCAGGCACCGGATGGCCCAGCTTCACCCGGCCGGCCGTCCCGGAGAACATCAATACTGCCACGGATACCAGTCAGTCGATGGTTCGCACGGAAGTGACGTGCCGCCAATGTGGAGCGCATCTGGGTCATGTCTTCGACGACGGCCCCGGACCAAGCGGACTGCGCTACTGCATCAACTCCGTCGCGCTCGAGCTGGATCGCGAGACGTGACGCTTACCGCTATTCGTCGATCACCGGGTTGCACCGGCGTCGCCTCAGAAAGGAAGTGACGAGTGGCGATCGAGAAGGCAACGTTTGCCGCGGGATGCTTCTGGCACGTGGAGGACGTTTTCAGGCACACCACCGGCGTGACGGCCACCCGGGTCGGCTACACGGGGGGCACCACGCCAGAACCCACCCATGAGGAGGTCTGTACCGATCGGACGGGGCATGCGGAGGCCGTGGAAATCACCTACGCCTCTGAAGTCGTCTCATACGAAGACCTTCTCGCCGTGTTCTGGTCAAGTCACGACCCGACCCAGATGAACGGACAAGGGCCGGATATCGGCACCCAGTACCGGTCGGCGATCTTCGTGCACGACGAACGCCAGCTAACCGTCGCCCTTGCGTCGAAGGAGCGACTTGAGAAGCAGGCCCGACTCCCGGGACCGATCGTGACGCAGATCGTTGCCGCGTCACGGTTCTACCCAGCCGAGGACTACCACCAGCAGTACTACGAGAAGCAGGGGATCTCCTACTGCAGGCTCTAGGCCAGCGTTCTCGGTGCTTTGCGCCGGGCCGAGCAAGGCAACGTCTGCCAGATCGGTCTGGGCCCGGCGAAGCACATCCTTCTGGAGAGGCACCAGTGGCCGTAGGCTAGGGGCCGATGTTCAACACTCCGGCCGCGAGGGGGCGGGGATGGGTCTCACGCTTCGTGAGTGGGCCACTATCTTCCATGGCATCGCCTTGGGCGGCGGCTTCCTCCTGCTCTTCACGGGCGCGATGGCAGGATTGCACGGCCTTCGTGCCGCAGCCTTGACCGGCGAAGGGCAACGGGGCCAACTGGCTTTGCTTCGCATGGTCACCTCCCTCATGGCAGCGGTCGCCTGGCTCACGGTGATCTCCGGAACCTGGGTCATCAATCCCTGGTATCGATCCGCCTCCCCAACCAGCCCAAGATCCATCCTGGTCGCAAACCCCACGACTCGCGCCTGGCACGAGTTCGCCTTCCGGCTGAAGGAGCACATTGGCTGGTTCAGCCCCATCCTGGCTACCGTGGTCGCTTTCGTCGTTGCCTACTATGGCTCGACCCTTGTGAACAACAATCAGCTCCGTCGCGCGCTCATGGTCCTGCTGTCGCTCGCCTTCGTCTTCGCCACCGTCGCGGCGCTGTTCGGCGCCCTCGTGAGCAAGGTCGCCCCGGTTCAGTAGCCTGTGGAGGGTTCGACGATGGATACCCCGATGGACCAGACAGAGTCCCAAGAGCCCTCCGGCGCCCCGAACTCCCTGCCGACCGGGCCGGCGGTCGCGGCCATGATCGCGGGGGGCATCGGGACAGCGGTCCTTGGGGCACTGACCGTCCTAGCGGAGACCGGACTGAGGGCGAGGGACTCCCTAACCTGGAGCACGACCGTGGGCCCACTGTCAGGCGAGACCATCCTGGCCGTGGGGGTCTGGCTTGCCAGTTGGGCCCTTCTCCATCTGGCCTTGCGCGGACGGGACGTCAAAGTCCGGACAGCCCTGGGCCTCACCTTGGCGCTAGTCCTTCTGGGGGTTCTAGGGGTCTTTCCGGCGTTCTTCCACCTGTTCGCTCAAGACTAGGCCGGCACCGACCTCGACGCGGCCGCCCGGCGAGCTCCTAACACATCACCGCGCCCGTAGAGACGCCGAGGTTCACGTGTAGACCCCAGAAGGC
>Ga0265292_1000630_pt1 | contig 44144 bp, 38 predicted proteins | sample Munlanlewell296A_FD_189080 | JGI IMG/M metagenome (GOLD analysis project Ga0265292, IMG submission 189080) | Leachate microbial communities from a municipal landfill in Southern Ontario, Canada - Leachate well 296A | ecosystem: Engineered > Solid waste > Landfill > Unclassified | place: Canada... | reverse complement strand
ACACCTCACAAAAAAGAATTTTAACAGCGCTGATGGTCGAATTCATCCATGATTTACTTAGTTTCTTCCCTGTGATGTTAAGCAAGATGTAATCCCGGATTTGATCAACCGTAAGCAGGTCCGCAGGTGTATTGTAAAATGATGCAATTTGCGCGATGTTACTCACATACGTTTTGATGGTTACCGGACTGTAACCTTTCAGCTGCATCTGCTGAATCAGTTGTTTTCGTAAAGTACTCATAGCAATATGTTTTAAGGTTTAACATATTGCCTTATACGAAATATCCTGAAACAGAGAGAAATGCTTGAAAGACCACCGCCAGCGGCGGTTTAGTTCAACTACCTTATACCCGCTATTCCTGCAGTCCTATTTACATAACAATAGGCATGTGGATAGGCGATAAAGTGTAGCGTTGTAACTCATTGATATGACTATTGCTATCCTCGTAAAGATACGGATTTTTATTTGATTTACAAAATGATCGTTTTTTCTTTGTCGATTATCTGAATATCTGCTGATCGCTGATCGATGGAAGAACCAGCTCATCACTTGAAAAAAATAAAAAAATAAAATTTTACCGGGTATAAAACAACCATTTTCCGGATAAACATAGAAAAGACTTTTTATGACAGAAGATTTTTTACACTTTATCTGGAAATTCAAGCTGGCGGGCAGGCATTTCCATACATCAGAAGGGGAGAACCTCCTGATAGTCAGAACCGGGGAACATAACCATGATTCTGGGCCTGATTTTGAGGGCGCACAGGTAAGGCTGGGCGAAACTCTATGGGCCGGAAATGTCGAAATCCACATCCGCTCATCCGACTGGATCAGGCATAAGCATAACCATGATGAGGCCTATGATAATGTGATCCTGCATGTGGTTTTTGAAGATGACCTGACAATTAAACGCGGGAATGGAGAACGGATGCCGACACTGGCGCTGAAAGATGTTTTTCCTCCTGATGTCTATGAGACCTATAATTATTTTCTCAACAACCACCTCTGGATTCCCTGTGCCATGCGCCTGCCTGAAGTCAGGGACGTGGTAATTAACGATTGGCTGACGGCTCTTTCCGTTACAAGGTTGGAGAGGAAATCGAAGGATCTGGAAAACTTACTTCAATTCACCGGTAACGACTGGAACCAGGCTTTTTTCCAGGCGCTGGCTTCTACGCTGGGTTTCCGCATCAACAAGCAGCCTTTTGAGCTGCTTGCCCGCCATACGCCGGTTCAGTGCCTTGAAAAGCACAGAGACCAGCTTTTACAGGTTGAAGCGCTGCTGTTTGGCCAGGCCGGCCTATTAGAGGGCAGATATAGGGGTGAGTACCCGAAGAAGCTGAAGAAGGAATATCAGCATTTGAAGAACAAGTTTTCGCTTAAACCGATTTCCGGCCACCTTTGGAAATTCATGCGTCTGCGTCCGAATAATTTCCCAACGATCCGACTGGCTCAGCTTGCCATGATGATCCACCTGCGATCTAACCTTTTCAGCGAGATAATTGAGAATGCCGGATATGATAAAATGATCGGGTTTTTTACTGTCGGGGTCAGTGAATACTGGAAAGATCATTATTATTTTGACCGGCAGTCGAAAAACATAGGAAAATCAATATCACCATCAACGGTCGAATTGATCATGATCAATAATGTCATACCTTTTTTATTCGTTTACGGTAAATTGAAAGGCCAGGTACACTACCAGGATCAGGCATTTGCGCTGCTCGATTCAATTCCGGCCGAGTCAAACTCCATTGTCAGGAAATTTGCAGAATTCGGGTTGGAGCCTTCATCGGCATCACAGTCGCAAGCCTTGCTGGAGTTGAAAACAAACTATTGTGATCAGAAAAAATGTTTGGAATGCAGGATTGGTTTGGATTTGATAAAGTGAAGAGCCAATATCGTACTCCGACGGGTAAATCCGTCGGTTCAAACTGGTCGTTTTCTCACTCCGACGGGTAAATCCGTCGATTCAAACTGGTTGTTTTCACACTCCGACGGGTAAATCCGTCGGTTCAAACTGGTCGTTTTCTCACTCCGACGGGTAAATCCGTCGGTTCAAACTGGTCGTTTTCTTACTCCGACGGGTAAATCCGTCGGTTCAAACTGGTCGTTTTCTTACTCCGACAGGTAAATCCGTCGGTTCAAACTGGTCGTTTTCTTACTCCGACGGGTAAATCCGTCGGTTCAAACTGGTCGTTTTCTTACTCCGACGGGTAAATCCGTCGGTTCAAACATTAATATAGAAAATTAAAAAAGTGACGAAATGAAGGACAGAATCGAATGTATTGCTTCACATATCGTATTCACTTTAAAGTATTCACGGTACGATTATCAAAGGATAAAAAGAATTAATCCAAAAGGGTACGTAGCAACAACTTTGCCTTATTTTGATGACAAAGAAGAAGATGCTATTATTGAAGAGCTGTGTAATGTAGCTGGTGAATTAAAGCTGGAATTGATTGCTTTCAACTTTTGTGGCGATCATGTTCATTGCATAGTATGTAGTGAAAGAGAATCTCTTTCGAAAATGATGCTACTCTGGAAAGGAAAAACATCTTATAATTATAATCGGCGCATTAATCTTTCATCAAAAGGTTCTTCTGCCAGAATCAAATCCACTTATCCTCAGGGTCTTTGGGCAAAAAGTTTTTATCAAAAAGTTCTTAGAAATGAAACCGAATTATGCAATGCCATCAACTACGTCGTTACAAATAGAAAGAAACACGGGTTAAAGCCATTATCCCAAAAATCTTCGCAATTAATTCGAAATGCCACCAGGCATAATGAAAAAATATGAACCGATGGATTTACCCGTAGGAGCATAAACACGACCGGCTGAACCGACGGATTTACCCGTCGGAAGAAAATCCAAGCTTTGTATAGTGCTAATGATCAGAACCGATGGATTTACCCGTAGGAGCATAAACACGACCGGCTGAACCGACGGATTTACCCGTCGGAGCATGAACACGACCGGCTGAACCGATGGATTTACCCGTAGGAGCATAAACACGACCGGCTGAACCGACGGATTTACCCGTCGGAGCATGAACACGACCCGTCGGAAGAAATTGTTTCTATAAATGGAGTGTATCTTGTTGCTGATTGTTCTGCTCCTCGAATGATCTGATGAGTTCTTCCGGGCTTTTGCCCATATTTTTTATTGAAATAGCCGCATCATCCGCAAAGTCATGATTCGGGTATTTTTTCAGGAAAGATTCATAAATTTCCTTGGCTTTGCCATATTGCTCGAAATAGTTCTCATAAATATAACCAACCAGGAACAGGCATTCCGGGGCTTTTTTATAATCAGGATATTGATAAATGATGCGATTATACATATCAAGAGATTCCTTGCTCTTGCCGATATTCAGAGAAAGGTCGGCAGCGCTGTAAAGATAATCGGGCGCTTCAGGGCTTTCTTTATGGCTTTCAGCATAGCTGATATAAGCCTGGACCAGTTCATCTGCCATTTGCATACCTTTTTCGTCTAAGGTGAAATTCTCAGATCCGATCTTTTTCTCCAGCTCTTTAATCCTGGATTTCGGGTCCTGGCTGCATTGAACAGCGATCCCGGCTAAAATGATTAAAACGGGCAATAAACGAAGTAACTTCATAATGAATAAATTGAATGATATATTCAAAAAATAACATTTTACCTAACCTTAACCTTCTTCTTCTTTGCCGGGAAAATCATTTTGTAAGCTACTTCTATGTTTCCGGTGGAAATATCGTTCAGCCTTCTTTTCAGCAGTATTTTTCTGAGAGGGTTGATGCGGTCGACGAAAAGAATGGCTTCCAGGTGATCATATTCATGCTGGATGATGCGTGCAGGTATTCCCTCGTAAATTTCATCATAAGAGTTGAAAGCCCTGTCCTGGTATTTTATCCTGATCCTTGGTTTCCGCATCACATCCTCACGTATTTCCGGAACGCTGAGGCAACCTTCATTAAAACTCCATTCTTCTCCTGTTTCCTCAATGATGTGAGGGTTGATAAAGGCTTTTTTAAACCCTTTGAAATCAGGATTGTCTTTTTCATAAGGACTGGCATCGACAATAAACAACCGGATGGACTGGTTGACTTGTGGAGCAGCAAGGCCCACACCTTCTGACTGGTACATGGTTTCAAACATGTTTTCAATGAGTTCATCAATCCCGGGATGGCCGGGTTCAATTTCAGCGGCTATTTTCCGCAAAGTAGGATGACCATATGCAACGATAGGTAAGATCATTTAGCTGTTCTCCTGATTTTTTCGGATTGATTTGGAACTGAGATAAGATTGAAGGATGATGGTAGCGCTGATTGTATCCACCAGTTCTTTCCGCTGCCTGGCCTTTTTCTTTAACCCACCATCAATCATAGTTTGAAAAGCCATTTTTGAAGTAAATCTTTCATCCATCATTTCAACTGGTATCTCAGGAAATTCTTTTTTTAACCAGTTGACAAATGGCATGATGTACTGTAACGATTCTGAAGGCTGATTGTTCATTTGCCGGGGCTCTCCGACCACAAATGCATCGATTTTTTCCTGTTTCACGTATGACCTGAGAAAAGCCATGATCTCGTGGGCGGGCACTGTAGTCAGGCCGTTAGCGATGAGTTGCAATTCATCGGTAACCGCAATACCTACTCTTTTCCTGCCATAATCAATGGCCATGATGCGTCCCATGTGTATTTTCCAATTTTTGACGGGTGCAAAAATACGAAGAAGTTGATTACCTTTGAATGGTAAACTTTAGGATATGGATGGGCAGATCATTCGATTAATTGAAGAAGCCTGGGAAAACCGGGATTTATTGGCAGGAGGACAAACCCGTGGGGCTATTGAAGAGGTTATCAGCTTGCTGGATAATGGAAAAATCAGGGTGGCAGAGCCTACAGACGGAGGATGGATGGTGAATGAGTGGGTTAAGAAGGCGGTAATTTTGTATTTCCCTATGCGAAAGATGGAAGTGACGGAAGTCGGGCCACTGGAATTTCATGATAAAATCCCCTTAAAAAAAGGTTACCAGGAAATTGGAGTCCGTGTGGTGCCGCATGCTGTTGCCAGGTATGGGTCTTATCTGGCGCGGGGCGTCATCCTTATGCCATCGTATGTTAATATCGGGGCTTACATTGATGAGGGGACCATGGTCGATACATGGGCAACTGTCGGATCATGTGCTCAGATAGGAAAAAATGTCCACCTGAGCGGGGGAGTTGGCATCGGGGGTATGCTGGAGCCTGTTCAGGCGTTGCCTGTGATTATTGAAGATGATTGTTTTATCGGATCCCGATGCATCGTGGTGGAAGGAGTTAAGGTGGAAAGGGAAGCAGTGCTTGGCGCAGGGGTTATCCTCACCGGTTCAACACGGATCATTGATGTGACGGCCGCAAAGCCGGTGGAAATTAAAGGTTTGGTGCCTGCCCGCAGCATCGTGATCCCCGGAACCTATCCAAAAGCGTTTCCTGCCGGCATTTACCAAGTGCCTTGCGCACTGATCATCGGAAAAAGGAATGCGTCGACTGATTTAAAAACATCATTAAATGAAGCACTCAGAACTTACCAGGTTCAGGTTTGATTAAATACCGATGTCAATTTTGAATTTTGAATTATTTTATTATGTACCTCTAAGACTTGCCTTATCACCATAGTAGATTCATCATTCCTGATCACATAATCAGACAGGGCAATTTTTTTTCCCTCATCCCATTGATTAGTCATTCTTCTTTCAACCTCTTGGCGTGTAAGATGGTCGCGGTCCATTACGCGTTTGATCCTGAGCTGTTCCGGTGCGGTTACGCAGATAACCTTATCCATCTCCCTGTAATGACCGCTTTCAAAAAGTATGGCTGCTTCATAAAGTGTGTATGCAACCCTGGCATTTTGCAGGCACCATTGCTGATAATCTTTACGCACCCCGGGGTGTATGATCTTATTTAACTGATCAAGCAGAGCCGGATCATTAAAAACGATTTCAGCAAGAACAGGCTTCAGCACTTCCCCGGATGATGCAAAAACCCCCGTGCCAAATTTCTCCCTGATGCTTTTCCTGATCTTTTTATCATCAAACTGCTTTTTTGCTTCAAGGTCAGCATGAAAAACAGGAACACCCAACATGCTGAAAACCTGGGCGATGATGGTTTTTCCGCTTCCAATATTACCGGTCAGTCCAACTTTTAACATTATTTTACGATGATAAATTCCACCTTTTCAGGCTCTATCTTATTAATCCGGATAAAAGAAGGATAGCTGTCAAGGTTTACTTTTATTTTATCCTTTTCAGCCAGGTTCACTTTTGAAATATCTGCAATGGCAAATATCATCCCGGGCTCAATTTTCGGATAATCCTTTAAAGCCACGGTATAAAAAACCCTTACTTTATCCGGGAATGTTTTGACCTCTAATCCATTGGTATTTATTATTTTTACCGGGACTTCCGTTTCGGCTTCTGTGAACTTTTCAACGGGAATGCTAAAGCTGACCTTGTCCGGGTAGAACGACAGGTTCTGACTTGTTGTATCCCTTGAAAAGCCTTTTTCTCCCGTGAAATTCTGATTCAGTTGATCCAGTTTGATTACACCCAGTGAAGCGGAATCGAGGTAATTGATTTTCGTTTCGGGGCCTTTTACGATGACACAATCCGGGCTAAAGACTGCGGGGCCATATCGCATAAACTCCTTCTCGAAAGTAAGGTCAAAACTGGCTTTAACAGGGACCTTCCTCGTTTTTTCGGTTTCAAAGGATAGGTATATGGTGTCCGGGCTGATGGAAATGATCTTCCCAAGAAGGTTCTGTTCTCTTTCTATTCCATTGATCAACAGGGAAGGGGTGATGATTCCCTGATAAACCTCCCCTTTTGGATAAACTGGTAGAAATCTCAGGCTGATCGCTGCCGGTGTGATCTCCTGAATATAAAGCATCCTTAAAAGATTGGACCCTTTTTCAAGAATTTCAACTTGCAGGACAGTATCAGAAGCAAAGGTCAGGACTTTGTTTTTAGGTATTTGCGTGAATGTGACCGGTATTTTAATTACCGTATCATATTCATCCGATAATTTGATAGTGAACCAAATTATTACAGAGATAACAAGGCAAACCAGGAAAATGGAAAGCCTTTGACGGAATTTCTCATCCTTTTTTCCAAAAAATGACCTTACTAAATCTATAAAGCTGAGCTTCAAGAGCTTAAAGATTAACTGTAATTAGAGATACCAGATGATGGTTTCCCCTGCCGATTATTTATTCTGCCCCAACTGGGTTGATGTATCCAGTGCTATGGCTGATTTTTCAAAGGTAAGCTTCATCTGGTTACCAACTTCCAGGACAACAGTGGTTTCATCAATTTCAGCGATTTTTCCATGAATACCGCCGATAGTGATCACTTTGTCTCCTTTTTTAAGTGATTCCCTGAATTTTTTCTGGTCCTTACTCTTTTTCATCTGTGGCCGGATGAAGAATAAGTAAAACACAAGGATAATCAGCACCAGCGGAAGAAATGAAATTAGGCTGCTGCTGCCGGAGCCTTCCTTGCCCTGCGCGGGAGCAAAAAGTAAAATGTAATTTAAATTCATCATGATTGGTTATTTGTTAGTTGTTATTTGTTATTGGTTATTAGTCATTGGTTAATGCTATTGTCATTGATTTTCTGGTATTATAACGATTGCTTTAATGGTAAGGGTTGTGTTACTGGGTTGAGTATTCGCTGCTATAGTGAGGTCTTTGTTTTGGAACCCTTGTTTGCCCGAACTGTTAAAGCTTACTTCAATAATCCCTTCTTCCCCTGGCTTGACCGGGGTCCTGGGATAATCGCTGGCTGTGCAACCGCATGTAGCACTGACGTTGGCAATGACCAGGTCGGCATTTCCGGTGTTTTTAAACTTGAAGGAATAGCTGACAACTTCACCCTGTATGACTTTGCCAAAATCATGTTCAACCTGAGCGAATTCCATGACAGGAAGCTGGGACTTACCGCTGTTCCCGCTGGCCGAATTAGGAATGTTAACTACGCTGGCAGGTACCTGTGTCCTGTCGTGAGAGCAGGATATCAATGCGGCAAGGCTTAACAGGACCAACAACCTGATTGTTTTCATTTCTAAATAATTTTCGGTTAATATTTACTTCCATAGATTGAAACAGACCCCCTGAAAATATCTTCCTTCCAGTATCCCTGGCATTTTAATATATAAAAATAAACACCATCAGGAAGTTTACCGCCATCCCAACTGCCGGAATAATTGGCTTCTTCGAAGACCTTTTCGCCCCAGCGGTTATAAACGATAAACTGGTTGGAAATGTAACGATCAAGGTAAGGAATTTCATATTTGTCGTTAACCCCGTCACCATTAGGGGTGAATACATTGTAAACTTTAAGCTTGAATGGTTGAACATCAACCGCAATGATGATCGTGTCAATGCAACCGTCTATTGTTGTGTATATAAACAGCACGGAGTCTGTTTCATTAAATACATAATTTGGATTAAGAAGATTAGTCGTTGAGCTGTCAGGAAAAACCCATACCCAGTTGGTTAGCGGAATGGAATCGGCCGATTTGTTCTCAAACGAAAATGAAGCTTGCGGGTTGGTTTCAAAAAGAGAATCCGGACTAATGGTAACCTCAACCTCCGGCATGCTATATGGTTTAACCAGGAAAGCTGTATCAAATATGCATACAGTGTCTTCTACCCTGATGTTGTAGCTTTGATCGCTGCACAATCCAAGTGCCAGCGTTGAATCGTTGGGCTCTACCACTGCGCTCCACAAATAGTGATAAGGGGGAAAGCCTCCGGAAGCACTTGCAATAACCTGTGCCTTGCATTCATCAGGGCAGCCTTTGCTTAACTGTTCAAACTCAACGACTACTCTTGGATAGATGCTGATAGTAGCCGTGTCTGAGCAATGGAATGTGCTGTCATCGTTGTAAACATTCAGGATATAGGTGATGGTGTCTTTTACTAAAACTTCAATTATAACACCCGTTTCTCCGTTCGGCTCCCATGAATAATTCAATGTATCTGAGAACTGGGTATACAGGTAAATACTCTGTCCATAGCAAACCGTAGTGTCACCTGGATAAATTGTGCAATCAAACTGGGCATGCAGATGTGAACCTGCTATAACAAGTACGCATAATGCGATTTTTCTGAGCATCCGGATGTATCTTGGAGTTGCCTTCATGCAGGGTGCAAATTTAAGGAATTTTTGTTTTCATTTTATGATGATCATCTACCTTTCATCCTGGTCAAAATCCTAATCTATTAAGAATAAAGGCCTTTTCGTGAAAATATTGTTTAAAACAGAAAATATCATCATAACGCATTTTCTCCCTAATTCACCTGACATAATTTCAGAATCAAAGAATTAATTCCGAATGGTACACAAATTGTTTCACACTGATCAGCTTTTAATAAAAGAGTAATTGTATGAATTCCAATAATAACAACCATTCGTCCGAAGAGACTTACAAAGCACTTAACCGTTTTGCCCGTAATTTAAACGATCTGGCCCGGAAAGGGAAGCTGGACCCGGTAATTGGAAGGAATGACGAGATCAGGCGTGTTTTAAACATCTTGTCCCGGCGTACCAAGAATAACCCTATCCTGATCGGCGAGCCTGGCACCGGGAAAACGGCTATTGCAGAAGGTTTAGCTCACCGGATCGTAAATGGGGACGTGCCGGAAAATCTTAAATCAAAGCAGGTCTTTTCATTGGATATGGGTTCCCTGATTGCCGGGGCAAAGTATAAGGGAGAATTTGAGGAAAGACTTAAAAGCGTGGTGAAGGAAGTTGTCGAGTCGGATGGAGAAGTCATTCTGTTCATTGATGAGATTCATACCCTTGTAGGTGCAGGTGGTGGTGAAGGGGCCATGGATGCTGCCAACATTCTTAAACCGGCCCTGGCCAGGGGAGAGCTGAGGGCCATCGGCGCTACCACACTGAAGGAATACCAGAAATTTTTTGAGAAAGACAAAGCCCTTGAGCGTAGATTCCAGATCGTGATGGTGGATGAGCCTGATACCCAATCTGCTATTTCAATCCTCCGGGGTTTGAAAGAAAGATATGAAACCCATCATCATGTCAGGATAAAGGATGAAGCGATCATTGCGGCGGTGGAGCTATCACAGCGTTATATCACCGACCGGTTTTTGCCCGACAAGGCCATTGACCTGATTGATGAAGCGGCAGCAAAGCTCCGGCTCGAAATCGATTCCTTACCCGAAGAACTCGAAGTGGCAGAAAGAAAGATCCGCCAGCTTGAAATTGAGCGTGAAGCGATAAAAAGGGAAAAAGACCAGGTTAAGCTGAATATGCTTTCCGGTGAGATCGCGAATCTGAATGAGCAGCGCAACCAGCTTCAGGCACAGTGGCGCTCTGAAAAAGAGATCGTAGAGAAGATACAGCAGCGTAAAAAGGAGATAGAGAATTATAAGTTTGAGGCCGAAAAGGCAGAGCGTGAAGGCAATTTTGGAAAAGTGGCCGAATTGCGCTACGGACGGATCCGGGAAGGTGAGGAAGACCTTGGATCACTCAAGAAAAAGCTCGAAGCGCTTCAGGGCAGCAAGCCTATGATCAATGAGGAGGTGGGAGCAGAGGAAATTGCCGACATCGTTTCAAAATGGACCGGCATCCCGGTCAGCAAGATGCTGCAGAGCGAAAGAGAAAAGTTGCTGCATCTTGAAGAAGAGCTGCATAAAAGGATTGTAGGCCAGGAGGAAGCCATCAGCGCCCTTGCCGATGCTATACGCCGCAGCCGTGCCGGTTTACAGGATGCCCGCCGGCCCATCGGATCCTTTATTTTCCTGGGTACCACCGGCGTGGGAAAAACCGAACTGGCTAAGGCCCTTGCCGAATACCTCTTCGATGATGAAAACGCCATGGTCCGGATCGACATGTCGGAATACCAGGAAAGGCACACCGTTTCAAGACTTATCGGGGCGCCTCCTGGTTACGTGGGTTATGAGGAAAGCGGCCAGTTGTCAGAAGCGGTTCGCCGTAAACCTTATTCAGTCATTCTGCTCGACGAGATTGAGAAAGCCCATCAGGATATTTTTAACATCCTCCTTCAGGTACTGGACGATGGACGGCTAACCGACAACAAAGGACGCACCGTGAATTTTAAAAACACCATCATCATTATGACATCAAACCTTGGCTCTCATTTGATCCAGGAGCGTTTTGAAAATATGACCGATGAAAATAAAGATGAAATCTGGCAGCAGACTCGCGAAGAGGTATTTAACCTGCTGAAAACGACTATCCGGCCGGAGTTCCTGAACCGGATCGATGACATTATTATGTTTAAGACTTTGACTAAGGAGGAGATTAAAGAAGTCGTGAGGTTGCAGTTCAGTCACCTGCAAAATCTGTTATCAATAAATGGCATTACGATGGAAATCACCGAAAATGCCGTTGATTGGATTGCAGGGCAGGGCTTTGATCCACAGTTCGGGGCACGGCCTGTAAAAAGGATCATCCAGCGAAATATCCTTAATGAACTTTCGAAGATGATCCTTAGTGGTTCTGTCAACCAGGAAAAACCGATCGTTGTAAGCTGTGAAACGGGAAAATTATTATTCAAAAACGCTTAAAAACCTGGTGTTTCAACTATTTATGCAGCATCACAATAACACCTGGCTGCATGATGAATTCATTGTAGATAGTTTTTTCATTACTGTCGCTGCTTCTTGAGTCTTCGTTTGAACTTTTATATTTATATGAATCATGGAGGAACCCTAGGAAAAGATCTGCTCCGGCAAAATCATTGAAGAAGTAAATTGCGCCTCCCAATTTTCTTTAATTTCGGTAAAAAATATCTTCAATGAAGCTTGCTTTCAAATCCCTTATCGTTCTGTTCTTTTATACCCAGGTTTGTGTTTCCCAGGACAAGACCGTTACTTATCTGTATGATGCAGGTGCCATCACCCAGGGAAAGATCATAGACATCATCCATTTAAAGGCAGAACTTAAAATCGATCCTTACGATACGCTCGTGACTGGCAACGTCACTTTTTCTTTTTTACCCATCAGGACAGAAACTGATTCCATCGTCTTCTGGGCACCGGACATCATATTCAGTGCAGTCCAAATTCCAGGAATCGATATATCTTACCAAAAAAGAGGAGACAACCTGGTCATAACTAATAATTCAAAAGAAAGATTAATCAAGGATAAAGAATATGAGATCAGGATGAACTATACCTCCAAACCCCTCTATGATTTGTTTTTAATAGGCTGGCAAGAGCCTGCATTAAGAGACAACAAACAAATCTGGGCTCACAGGCCTTTCCATTGGCTGCCTTTTTATAGCGACAGATTGACCGTCGACATGTTCATAACTTTTGACGGGAAATACCAGGTTTTTTCAAATGGGGTGAGGGAATCCGTGAAAACGAATAATGATGGCACAAAGACATGGCATTACAAGATGGTTAAAGAGCATCCTTTTTTTTCCACCGCTTTGGTGATCGGGGATTATAAATTCCTGGAAATGAAAACTACAGACGGTCTGCCGTTAGATCTCTGGTATTATTCATGGCAAGACGATCATGCGGAGCCGACTTACCGGTACACGGCACAAATGTTTGATTTTTTTAAAGAGGAATTTGGGCTGGCTTATCCTTACGAACTATACCGGGAGGCGCCTGTGGAGGATTATCTTTATGGAGCCATGGAGACCACGACCTCGACGGTGTTTGGCGACTACCTGGCGGTTGATGAACGGGCTTTTGACGGAAGAAATTACGTGAATGTCAACACCCATGAACTGGCACACCAATGGTTCGGGAACTGCATGTCGCACCAGAAATCCTGCGATGTCTGGCTGACCGAAAGCTTTGCAACTTATTATGCTAAACTTTTTGAACGAGAAGTTTTCGGAGAAGATTATTACCAATGGGTCCGGAACCAGGAGCTTGATGAAACGCTTGAAGCTTCAAAGAAAGACCAGTTCCCCGTTGGCCACAGCAGGGGAGGGCGTGCCCGCTGGTACCCTAAAGGATCGCTGATGCTTGATATGATGCGGGATGTGCTGGGTGAAGATGGTTTTAAAGCTGCTATCAAATATTACACAAATCATTACGCCTTCAGCGAGGTAGAAACTTCCGAATTCGTTGCTTCTGTTTATGAAGCCACCGGTCAGTCAATCGAATGGTTTTTTGACCAGTGGATTTACCATGGCGGCGAGCCCTATTATGAAGTAAACTGGCGCCAGGACAAATCGCCTGAAGGCACTGTCCAGGTTATTATCCAGGTCAGGCAGGCCCATCAGCGCAATGAGCTGACCGGATTATTCAGGATGCCCATCGTTTTTGAGGTTTTTTATGAAGATGGCAGTTCCGACCGGAAAACCCAATGGATAGATGAGGAATTCAGTGAAGTGGTCATCAGTAATCCGGCTGCAAAAACCATATCTTTCGTTTTGTTCGATCCGGGACGCAGGGTGCTTAAGACGGTTTCTTTCAGCAAGTCTTTTATTGAATGGGCAGCCCAGGCCATCAAGGCTCCGGGAATGATTGACCGGTATGATGCTCTGATCGCTTTGCGCGTTTTTCCTCTGAGCCAGAAAGAGACCACTCTTCTTGAATCTTGGAACAAAGAGACTTTCCACCTGACACGCACTGAAATATTAAAACAGCTTTTCATCGAAGATGGTAAATTTTATGATGAAATTTTATTACAGGCAATAAAGGATGATGATCCACTGGTGCGCCTGGCTGCTTTGGAGAATATTAAACAGGTACCTGAAAACCTGAAATCTGACGTGGAAAAATTGCTTACTGACAAATCTTACATCAATGTCGAAAAGGCATTGGATTTGCTTTGCCGTTCTTTCCCGGGAGATATTCCCCAGTACCTTGAAAAAACGAAAAATGAAACCGGCTGGAGAGGGAGGAACATCCGGATGAAATGGCTGGAAATAGCCATACAGGCTGGTCAGCGTGAATACCTTCGGGAACTGACCGACTATGCCGGTCCGCATTTTGAATTTGAAACCCGTATGAATGCTATCCAATTGTTAAAACGGCTGAATTACCTTGATAAGACTACTGCCTCGAACCTTATCGACGGCTATCTTTACTGGAATTATAAAGTGAGCAATGCGGCTAAGGAGGTGCTGGTATATTTTTATCAGCAGAATCGTTATAAAGAAATGATTGATGTTGCCGTTGCCGATTGCCGGTTTTCGAAGGATGAAAAGGATAAAATTGCAAAATTGTTGATGGGATCAAAACAATAACTTTGCAAAGGAACACAAAGTATAATTTATAGGATAATAACGTATTTGTTAACTTAAAAATCAACATTATGAAAAAGAAAATGACTTTTAGCATTATTTTGACCTTATTGTTAGGATATGCTGCTTTTGCACAAACCTATGTGGTCATGGTCAGGCCCGCGGGTGTCAAGGAATGGGGTTATGCCAATCTTAAGGGCGACCTTATCATTGAAGCTAAATACAAGAAGTGTATTGGGTTTTCTAATGATGGCCTTGCTGCCATATACGATGCGAAACTGAAGCAGTTTTTATTCATCAATTTAAAAGGAGAAACCTTAGAAACAGAAATTACAGGTTTTAAACTGATAGAAGTATTTGGATTTGGAATGAAGGGTTTTAATAATGGTTTTGCCCCGGTAAAACAGAATGAAAAGTGGGGATATCTGAATACTACCGGCAAATTAGCTATTCCAGCCAAATATGACAAGGTGACACCATTTAATAGTGGCTATGCTGCTGCTCAAAGGGACGGAAAATTCTTTGTGCTTGATAAAAATGGTGTTGAATCTCCCGTGGAGTTGCCAAACCTGGCAGATTTGAATGATTTCTCAGAACAACTGGCATCTTTTAAAACAGCAGGTGATTTGGTAGGATTTGTTGATGGTGGCGGGAAAGTTGCTATTCAGGCCCAATTTCAGAGTGCAGGGGATTTTCACGGAGGTATGGCGTGGGCAAAAAATAATGCGGAAAAAATAGGGTATATAAATCCAAAAGGGGATTGGATCCTTGAGCCACAGTATGAAGCAGGAAAAAACTTCAATCCGGAAAGCGGCCTGGCCCGCGTTAAAACGGGAGATAAATGGGCTTATGTAAATAAAGCAGGCGAGATCATCTATATGAATGATTCGGAAATTTTTGATGACTTTTCCGATGGGTTGGCAAGAGGAAGAAAAAATGATAAATTTGGTTTCTTCAACAATAAAGGAGAATGGGCCATTCCGCCACAATTTGATGGTGCGCGGGATTTTAAAAATGGTTATGCGTCAGTACAGTCAGGTGAAAAATGGGGAATCATAGATAAAACCGGAAAGTGGGTCGTTGAACCGAAATTTGAAGAAATCAAAGACGTGGAACTTATACGTTGAATCTGACGTGCATAATGTCTCCATCCTCTACGATGTAGTGTTTGCCTTCGATATGAAATTTCCCGGCTTCTTTCAGGGCATGTTCCGAGCCGTAGTGGATAAAATCGGTGTATTTCATCACTTCTGCCCGGATAAAGCCTCTTTCTAAATCGCTGTGGATGGTGCCGGCAGCCTGCTGTGCCGTTTCACCTTTGTGGATGGTCCAGGCCCTGACCTCTTTAGGGCCGGCGGTGAAGAATGATTGCAGGTTGAGCAGATGGTAAGCGGTTTGCACCAGGCGGTTCACCCCGGGCTCCATGAGGCCTGCATCTGCAAGGAAAGCTTTACGGTCTTCCGGATCGTCGAGTTCAGCGATTTCAGCTTCCAGTTTGCCCGCCACGATGAGGATCTCGGCATTTTCGTGAGCAATGGACTGCTTAAAAGCAGTCACGTATTCATTACCGCTGGCTGCCGAGGCATCATCTACATTACATACATACAAAACCGGCTTGGCTGTAAGTAAATACATATCGTTGATATGTTTTTTATCTTCTTCTGACATGACGAAAGTGCGGACATTCTGAAAATTTTCCAGGTGGCTCTTCACTTTATGCAGTATATCCAGGATATGCTTTGGCTCCCGCTCACCCGATTTGGCCATTTTTTCAACCCGGTTGATCTTCCGGTCAACCATATCGAGATCACGGATCTGCAATTCCAGGTCTACGATCTCACGGTCACGCACAGGATTGACCGATCCCTCGATATGGGGTACAGTATCATCATCAAAGCAGCGCAAAACATGGATGATAGCATCGGTTTGCTGGATATCGGCCAGAAACTTATTCCCGACTCCCTCGCCCTGGCTGCCACCTTTCGTCAGGCCGGGAATATCAACGATTTCCACTGTCGCGGGAACAATTTTGACGCTTTTAATGAACTTATCGATCTCGTAAAGCCTTTGATCGGGAACATGGATGGTGCCGATATTGGCTTTGGCCGCTCCGCCCGATTGGGCCCTGGCATTGGAAAAACAATTGAAAATGGTGGTTTTACCTACGAGCGAAAGCCCGACAATACCGCATTTTAGAGGCATATCCTTGAGGGTTGAATTGATATACAAATATAACTTTTTTTTAGTGAAACGGTGAAACGATGGAACGGTGGAATTGTAGAGCCGTTGCATGCAACGGCTCTACAATGACCAATGACCACTGAATGACTCAACCTTATTCCGCAATGAACCGGTAACCTATCCCGGATTCGGTGATGATAATTTCCGGATGGTTTGGATCATCTTCAATTTTTTTCCTGACCTGGGCGATGAAAACCCGAAGGTATTGTGATTGCTCGATATAGCCCGGGCCCCAGATTTCTTTCAGGATAAATTGATGGGTGAGGACTTTATTATGATTTCTGGCTAAAAGGGTCAGCAAAGAGTATTCTGTAAGCGTAAGTTTGACGGGCGTCTCATTTTTCACAACCGTCCTGCTGACAAGATCAATAGCCAGGTCATGCGTTTTGATTACCGTATCTCCCCCGGCATCTTTGACCAATCTCAGGGCATTACGAATCCTGGCAAGAAGTTCCCCTGTCCGGAAAGGCTTTACAAGGTAATCATTTGCTCCGTTATCCAATGCCCGGATGATCTCCTCTTCCGAATCCCTTACTGATAAAATGATGATGGGTGAAACATACCATTCCCTTAACCTGACCAGGATATTTTGCCCATCATCATCCGGCAATCCCAGGTCGAGCAGGATCAAGTCCGGCGGATGCATCGCTGCTGTCGTTATACCTTCTTTGCCGTTAATGGCTTCCAGTACATGGTAATTCGCCGAATTAAGGGTTATCTCGAGCAGTTTCCTGATCTGCCTTTCATCATCAATGATCAATATGGTGGCTTCATGGCTCATGTTCAGTATTTAAACGTGTTATATCGACGGGTATCCGGATCGTGAACAAAGCTCCCGAACAAAGTTAATGGAACTATTCATCTCTTTTGGAATGCAACCTTAAAATCAGGATTTTAAGATACTTTCCTTGTAATAGTTGATCAATCGTTGCAATTCCTTGATGCAATAATCATAAGCAAAGGCTTCGCCGGAAAGCAACATGGCAATTTGGTTGTTTGCTTCATCTGAGTCGCTTTTAAGTTCCCTGACAATGCCATCCCTGGCATCTTCGAGCCTGCTTATTAATTCTTCCAATAGTTTTTCCATAACAGTAATACATTATTGAAACCCGCTGATATTATGCCTGGTGTTAATGCTATTCCGGCTGCAAAAGTATTTATGGTTTCATTCATGTTTTATTAAACTTCCTGACCTTTATATTAAGATTTTATAAAGAGAAGATGTGGAATTCATGATTAATTTCCTATCTTTGCCGCCCATTTTAGAGGTTGTATATTAAACTATGCCACAGCCTTACAAATTTTGAATGTTAAACCCGTTTTGCGGAATGCCGGGGCATAGCAGCAGGAAACAAAACCCAATTTTTTTTTAATGACTGAAAAAGAACTCGAAGTTAACGACCAGACTGAAAATCTGGACCCTTCTGAAGTTGACGAAGTCCCCGAAGCTGTTGAAGCTGAAACCTCTCCTGAAGAAATTGTTCCTGAAACAGAAATCACAAGTGAAACCGAACCGGAAGTAGTTGAAGAAGCTCCGGAAGAAGCTCCCGAAGAACCTGCTGAAGTCCCTGAAGAACCTACTGTAGTCCCTGAAGAACCTGAGGAAGTTCCGTCCGAAGTTTTTCCCATTGAGGATGAGCCGGTTAAGGAAATTTTTGCCGAAGAAATTACCTGGAATGTTCCGCCAAAACCCAATCTCGATTTTGATTGGAATGCCATTGGCAAGAAACAGGATAAATATTCGGAAGATGAGCGGGTACGGCTGGAGAATATTTACGACAAAACCCTTAGCTCCATTGCAGAGCATGAAGTAATCGAAGGAACTGTCGTGGGCAAAAACAACCGTGAAATCGTTGTAAATATCGGTTTCAAATCCGATGGCGTGATCCCGGTGTCCGAAGTCAGGTACCTGACAGACATTAAAAATGGCGATAAGATCGATGTCTACGTGGAAAGCCAGGAAGATATGGGCGGACAGCTTGTTTTATCCCATAAGAAAGCCCGCATCCTGAAATCATGGGAGCGTGTCAATAATGCTTTTGAAAATGATGAGATCATTACCGGATATGTGAAATGCCGCACAAAAGGTGGTCTGATAGTCGATGTTTTTGGTATCGAGGCTTTCCTCCCCGGATCGCAGATCGATGTGAAACCAATCCGTGACTATGATATTTTCGTTGATAAGACCATGGAATTCAAGGTGGTGAAAATCAACCAGGAATATAAAAACGTTGTAGTTTCCCATAAAGCTCTTATCGAGGCCGAACTGGAGCTGCAGAAATCCGAGATCATGGCCAGGCTGGAAAAAGGCCAGGTTCTTGAAGGAACAGTCAAAAATATCACCTCTTACGGTGTGTTTATTGATCTGGGCGGCGTGGACGGACTCATCCACATCACTGACCTCTCCTGGGGCAGGATCAACCACCCGGAAGAAATAGTAGAACTTGACCAGAAGATCAAGGTTGTTATTCTTGATTTCGATGATGAGAAGAAACGTATAGCCCTTGGCTTGAAGCAGCTTATGCCGCATCCATGGGAATCACTGGATGAGAATATCAAGATTGGCGATAAAGTTAAAGGAAAAGTTGTGGTCATGGCTGATTATGGCGCATTTATCGAGATAGCGGCCGGCGTTGAAGGTCTGATCCATGTATCGGAAATGTCATGGTCACAGCATCTGCGGACAGCTCATGACTTCCTCAAAGTCGGCGACGAAGTGGATGCCATCATCCTGACCCTCGACCGTGAAGAGCGCAAGATGTCGCTCGGAATGAAGCAGCTTGTCCCGGACCCGTGGGAAAACATAGTCCAGAAATACCCCATCAACTCCAAGCACACTGCAACCGTCCGCAACTTCACCAACTTTGGTATTTTTGTCGAACTGGAAGAAGGCGTCGATGGCCTGATCCATATTTCCGACCTTTCCTGGTCGAAAAAGATCAAGCACCCGGCTGAATTCACCAAGATCGGTGAGCAGATCGAAGTTGTTGTACTCGATGTAGATACCGAAAATCGCCGGTTGAGCCTTGGGCACAAGCAGCTTGAAGAAAATCCGTGGGATGTGTTTGAATCGGTGTTTACTTTAGGCTCTGTTCACCAGGGTACCGTGGTAAGCTCGAACGATAAAGGTTTCATCGTCTCCCTGCCTTATGGCGTGGAAGGCTTTGTCCCGACACGTCATGCATCAAAAGCTGACAATACTACAGCCAAAATTGATGAGGCACTCGATTTCAAGGTTATCGAATTTTCGAAAGAAAACAAGAAGATTATCCTTTCCCATGCCCGCGTCCACCAGGATGAGGCCAGGGCTGACCGCGACAAAGAAGAAGGCAAGGCCAGGAAAGACCAGCGTTCTACCAAGCAAGCTGTCAAAAAAGTCCAGGATAATGTCGAAAAGACCACTCTTGGTGATCTCGAAGCACTTGTTACCCTGAAAACTGATATGGAAAAGCAGGAGAAACAGGATAAAAAGGATAAGCTCGATAAGCTGGATAAGAAGGACAAGCAGGAGAAACTTGAGAAGCAGGATAAGCTTGAGGAGCAGGAAAAACTAGAGAAGGTGGAGAAACCTGAGAAGGTAGAGAAACCTGAGAAGGTGGAGAAAAAAGATAAGGTTAAAGCTAAGGCGAAAGCAGAAGCTGAACCAAAATCTGAAGCTGAACCCGAACCCGAACCAAAATCCAAGGCTGAGGCGGAATCCGAACAGCAAGACGAAATCTAATCTTTTAATTTGTATATGAAGGGACTCCATCCCCGGGATGGAGTCCCTTTTTTTTACCTTTGCTTATGAACTTCACCGTAACCATTCTTGGTTCAGGAGCCGCGATACCTACCTTCGACCGTAATCCAACCGCTCACCTCGTGGAGGTACGCAACCGGTTAATGTTGCTTGATTGCGCGGAGGGTACGCAGATGCAGTTGCGGAAATCAGGTTACCGGTTTCAAAAGGTCAGTCATATTTTTATTTCACATCTTCATGGAGATCATTATTTTGGGTTGATCGGCTTGCTGAATACCCTGCACTTACTTGGCAGGTCTCAGCCATTACATCTCTATGGAATTCAACCTCTTATTCAGCTCATTAACCTCCAGCTTGAGCTCAGCCGGACCACGCTGGCCTACCCGCTGGTCTTTCACCCGTTTGAAACAGAGAATCCTTCCATTATCCTTGATGATGGTGAAATTGCCGTATCGACCATACCGCTTAACCACCGCGTGCCTACCTGTGGATTCCTCATCAGGGAGAAAGCGGAAAAAAGAAAAATTCTGAAAGATTTTTTAAGAAATGTAAAGGTGCCTTTTGAATTTTTTGAAAAGATAAAGGATGGAGAAGATTATACCGATAGCGAAGGCAAGGTATATCCCAATCACCTGATCACAAATGACCCGCCACTGGCTAGGTCTTATGCATATTGCACCGATACGGCCTATCATGAGCCCGTTATCCCTCTTATTAAAAATTGCGACCTGCTTTACCATGAGGCGACTTTTATGGAAGATAAAGCGAAAGATGCCCATGCCAAGTTTCATTCAACAGCAAGAGAGGCAGCTACTATCGCGCTGAAAGCTGGGGTGAAAAAACTGGTGATCGGTCATTTCTCTGCACGGTATAAAGAAGTGGATAGCTTGTTGGAAGAAGCCAGGCAGGTATTTCCTGATACGGTCCTGGGGCAGGATGGGATGACGATTCAGGTTTAAGTTTTGAGGTTTAAGGTTTAAATTGGGGATTTTGAATTTCAAGTTTCAAGTTTCTGACTGCCGACTGTCAACTGTCAACTTTCCTCAATGCTCTCATCATCACCTCCACCGGATGCATCGCCTCTCGCCCTGTCCCATCCTTGATCTGGTGCCGGCAACTGGTTCCGGGTGCGGCAATGACTACAGACGGTTCTGATTGCCTCACCGACGGGAACAGAACCAATTCGCCGACTTTCATCGAGAGATCATAATGCTCTTTTTCATAGCCGAATGAACCGGCCATGCCGCAACACCCTGAGGGTATCTCTTCAACGGTATAGTTTTCCGGCAGGGAAAGCATCTCTTTGGTCGGTCCCGTGGTTGATAAGGCTTTCTGGTGACAATGGCCGTGAAGCTTTATTTTGAGATTACCGGAGGTGAATTGCTCTTTCCTGATGTGCCCAGCCTTGATTTCCTTCATGAAAAATTCTTCAAAAAGGAAGCAGTTTTTGGAAAGCGCTATAGTGGCTTCTTTCAGATCATCGCCGGCTAAATCCGGGTATTCATCACGGAATGAGAGGATAGCAGATGGTTCAATCCCGATCAATGGAGTTTCTTCTTTAATAGAATCTTTGAAAGTCAGAGTGTTATGAATAGCGATTTTTTTCGCTTCCCTGACTAATCCTTTTGAGAGATATGTCCGACCGCTTTCAAGATGTTCCTTTATTAAAATCTTGTATCCAAGTGCGTTCAATAATTTCACGGCTGCTATACCTACGTGGGCATCGTTGAAATCGGTGAATTCATCAACAAAGAGATAAACCTCCCGGGTTTTTAAATTTGCCGGCAAGGATTGCGGATGATTCCGGAACCACTGGCTGAATGTTGTTGCAGATAACAGAGGCAGGCTTCTTTGAGGTGCCATGCCGAGTATTTTCTTCATTAACCCGGCAATCGCCGGCTGACTTACCATAAAATTGTAAACCCAGGGAACCATGCTACCCAGCCGGTTTAGCCTTGTAATATTGGCTATGGCAAGCGCCCTGAGCGGAACGCCGTGCTCATCATAAAAATGCTGCAGGAATTCGGCTTTATATTTGGCTATGTCGACGTTCGACGGGCATTCAGATTTACATCCTTTGCACGACAGGCAAAGATCCATCACATCATAGATCTCACGGTGGCTGAAGGGATTTTTCTTATCGGAATTGGTCAGGAATTCGCGCAAAATATTAGCCCTGGCACGGGTAGTCGTATTTTCATCGCGGCTGGCCATATAGCTCGGGCACATCGTACCGCCAATCAGTTGCGATTTGCGGCAATCCCCCGAGCCATTGCACTTTTCGGCTGCCCGGAGAATCCCGCCTTCATTGGAAAAATCGAATATTGTCGCAACTTCCTTCGCCAGTTTGCCCGGCTCATAGCGAAGGCTGGTATCCATCGGCGGGGTGCCGGTGATCTTGCCGGGATTGAAAATATGCTCCGGATCCCACACCTGTTTGATCTTTTTAAGAATGTCGTAATTCTTCTCACCCACCATCAAGTGGATGAATTCCCCGCGGAGCCGCCCGTCGCCGTGCTCTCCGCTTAGGGAACCTTTGAATTTCTTAACCAGGTGGGCGATATCCGTTGCAATGCCGCGGAATTTCTCTACATCTGCCGGATCTTTCAGGTTCAATAAAGGTCTCAGATGAAGCTCGCCCGTGGCGATGTGCGCATGATAAACGCATTCAAGCTGATATTTTGCGAGGATAACCTTAAACTCGGCGATATATTGAGGCAGTTTTTCCGGGTTAACTGCAGTATCTTCAATGACAGAAACGGGCTTGGCATCGCCAGGGGTATTGGAAAGAACGCCCAGGCCGGCTTTACGCAAAGCCCATACTTTTGGGATATCAGGTCCGGTAACCAGAGGGTAGTGGTAGCCAAGGTTGTTTTGCCTTAAATCCTGCTCAAGTTTAGTAGTGATCTCAAGCAACTCATCTTTTGACTCCCGGGCAAATTCGATGATCAGTATAGCCCCTGGATTGCCCTGGATGAAGAACCGGTTTTTGCGCTGATCGATGTTGTCTTTGGTACAATCGAGGATGAACCTGTCCATCAGTTCGACGGCTCCGGGCTTGTGTTTTAGCGCAACCAGGTTCCCTTGCAGCGCATCTTCCAGGGTATTAAAATGAACACAAAACAGAATTTTCTCCTTAGGAGGAAGAGGGACGAGGTTTAGCTTGATTTCAGTGGTAAAAGCAAGCGTTCCTTCTGAGCCGGCTAAAAGTGTCGAAAAGTTGAAAGGCTTGCCATTAGCGGTAAATGGCTCGCGATCCAGCAATAAATCTATAGCATATCCGGTATTCCGCCGTTTGATCACCGGGTCAGGATATTCCTTCCGGATTTCTGCCTGATTTAAAGGATCAGATAATAACTCCCTGATATTGCGATAGATTGCAGATTCGAGTGAATCACCTTTACATTTCCTTACAAATGCTTTGGAGGATAAAGGAAGAAATTCCGCATCCGATCCGTCGCTCAGGATGGTTTTAAGGGTGATGGTATGATCGCGCGTGCTGCCATAGATCAGCGAATGCGCCCCGCAGGCATTGTTGCCCACCATTCCGCCGATCATGCAACGGTTTGCGGTAGAGGTTTCAGGTCCGAAAAATAAACCAAAAGGTGCGACAGCCTGGTTCAATTCATCCAGCACGACACCCGGTTCAACCCTTACCCAATGTTCTTCCTTATTGATCTCCAGTATCTTATTCAGGTACTTCGAAACATCCACGATAATCCCGTTGCCGACAACCTGCCCGGCCAAAGATGTTCCGGCGGTACGCGGAATCAGTGAAGTCTTGTGTTCCGCGGCAAAAAGAACCAACTTCCTGATATCTTCCTGGTTTTTCGGACGGGCAACCGCAAGAGGGACCTCCCGGTATGCCGATGCATCTGTGGCATGCAATAGCCTGAAAGTAAGGTCTGTGAAGAGGTCACCATCCAGGGATGTCCGTAGTTGGTCGAATTGATCAGTTGTGGGATTCGGGCTCATGTCCGGCAAAGTGTTTCCTGATCGGCTTTATTTCTTGTAAAAATTTGTGCTTTCGAAGATCTTATCCGCAGATTTGGCGATAAACCCGGAGTAAATCTGGCCGTTTTCATCCGGGTAACGACGGGCGAATTCGTAATAACAGCCTGGAATTTCATAAGATCCATCGGAGAAATCTATTTTAACGATTCCGGCTTTAATGGATGATTGTTCCAGCAGTTCCTGGGGCGTCCCCTTGATCTCACCACCTGCATCATTGATCAGGAAACCATTGGATTTCAGTAAGCTGTTGACTTTTTCGACAGAATTATGCTTCCTGAGGTAATTCACACTGACTGTGAAATGATTGGCGCAGAATCCAAAAATATATACCCATGCTGCATATTCCGATTCTTCCTTGAGCTTATTGTAAATTTTAAAAGACGGCTTCTCCCAGACTCTTCCTGAATAGCCCAGCTCTTCAGAACTGAGCATATTTGCAGGAATCTGGTCAATAATCCTTTTAATGGTATTTTGTAAAAACTCACTGAAGTTCCTGGTCAGCAATTCGCTGATGAAAACCCGTGGGGCTTCCGGATCGGTTTTATGCTCATAATGACGGGCAAACAGCTTCTTTTCTTCAAAATTATACTGGCCTTTTTCGACATAACCATTGGCAAGAAAAGGTTTTGCAAGGACGCCGATACCAATCCGAGGATCGTCAAAAGTGCGGAAAGCAATATGGTCATTCACAACCCTTTCTCCTTCCCGGATGAAAAGATCATGAACCTGCTGTACGGCAGGATTTTGAGAAATATAAGCCTCCCAGAGTTTTCCAAAAATATAGTCAAGTTTCATTATTTAGATTTTTTTTAGAACAGATGTTGAATAATTTGGTTTATTATCTGGACTTCATTTTCTGATGCAAAGTTAAGGTTCTTCAGACGTTCTGAAAGTGATTTTTTTTCATGAGGCGTCCCGATTAAAAGGTCAGATATTGTCTGTAAAAATAGGGAGTTGATTTCTGGACTTGTAATTTCAGCCGTCAGGATAAATCCATTTTTGACTGCCAGTGAAATCGAAAATTTCCCATCCTGTGTTGCCCATTCTTCATCAAACTTATATTCAGAAGAATAACCAAAATCCCATTCATGTTTTTTGTATTTCTCTTCAGCCAATCTTAAAATCGATTCATTTTCCTTATTATTCAGTTCATCCCTGAATGCACCGGGAAAATAATTGAAGATGAATGTCTGGAATAAACCGATGAATTCTTCTATAGACGGTTTATTTTCTAGAAGATGATAAATATTGGTCACTTCTGCACGGACCGACCTGACGGACTTATCCTTATAGCATTCTTCATGACCTGCAATAGCCTGTTCGAGTACCTCAAGATCGGTATTGAAAAGCAAGGTGCCGTGGTGAAGCACTTTATTCCTAAAAATATGGGCTGAGTTTCCGGAAACTTTTAACCTATTGACAGTAATGTTGTTTTTCCCTTCAAAAGAGGCATCTAATCCCAATTCCTGTAAGAAAAGGATAACGGGTTTCGTGAAAAACCGGAAGTCGACCAGGTTTCCTTTGCGATCAATATAAATGAAGGAGAAATTAATATTTCCGAGGTCGTGATAAACGGTTCCTCCGCCTGTTATTCGTCTGATTACCGGTAAATTGATAGATTCAATAAAGGGATGATTTATTTCCCTGGATGTGTTCTGGTGTTTCCCGATAATGACCGATGGCTCGTTGCGCCAAATCATAAAGGTGTCGGCCGTCGCAGTTTTTAATAAATATTCTTCCGCGGCAAGATTATAATAAGGATCGGTTTCGGGGCGTTGTAAACAGCGTAACATTTCAGTTAATCATTGTACAAAGCTAATTTTTTTAGAAAGTTATTTATGAAAATTTAACCACTAAGGCACTAAGAACACTGAGAGACACTGAGAAATTCATTATTGATCAGAACCTGGCTAACAGCAGATTCTCTTTGTGCAACTCAGTGTTCTTAGTGCCTTAGTGGTTATTAAATCATTAAATTTGAATTTTCAATATATATGATGAAAAAGGAAATTAATACAACTTTAATATTGATCATTGCAATATTTACTTCCTGCTCTGTCCTGCAGCAGACCTCTGAGATAGCCGCCTTCACAAAATGCGCGTTCCGGATTGAATCGGCCAGGAATATGAAATTGGCAGGCGTTAATATTCAGGACAAACACTCCATGTCTGATTTAAGCTTCATGGAGTTCACAAAAATCGGCAGTGTCCTGGCCGGAGGCACTTTGCCGCTTACCTTCGATCTGAATGTTCAGATAAAGAATCCAAATCCCGGCATGGCAGCGATGAACAAACTGGATTGGATACTGATCATCGATGATATCGAAATGACCAGGGGAGTATTAAATCAACGAATTGAAATCCAGGCAAATACCATATCTACTTTCCCGGTGGCTATGAGCCTGGACCTGATGAAATCGTTAAGCGGGAAATCTGGCGATGCGCTGATCAACTTCGCACTAAACCTTTCTGGAACCGGCAGCCGGCCAACACGCATCAAGCTTAAAGCCAAACCAACAATAATGGTCGGTACAACACCAATCGAGTACATGGGCTATATCACGATCAGGCAGGAATTTGGAACGCAATAGGGAAATTCAAAGTTCAAAGTTCATAGTTCATAGTTCAAAGTTCAAAATAAGCTTGACCCCAACTTTGCACTTTGCACTTTGCACTTATACAAGTAGTCCACCTTTTTGGTAGATCTCCATCTGCACATCGTAAAACTTGTCGATTTCAGCAGAGATTTTGTTTTTCAGATTGGTTATGATGCCTTTGGAAAAGTCCACCCTGATGGTGTCCCCATCCTGCAGGTCGATTTTCTTTAAAGCCTCAGGTTTATATGTAAGGATAGGGAATGCGGCGTTGATTGCATTTCTTTCGTAGATCGCTCCAAAAGATTCTGCCAGAAGGCATTGGATGCCGAGTGACTTAAAACAATCAACGGCTTGCTGACGTGAGCTGCCTGCTCCGAAATTCTTGGCAGTCAATACGATATCGCCGGCTTTTGCCTTTTTTGCAAATTCTTCAAATCCAGGGAGGTTATCGAATGTATACTGGCCCATTTCCTTGATATCGGTAATGGTTAGGTAACGGTTATGAAAGATCATATCGGTGTCGATGTCATCTTTCAGGATGATCCAGACTTTGCCTTCTACGACAGTTGGTAGCGGTTCCATAGTTCCGGCAGCCTTTTCAGCACCGGATTTCTTTTGGGGAGACCCTTTGGTGAAAACCGCCGGTTCGACCGGAATGTCATCGCTCCCGGTAATATATCCTGCCACAGCAGATGCGGCGACGGTGGATGGAGAAGCCAGGTAAACAAGCCCTTTACCCTGTTTGCCGGCAAAGTTGCGGTTCCCGGTACTGATGGTCACTTCACCCGGCCCGTTCTGGCCAACTTGCCCCGCAGCGCAACCGGCACATCCGGCGTTTGAAACCAGGGCACCGGCATCCTTGAAAATCCTGATCAAACCCTCTTCCAGGGCCTGCTGCCAGATCTCATCCGTTGAAGGGACGATCTTTAGTACAACTCCCGGGGCGACCTTATTGTCTTTCAGGATCATGCCGGCTATCCGAAGGTCATCGATCCTGCCGTTCGTGCAACTACCAATAAAAGCGGAGTCAATCTTTGTCCCTTTAACGGCTTCAAGGTCGATATTGTCGTGCGGATGGCCCGGATTGGCTAACATCGGACGGAATCCGGTAATATCGATCTCATGGATCTGCTCATATTGTGCATCCGGATCGACGCTGATAGCCTGATATCTTTTTCCCGAATGTTTTTCCAGTTCATCCAGAATTTTTTCATCAGGTGTGAAGAATATAATGATGGCTCCCATTTCCGTAGCCATCGATGAAATGGTAATCCGTTCGTCAAGCGTAAGTTTTTCAACCTCTTTCCCATAAATTTCAACCGAATATCCAAGCAGCTTGTTAGCGCCGAAAATATTAAGCAGATTGAGGATGATATCTTTCGCTGAAAGATTATCATGCCGTTTCCCGGTAATCGTGATCTTTACAGAAGGTGGTACTTTAAACCAAACGGATCCGTTGGCCCATGCTGCCGCGATGTCCTGGTCGCCCATACCCTGTCCGAATGTTCCGATGGCACCCATGATATTGGCATGGGAATCGGTCGAAATAAAAGTTCCGCCGGGGCCAATCAAGCCTTTATCAATGGCCAGGTGGGTGCCGATACCTGAATCGATATCGAAGACCTGTATCCCGTTCTCACGGGCAAACTGCCGGCAGTAATGCTGATTGGCGGCATATTTCTGGTCGGATCCTCCCGGGTTGCAATCGAAGGTGAAAAAGGTTTTTGAAGGATCATGCACGGTGAGACCGGCATCGACAAGGTTCTTCACAACGTTTGCCCCGCCAAAATCCCTGGCCACACGTGCATCGATCGAAATATCGACAATATCACCCGGCTTTACACATTCGTACTTCGAGTGGCTGGTGATGATTTTTTCAATGATATTCATTTCAATCTTTCTTTAAACGGCAAAAACGTCATAAAATCCGCATGGTGCACGATGTAGGCTTCCACACTTCGCTTTATCTGGTCGCCTTCGCCGGCATGAGCGGCGATAATGTGACAGACGGAAGCCGGCAATCCGCATTGTTCAGCCAGCGATACGCCGGAGAATGGATGGCGCAGATACTGACCGTACTTGCCTTGAACTACTTTTCCATTAGCATCCAGCTCATATTCAAGCATTTTACCGACGTCAGCCAGGATAGCGCCGGAGATGAGCACGTCCATGTCGATGGGAAGTTCTCCGTGGTAAAACTCGTTCATCTTTTCTGCTGATGCCCTGGCGATATGCACGACCGAGCGTTTATGATCCATAAAAGTGACTTTCAGGTCAGGCCCGCAAAGAAGGGTGAAAGGAATCCTGTTGAGATCTTCCGGTTTCAGGACGCTTTTTTCAAAGGCCAGTTCCCATGTGCGGGCAGTCTTTTCACGTAGTTCCGGATCCTGGATCCATTCCAGCTCAGGCCAAAGGTTAAGTATTATTGGGTTCATAATTTCAAATATTTATATCTTACAGTCATACAGTCTTATCGTCCTACAGCTTCGCTATCACTGCATCTGTCATTTCATGTGTTGATGCGGCGCCTCTTTCGATCACATCCGGTTTTCCGGTCATCTTCATCATATCATAAGTCTTGACTTTGCCTTCAACTATGACAGCGGCAATGGCTTTGCAGATTTTATTCGCGATATCATATTCCCCGAGGTATTCCAGCATCATGACGGCTGATTCGATCATGGCTATAGGATTCACGATGGAAACAGGATAATCTGCATACTTTGGTGCAGAGCCGTGAGTCGGTTCGAAAACCCCTATGCCATCGGCAGAGAACTGTGCGCTGCAGGCAAAACCTAACCCTCCGATCAGACCGGCAAAACCGTCCGATGCAATATCGCCAAACATATTGCCGGCCACGATTATACCATATTCTTCGGGATTTTTGGTCAGCCACATCATCTGGGCGTCAATATTGGTATTATATAATGGAATTTGCGGGAAATCCTTTTTCTGGATTTCTTTAGCCATCCTGTACATCATCCCTGAAGTTTCACGGATTACGTTAGGCTTTTCACAAAGTGTAACGGATTTATATCTATATTTTTGCGCGTATTCAAATGCAGCCCTGAGTATCCTTTCCGTGGCTTTCTTGGTGAAGATCCTGGTGGAAACAGAAATCTCATCTTTGGGTACATTCCCGAAATTCTGGACAAATTTCTTGTGTGTGCGAAGCGCCTCATAAACCTGGTCAGGAGGGTTTGACCATTCTACACCGCTATATAAACATTCTGTATTCTGACGGAAAATGACTACATCAACCATGGGCTCTTCCACACCACCATCAGCACTGCGCCGGATGAAATTAAGCGGGTTCCCCTTATAAGATTTGCAGGGGCGGACGCAGATGTCGAGATTGAAATATTGCCTCAGGCCTACGATAGGACTTGAGTAGGTGAAGCCTTTGTCCCTCAGCGAAGGGTCGAGTTCATTCGCAGCTTCTTCTTTAGGTTTGGACGTAATGGCGCCAAACAGGCCGATCTTATGTTCCTGCAGCAGTTTCAGCGTGCGGTCGGGAAGGGGGTTGCCTTCCTTGCACCAGAAATCCCAGCCAATGTCACCGTTTACATAATTTGCTTCAAATCCGGCCGCATCTAATACCCGGATTGCTTCCTGCAAAACAACTTTGCCAATCCCGTCACCTGGCAGGGCTACTATAGTTCTTTTCGACATAGGTACTTGTATTTTAATGAATTACTTAAACGTGTTAAAAAAATAATAAGGTGACAAAAATACAATAGGCCGGTTAATCTCCAACAGTTCGATATCTAATTTTATCCTTTCTAAATAAGCTTTTTCATACCTTTGCGGGGTCAATGAAACAGCAGTTCAGCCAATACCTGGAATACACGGTTTTTAAAACTTTAATCGAAGCGGTTAAGGAGTATGATCATCCTGCTTATGTGGTGGGAGGCTATGTCAGGGATAAGATCCTCGGCCGGCAGACAAAAGACATCGATATCGTTGTCATCGGCAGTGGCATTGATCTGGCTGAGGCTTATGCAGCTAAAGTAGGCCTGGGGGCCAAAGCGAAAGTCTTTAAAAACTTCGGTACGGCCATGGTCAGGTTCAGAGACCAGGATGAATGGATCGTGGAATTTGTCGGAGCCAGAAAAGAATCTTACAGGGCTGATTCCCGTAAACCGATCGTGGAAGACGGATCGCTGGAAGACGATCAGGACCGGCGCGATTTCACCATCAACACCCTGGCATTGAGCCTGAATAAAAGCGATTTAGGCCGTTTGCTGGATCCTTTCGGCGGATACAAGGATTTGGAAGCGGGCCTGATCCGGACCCCCCTTGACCCTGACCGGACGTATTCCGACGATCCTTTGCGGATGATGCGGGCTATCAGGTTTGCTACCCAGTTGAATTTTGTCATTGAAAAGGAATCATTTGAGGCGATCCGCAGGAATGCCGAACGTATCACGATAATTTCCCGGGAACGCATTAATGATGAACTGGAAAAAATCATCATGACACCCAAACCTTCGATTGGTTTCAAACTCCTGTTTGATTCAGGTTTGCTGAAAATCATTTTTCCCGAATTCGTCGCCTTAAAGGGGGCTGAATATATTGAAGGGAAAGGCCATAAGGACAATTTTCATCATACCCTGCAGGTACTTGATAATGTCGCTGACAAATCCGATAACCTTTGGCTGCGATGGGGGGCTTTGTTGCATGATATTGCCAAACCCGTTACTAAAAAATTTGAACCGGAAACCGGATGGACTTTCCACGCTCATGAGTTTATCGGTGCTAAGATGGTCCCTAAGCTTTTTCACCGGATGAAGATGCCCACGGATGAGCGCATGCGCTTTGTCCAGAAACTGGTGCTCCTTCACCTCCGCCCGATCGTCCTCTCCCAGGAGGTGGTGACCGACTCGGCTGTCAGGCGCCTTTTATTCGATGCAGGAGATGATATTGACGACCTGATGTCGCTTTGTGAGGCTGATATTACTTCAAAAAACCCGGAAAAAGTACAACGATACCTGAAGAATTTCGAATTGGTCCGCCAGAAGCTGGTGGAAGTCGAACAGCAAGACAAGCTTCGCAACTGGCAGCCTCCTATCTCGGGTGAAATGATCATGGAAACCTTTGGTATTCCTCCGGGAAAAGAGATTGGCGTAATCAAGAATGCAATCCGGGAAGCTATTTTGGATGGAATCATTCATAATGAATTTGAGGAAGCTTACGAATTGATGGTCAAGGAAGGGGAGAAGCTTGGGCTTAAGAAGTGTTGAGGTTTAAGGGTTGAGGTTTAAGTGCGGGATTTTTTTATTTTGTTATAAAGTGGTCATTGGTTTTCATTTATCTTATAAAGATTTAGTTTTTTGAATTTTGAATTTGTTTGGAATTTGGTGCTTGGAATTTGGAATTTGGAATAAATACATTGCTTATTATCCTTGGCCCTACAGCCTCAGGCAAAACCGACCTGGCAATTAAAGTCGCCAAATGGCTCGATACAGAGATCATTTCAGCAGATTCAAGGCAATTTTACCGCGAACTAAGCATCGGAACGGCTAAACCTAATGCAGAGCAGCTCGCAGAGGTGGAACACCATTTCATCGGACACATTTCAATCTCAGAGGACTACAATATTTCCCGCTTTGAACAAGATGTCATCCGGCTCCTGGATAAGCTCTTTGAAACACACCGGGCAGTTGTGATGACCGGTGGATCAGGATTATATATCGATGCGGTCTGCAACGGCATAGATGAGCAGCCTGAACATGACCCTGCCATTCGTCATCTCCTGAAAGAGGAATACAAGGCCAGGGGGATTAACTATTTACAGAAAGAATTGTTCAGCCTTGATCCTTTGTATTACAAGGAAGTTGATCTTTCAAATCCAAACCGCCTGATGCGTGCACTGGAAGTTTGCCTTATGACAGGAAAACCATATTCTACCTATAGAAAAGGGCATCGACAACAACGCAACTTCAGGACAATAAAGTTTGGGATCCGGGTTCCAAGGGAAGAACTCGTAGAAAGGATAAACAGGCGTATTGACGGGATGATGGCATCAGGATTGCTCGAAGAAGCCAAGGCTAACTATTCCTGCCGCAATCTGAATGCTTTAAACACGGTGGGTTACAAAGAAATGTTCGAATACCTCGACGGCATTTGCACACTGGAAGATGCTGTTGAAAAAATCAGGATCAATACCCGCAGGTATGCTAAACGGCAAATGACCTGGTTCCGGAAAGACCCGGAGATCAATTGGATTCAGCCGGAATCATTTTCCCCTGTGATATTCAACAAGTCCCTCGATCGGTGATTTAATGATCGTTTTTATCTCCAGCCCATATTCATTTGCAACTTCTTTAAAAATAGCCTGGAAGTGAAATCCCACAGATCCGACCACGCCTAACGGCATTTTCTTATAATTTGAATATAGGGTCACCTGTTCGGTAAAGAAGTCATGAAAGTTTTTCTTCACCATACCTTTTACAAATTCATCCTCCTTTAAGTCACCGATAAATATGGCGAAGGAAGACAGAAATTGGTTGGGATAGGGTTTGCTGTAAACAGCATCGAGGATATTCTCAAGGCTGTATCCGAATCGCTTGTCGAATAAATTTTTAAGGTGTTCCGGCATCCTTCCGCGCAAGTATTCCGTGAGCCATAATTTCCCTAAATAAGCCCCGCTGCCTTCGTCACCAAACAGATATCCGAGTGAAGCCACATTTTCCAGGATTTGCCTGCCATCATAAAGACAAGAATTCGAACCGGTGCCTAAAATGCAGGCAATCCCTTCCTGTTCCCCGAATAATGCCCTGGCAGCCCCGAGCAGATCATGATAGATCTCGAAATCAGCATTTTCGAAAATATCTTTCAGGACATCTTCCACAATATTGCACTTAAACATGGTGGAACAGCCTGCTCCGTAATAATAAACATGGTGGATGTAATCCTGGTTGATAAAAGGCACCAGGTCTTTTTCTACTGCATCCACTAAAATCCGCGGCTCCATAAAATAAGGATTAAAACCCGCAGTTTCAAAGGAAGCAGAAGCTTTTCCGTCATGAATTACAACCCATTGAATTTTAGTTGCTCCGCTATCAGCGATCAGGATCATTTTTCAAAATTTTGGCAAAGGTAGAAGAAAAATGATCAATCTATTTTCCTGACAAACAGTTGCCCGGTTTCGTATTTAACCACTTCAATTTCATCACCTTTCTCGATGAACCCGGTTAAAGCGGTAGCATCAAATACTTCGTTGCCTATTTTAACTTTTCCTGCCGGCCTGAGAATCGAATGGGCTATTCCTGTTCTTCCGATCATCTCTACATATTCTCTATCTGAAGTAGTATAACCATCCGCCGCATTTTGAACGGTCTCCAGGGCAAGCGAACCAAAAAGCCTGTTTTGTGAGAAAAGAGATTTGGTGATGAAGAAAGATGCCACGATTGACAGGAAAATCGAGATGATGACCAGGAAAAAGGATGCGATGATCTTATTAACGTTGACCTGGGTGAAATCAAAACCCACGTTATCTATCAGGCTGAGGGTCAATCCGGTTACAACAAAAACTATTCCTGTTATCCCTGTTACGCCGAAACCGGGTATCGCAAATATTTCAACGGCAATCAGGGCAACTCCGGCGATGAAGATAAGTATTTCCCAATGATTTGCCAATCCTTCTAGATATAGCGGAGCAAAATACATCAAAGCAGCTAAAACGGCAACTATTGACGCCAAGCCTAATCCCGGAGCCTGAAGTTCAAAGTAAATTCCTCCAATGATTATCATGATCAGAATTCCGCTGACGATCGGGTTGATCAGGAAACCAATGATCTTATCCATCGGTTTGAGTTCCTGTTCAACGATTTCGTAATCGCTAATCCCGGCAAGGCGCATAACATCTTCGGTACTCTCGGCAATGCCCTCGCAAAAGCCGAATTTAAGCGCTTCTGTTGCGGTGAAAGTAAGGACGCTGCCTGAATCAATGACCCCCTCGATCTTAATCCGCGGGTCGACCATAGCCTGGGCAATATTCGGGTCCCTTCCGGTGGCTTCAGCTGTCGAACGCATCATCGCCCGCATATACGATTGGTATTTATCAGGCACCACCTGTCCGGATTGGTCCACAACCGTTGCAGCGCCAATGGAGGAACCGGTAGTCATGTAGATACTGTCGCAGGCAATAGCAATCAGCGCCCCGGCAGAAGCCGCGTTGTGGTTAATAAAGATAAAAACCGGGATGGGTGAGTCAAGAATCTTGGACCGGATGGAATCGGCCGATTCGAGCATTCCCCCATAGGTGCTCATCTCGATCAATACTATGTCGGCTTTCTTTTCTAAAGCTTCTTCCAGTGCAAGCTTGGTACTGCGCCATACCGGCGGTGCTATCTCCTTTTTGATATCAAACTTGTATATCAACAGTTTTTTATTTATGACCGTATCATTTTCCTGAGAATTAGCCAATTGAAGGTTGGCTGTGAGAATGATAAGCAAGAAGACCGGTTTGAGTGTATTAATAATAAATTTTAACATTGTAGCATAATATTTTACAGTATTTTTCATCATTACAATCCGATTATCTTTTGTTGATCCCCTACGGGGAATTGTTTCCTCTTCGTATAATCCACTTTTACAGTACTTCATCTGCTACGCAGAATTCGCCATAGGCGACTAAGTGTTGTAAAATCCAAGCTAACTCCTAAACTCAAAATACCTCGTAGAGGTTTAACTAACCAATGATTTACTGCCATAGAACATAACTTTTCTGGAAATCAAAGATAAATATTAAAATATTCTTTAACCACCTTTAACATCTCCTCATGTACTAAAATGTTGCTGGAAACCAGGGATTTTCCGAAAATGTAATCATCTCCTCCCTTGAAATCAGTAACCCTGCCACCTGCCTGTTTGACCAGGAAAGACCCGGCAGCGACATCCCACGGGCTCAGTCCGATTTCATAGAAGCCTTCAAAGCGTCCTGCCGCTACGAAAGCCAGGTCGGCTGCGGCAGAACCCAACCGTCTAATGTCCTGGGTCTTCCTGATAAATCCCTTGAAGAGATCGACGTACTGGTCCAGTATATGGTTGCGTGAGTAAGGGAAGCCGGTGACGAGCAGGCTGTCCTGCAGCCGGTTGGCGGTCGATACTTTGATTTCTTTTCCGTTTAAGTAAGCTTTTCCCCCTTTCCAGGTATAAAAGCTCTCACTACGGTTAATTTCATGCACAACGCCGAGAATAACTTCATCATCCTGCATCAGTGCAATACTGATTGAGAAAACAGGAACGCCATGGATGAAGTTCGTCGTCCCGTCAAGCGGATCAATGACCCATTTCAAATCGGCTCCTGCCGGTCCGTATTTGCCTTCTTCCGCGATAAAACCGCTCCCTGGAATTAGACGGGATAATTCTTCCACCAGCATTTCCTCCGACTTCCGGTCAACGTAAGTCACAAAATTGTGTTCATCCTTCTCTTCAATATCTTTGGATTTGAGCACATTGAGTTCCTGAAGAATGTAGGCTCCATTTTGCAGGCAAAGACGGACTACCTGATCGGTTATTTTTTTAAGGTTCATTAATGATCGGTTTAATAAATTTTTTCCGGTTCCACCATTTAAAAAAGAAAATGAGGCCAATACCAGTCATAATTAACAATACGGCAATGACAGAAGCCTGGGTTACTTTTATGCCTAAAAAATCATACCGGATATTCACCCTGATCTGTTCTATGAGCAACCTTTCCGAGCCATTCATAATAAGGTAGACAGAGAAGAGTACCCCATGCAGTTTTATCCTTTTTCTGAAAAACCATAAAGTGCCAAAAAATATTAACGCCAGGATGGTTTCATATATTGGCGTGGGGAAAACAGGTTGATCCAGCACATGGCAGTTTCTGCCCACGCAGCCGGGAATCAGTCCGCCCTCGTTGATTACATTGTGGGGGTATTTAAAAGCCCACATCCAGTCGGGCAGGAAGGCAAGCCAATCCGGTTTCGGATCAGGATTGACCATCCCCCAGCATCCGTCCCCGGATAGCTGGCAGCCCATCCTGCCAATCCCATATGCCAGCATGAGTGCAGGAGCGACCACATCTGCGTTTACAGGCCAGGGAATATGGTTCCTTTCGACATAAACGGATAAGACGAAAGCCGCTGTGATCAAGCCTCCGTAAAAAGCCAGCCCGCTGAAAGAAAAAAGCGTATGCACCGGGTCCTTTATTAACAGGTCCAGGTGCTCAATGACATCAAAAAGCTTGGCCCCGATAATGCCGGACACGGCTGCGACGAGTATGATATTGCCCGTCAGCTGCCTCGGATGGATCAATTCCCTGACCTCTATAGGTTTAGCGGTTTTTTTCTTTTGTTTTTCGAAATAAGTCCATAAGGTTATGGCAATGGCCAATAAAATTCCTCCCCACCAGCTTCCCTGGGAAGAAAAAATGAACTTTTGCGGGCTGTCTGCAAATTCAGAATAATTAAGTAGCACTCCCACTAACTTATAACCGATAAAAAAACTAATTACAGCATTTATTGCTAATAATTGGATAGATGCCGGTTTCCCTTCAATCCGGATCTTTTCATGCGGTAATATGATACTTTCCCGTTCTTTTCTTCTTAATTCAATATAAACCACCCAACCGGCAAAAATGAATGCCAGTGCCACGAAAAAACCGTAAGTCTGTACTGGCAGGCTAATGTCTGTTCCTAAGAGATCTTTGATCAAATCACTGATGCGTGGGTACATAGGTTTTCAGACCAGCAGGCATGGATCACCGGAATTGGCCTTCCGACAAAAATAACAAGCTTTTGGCTATCCGTAACTGTGTTTTATGTTTTTATATTTGCATTAAAAATTTTTAATTTTTAATTTTTAATTTTTAATTACACTTCCATGATACAACGCATCCAATCAATCTTCCTGCTGCTGGCATTCCTGGCTGCCGTGGCTTTGTTCTTTTACCCGCTGGCCGGCATCTATTCCAATCTCACAGCCTATAAATTCTATATTTATGGATTAAAAAACATGGTTCCGGGGGAAGCCTCCCAGTTCTCATTCATGACGACTTTCCCTTTATTGTTGTTGAATATCCTGGTAGCTGCCCTGTCGCTGATCTGTGTTTTTCTTTATAAAAACAGGGTCCGGCAGGCCAAGCTTGTCAGGCTGGCTATACTTCTCGAAATAGTCCTCATTGCACTGGTATTTTTCGTTTATGCAAGTATTATCGAAAGAAACCTGCTTGCATCTCCCGATTACCTTGATGAGGCTGGAATCTATTTTCCGCTGATCTCGCTGATATTCCTTATCCTGGCCAACAGGTATATCATGAAGGATGAAAAATTGGTCCGTTCCGTGGACCGGCTGAGGTAAACTTAGTTTGAATTCATCTGGTTGTTCTCAAACATCTCCATGTCGGAATTCTCAGCCAGTTTAAATTCAATGTCGAGTTTCATAAAAGTCCTCACCGCTGTGTCATTTTTTATTCCTGGCATCCAACGGATCATCTGGAGCAGCCGGATCGCCTCCTGGGTGCAACCTCCACCCACCGCTTCCACAACTTTGATATTGGAGACCCGTCCATGAAGCTCAACGACAAATTGCAAGGTTACTTTTCCGGAAAGGCTCTGCTTATATGCAACCTCCGGATATTTGATGCTTTTTGCGATAAATGATGCCAGGTTCATTCCCTTTTCATCGAAAATCGGATAAGGTTTCTTGTCGACCTCCGGGTAATCAAAGACAACATTTGAAGAATCAATGGGATAGAATGGATAATCAGGGGTTGTATAGCCCCTTGCTTTACAATGTTTATTATATTTTTTAATATTGAAATTGATAGGAAATTCGATTTCTGAAGCTACTGGCTGGCCAAAACTAACGGCAGGTTCCCATAACAATAAACTAAAAAGCCGCCTGGCTTCAGCATCTAATTCCGGGCCGGCTGATTCTTTAACCCTGACCTGGCTGATACTGCCATCTTTGCCGACGACGAAGGACAGTACTACTTTCCCTTCTATTCCTTGATCTAAGGCTTTGTCCGGGTAAGTTACTTCGGAACAAAGGAAATCCTGGAGTAATTTTGGCTCACTATATGGATGTGCGGGGGTATAACTTTGGGAAAATGTAGGGTTAATCATTAAAATGAAGAAAAACAGGAGAGTAGGATCAATTAGTAGCAGCTTTTTCATCTTCCGGATGTTTGTCCGTAAATTTAGGTAAAATTCCTCCATTTTCAAAAGCTAAGCCAAGCCGTTTTATTTAACTTTATCAAAAAATTGATCATGTTGATTTTATACATTGTTTTATCGTTTTTAATGGGGGCAGTCCTGGCTTTTCTGATTATGCGGGGCCGTGCAGCCAGTCTCAGGGCTGCTCTTCAGGAAGAAATAGCTAAACTTGACAAAGAGTCAGGTATTCTGCAGGATAGATTATTGTCGCTCCAGGGGGACAACCAGAAATTATTGCTGGAACTCAGCTCGGAGCGGGAGGCCAACAAGGAAATAGCAATTAGCCTGGCCAGGCAGGGAGTCGAATATGATAATATCCGTGAAAAATTGAATACCCAGAAAGCTGAACTGGAAGAACTTAACAAGAAATTTACAACCGAGTTCCAAAATATCGCCCACAAAATTTTAAGAGAGAACTCCAATGAATTTACCAGCCTGAATCAAAAAAAAATCAGTGACATATTGGTACCGCTGAAAGAAAAGATCGAGAAATTTGAGAAAAAAGTTGATGATACTTATGAGAAAGGATTAATTGAGCAAACTCAACTTCGCGAAGCAATTAAAAATCTTCATGAATTAAATTCCCGCATCAGCGAAGAGGCGAATAACCTGACACGCGCACTGAAATCGGATTCCAAGAAGATGGGAAACTGGGGCGAAATGATCCTTGACCGGATCCTTGAACAATCAGGCCTGGAAAAAGGAAAAGAATATTTTAACCAATATACCGACCGCTCTGAAGAAGGAACCATTCTCAGACCCGATGTCGTAATCAGGCTTCCTGAAAAAAAACACATCATTATCGACTCAAAAGTGTCGCTTATTGCCTATGACCGGTTTGTGAACAGCACTGATGAAAACGACAAGGACCGCTGGCAAAAAGCACATGTCGATTCTGTCCGTGATCACATTAAAGGTTTGAGTGAAAAAAGCTACACTGCTGCCATCACCTTGGATTCACCCGATTTTGTATTGCTGTTCATGCCGCTGGAATCGGCTTTCAGCCTTGCTCTTCAACATGATCCTGAATTGTTTAATTATGCCTGGCAGCGCCGGATCGTGATGGTCAGCCCGACTACGTTACTGGCTACCCTGAAAACAGTTGAATCGATCTGGAAACATGAAAAACAAACCCAGAATGCCATGGATATAGCCAGGCAGGGCACCAGCCTCTACGATAAGTTTGTGAACTTCATTGGCGACCTGGAAAAGATCGGAGGGCAGATCGACTCGCTGCAGCATACTTACCAGGATGCCCATAAGAAGCTGACAAGCGGTAAGGGAAACCTGGTCAGGCAGGCAGAAAAGCTTAAAGAACTCGGTATTAAAACTGAAAAATCTTTATCTGAAAAATTATTACCCGGGGATGAGGAATAGTCCAGTTAAAATCATATTGAAACTATCTGTCCTGCTGGTTTTAGCTGCAGGATGCAAGGCAACAGAAAAGGTTAGCCTGCATAACCTGGCATATCTCTACCAGGCTGAAAAGCAATTCACCGAACAGAACAGTTGGGTTTATCATAATACTGATTCTACCTCAACCCTTTTCGTGGAAGTATTATTCAGTAACCTGGTGTATCAAAAAGACCCATACACCGGGCTCTATACATGTTCCTACCGTTTAAGCTACAAACTTTCTGCCGGATACGAATCGAAAGAGGCACTGCAAAGTTCATTCCTGTTGTCAGGTGATTCGCTCAATTATGGTAAGAATACCAGCATCGTTCATTCTTTTGATATTAAAGTAAAGTACCCCGGTAATTACCTGCTTGAGATAACACTTTATGACTTTAACAGGCCGGACGGTTCTACCTGGTATGTAGACCTGGAAAAGCGCACCATGATGGGGAAGCAGAATTTCCTGGTATTGAACCGGAATAGTGGACTGATATTTAAGGATTATATCCCTGAAGGGGAACAATTCAAAGTGATTACGGATCAGACTGACCTTAAATTCCTTTTTGTAAGTTATTATCAGAGGGATTTTCCTGTGGCACGGCCTCCGTATACCGAAGACCGTGACCCGGTTTTTGATTACAGACCGGATAGCGCCTTTCTCATACCAGTATTTAATGGCGAAACGGGATGGATCATGCTGGATAAGCCCGGCTTTTACCATTTCAGAAAAGATACAATTAACAGGGCAGGATTGACTTTATATAATTTTCCGGAAGGATTTCCTGAAATTGCCACGGCCGATCAACTCAGGGACCCGCTGCGCTATATCACAACCCGCAAGGAATATGACACGCTGGTAGATAACAGTAATGTTAAAGCAGCCGTAGATGATTTCTGGCTGAAAACGGCCAGGACCCCGGAAAGAGCCAAGAACCTCATCCAGAAATACTATTCAAATGTAGAGGAAGCAAACCTTTATTTCACATCTTATCTTGAAGGATGGAAGACAGACCGGGGACTCATTTACATCATTTTTGGAAAACCGGCTTATGTTTACCGTAGCAAAGGGACGGAGGAGTGGATTTATGGAGAACCCGAAAACCGCAGTTCCCTGCGTTTTACATTCGTGCAGGTGAATAATCCGTTTACAGATAATGATTATATGCTGCTTCGCACCCCGACGTTGAAAGAGCCATGGTTCATCACTGTTCAGAGTTGGAGACGGTAATTAGATTTTGACGTTCTGGTCAAACACCGGCTGGTATTTACGCTTCTTTAGCCCTGGTAATTTATTATTTCAAAGTCTTCTGTTATAATCAAAACTTATACTGCTAGGCTTAGTTGTGATCCCATAGGAAGAAAGCGTATCCGCCTCGTATTCCTCCATGCTATTTACCAATTTAAAATCCATAATATCATATTCTTAACAGAATATTTTACAATCCACCTCATATACTTAAAGAGTTAATATCTTTTTCGCGAAAATATCTATTTCAATTCGATATTATTCCGATTAATAGTTGTATTTGCCAAGTTCATGTTCAAGGGAAAAAATATTATCCCAATGACCACTTACAAACACGGCCATAAGCTTTTTGGAGTCCCAGGCATAATCTTAAATCTTCAATTTATCACCTTAAATTAAAGGCAGTCATCCGCCATAGGGGACTTGCCGTCCCAAATAAAAAATATATTATTGCCTGTCTAATTTAAATCACATTTAAAAAATTAATAACTTTAAAAACCAATTAATATGAAAAAATTTATTAGTATCCTGATCATCATAATTGCCTTGATTTTTACCGGAATGCAAAATGCTAATGCACAGGCAACTGTTTATATTTATTGGGCCCCTGAATATTGTGATGAGTGTCCTTCACCAGGTGATTGGGTCTGGAGAGTTGATATTGAAGTGGAAGATCTATGTGGGGAGGAAGGCTATACCATTTATAGAGATAATCAAATTATTGAACCACCAGCAGACGATGCAACATTTGTTTTAGGCGAATTTTGCGATAATCAAAGCCTGGAAGAATGTTATATGGTTGTGGCTGCATTAAAAAAAATATGCCCGAATGGATATGGCGGATATACTATTGTTTGCTCAGGTAAAAATCCCGGGATAAATAAATCCTGCCCATGGTTGATGAATAGTGGAAATACGCTTATATTGCCTATTACTTTTCAATAATTAATATTTTTAATCTGTTCCGGTGTTTATTGACACTGGAACAGATTTTTAGAAGTTGAAAATATCGAGATGAGGAAATATTTGTATTTATTTTTTATACTTCTGGTTGTGAAAATTTCAATGGCCCAAAACGAGGCAAATATCTGGTATTTTAGCAAGCATTGCGGACTGGACTTTAATTCCGGAATACCGGTCGTACTTCATGATGGACAAACACATTGGGATTTGGGCTGCGCTACTATATCCGATTCCTTAGGTAATTTGTTGTTTTATACAGCTACTCAGCAGGTGTATAATAAAAATCATGACATCATGTTGAATGGCTCTGACCTGATTCAACCTGGAGTTTTCGGAAGAGCAATAGTTAAATGGCCCGGTCAAAATGAGATTTATTACGTATTTACGACTGAACATCCCGAGGCCTATACAGGGTTTTATTATTCAATTGTCGACCTTAAGTTGGAAAATGGGTTGGGGGCAGTAACAGAGAAAGATATACCGGTTGAATCTGGTTGGGATGCTGCCGACAGGATAGCTATTGTGAAACAAGAAAATTCCGGAAATGTTTGGGTAATTACAAGAAAATATACTGAGGATGCTATTGCTGCTTACATGGTGGATGAAAACGGGTTCAATCCCAACCCGGTTTTATCTGAAATGCCGGATCGGCAAGCGAGTGTTTGGGAATGGGGTTTCTTAAAAATTTCATACGATAAAAGATTTCTGTTTTCGAGTTATCAGACTGATAAAGAGATTGAAGTATGTAATTTTAATTCTTCTACCGGCAAATCGGAATATATGTATTCATTAATTGAACCTGGAGGAGTGCAATGGATAATAGCTGGAATGGAGCTTTCACCTGATTCTAAGTATTTATATATAAGTTATAATAAATCAGGTGATACTAATGTAATTTATCAATTTGAAATGCAGTATATTACTGATAAGGATTTATTTAATAGTTCGGCAATGTTGGTTGGCTCCGGTGCTGCAACATGTATGCAACTTGCCAGGGATGGAAAAATATATTGTTCAGGACCTCCCGAATTAAATTATCATTATGTTAGTGTGATTCATAATCCATGGGTACGGGGAGTCGGATGCATGTATGAATCAAATGCTTTATTTATGTCTCCTGGAGAAGTTATGATAAGTTTGCCAAATATTCTGTTAGACTACCTCTACCGCTTCGAATGGGAAGCAGATGATTACTGCCAGGGCTCTGCCGTTCATTTCCTCCCGCATTTTGTCCCAACACCAGACAGCGTTGAATGGTTCTTTGATGAGTTTGCCACTGGCAACTATTCAAATGAGCTTTCGCCGACTTATACCTTTCAAAACGCCGGCATCCATGAGGTGGAAGTCGATATCTGGTATCCTACGGGAAGATTTGAGCATACTTCCAGGGAGATCGAGATTTATCCCACCCCTCATCCTGACCTGGGTCCCGATTTGTTGATATGCGAAGGGACAGCAGTAACCCTGAATGCAAATTGCGCCGCCGATCTCTATTCCTGGAGCACCAGTCAGTTTGGCAGTTCCGAGATCGTTGTTT